>Ga0189291_100246_pt1 | contig 32039 bp, 31 predicted proteins | sample UW1redminimetaG_FD_130331 | JGI IMG/M metagenome (GOLD analysis project Ga0189291, IMG submission 130331) | Marine microbial communities from the Costa Rica Dome - UW179B-red mini metaG | ecosystem: Environmental > Aquatic > Marine > Oceanic > Photic zone | place: Costa Rica: the Eastern Pacific... | reverse complement strand
AGAAAATAGAACATGTCAAACTTAACTCGATTGTTTCACTCAATATCAATACGTACGAAATACCAAAAATGGATCGAGTTCGGACGACCAAGACGATAAAATTTCATGTCCGCTTTTGCGCCCTTAGCGGACGTTTCTATTGGAGCGCTTCGATAAGAGCATTCACGCCGGCATCGACCCCTGAATAGTAATCACCCATTCTGAACTCGGGCAGCATCAAATTTTCGATGATCTCTGCGCAAAGCTCATCTGTAAGCGTTTCCTCTAAACCGAATCCTACTGCTATTCTTACCTGCCGCTCATTTGGAGCAACCAGGATAATAACACCGTCATTGAATTTTTTTCGACCAATCCCCCAAGCATTCCCTAGGTCTGTTGCGAACGGTTTTATATCCCGCCCGCCAAGAGATGAAACTGTTGCGACTACAACTTGGTGCTGAGTTGAAGATTCTAGCCTTTCCAGCTTGATCGTTAGATTGTCTTTTTGGGTCTCATCAAAGATACTCGCTGCGTCGGAAACCCTGCCTGTGAGTTCTATCGCGGGTCGCAACGTATCCGTTTCAACAGCATAGTTTTGCGATATTTCTGTAGGCTGCTCTAGGCATCCCACCAAATAAATGCTCGCGAGAGGCAATAGGTATTTAACCGACGTCATATGACGTTGATGGCTTTATCGTGCTTATTGGTCAACGTCTGCGATTTTTTCGAGAGCGGAATGACAACTGTCTTGATTCTCATGTCCGCTTTTGCGCCCTAAGCGGACACTAGAGCTCGACACTTTCCGCAAGTGCTAACGCATCTTCAACTTCGACACCGAGATATTTCACGGTGCTGTCGATCTTCGAATGGCCGAGAAGCAGTTGAACTGCTCTGAGGTTTCCAGTTTTTCGATAAATGAGAGTGGCTTTGGTTCGCCTCAATGAATGGGTGGCATATGCCGACCGCGGAAGATTTATCGATCCAAACCAATTCGCGGCAATTCTGGAGTATTGCCGTGTCGAAAGATGATGCGACCTATCCATGCGAGAAGGGAACAGCCAATCATATGGAGATAAATTGGAATGACTGCACCAAAACTTGAGCGCATTTCGTGTTTGTTTGGTAATTTCGAACTGAACAGCGTTACCAGTTTTGCGTTGAATGATTTTAGCTCTGCTTTGGACCTCATCACCCGTGCGAACATCGCTGACTTTCAAACTTACAAGGTCACATCCTCGGAGTTTACTATCAATTGCCAGATTGAACAAAGCCAGATCTCGTTTCTGATTGGCAAGTTCCAGCCTTACTCTGATGGCCCACACTTCTTGTTGCTTTAGCGGTGCCTTTTGTCCGATCAATTTTCCTTTGTTCCATGGATATAGCTTTTGAATGTCATACGTTTGATTTTGCATTTTGATCTCCTCATCGAGAAGGTCAAAGCCTGTAGAACGCTAATAATTGGTTTTTTGAACTGGTAGCTAGTGTCCGCTATGGGCGCAAAAGCGGACATTAGGAATGCAGAAGTTGCCGGTCTGCAATGCGCCCCAGTTTCAGACGTTCCGAGGCATTCTGCTTAATCCCCAAAGCAGACGCTGGAGAACAGCTTGAGCATTCATCGGTACAAGCAAAAGAAAGGCGTCCCCATTGACAGGACGCCTTTCAGGGGGTCGGGACTGGTGGTCAGTTTTGAATAGACGCACCAATTGCCTTAACGGCCTCGTCATCAACTACGGGGGTAATGTCGACATCCATCGTGGTGCTCCAGGCCACGCTCCAACGGGCGATCGCCGCCGGATTATCAGATTCAAAGATCGCGACACCGGTGGTTCCGTCCAGGCCGTGCCAGCGACCGACTAGTTTTAGGCCCTCTCCGCCATCGCCTACCTCATCACCCGCAGGCATTTTTGCAAAGGCCTGCAGGTTGCTGTGACGATATTCTGGGTGGGTTGCCCATTTTGTCATGAATAACATAGTGATTTCCTGTTGATCCGGAATTGGGGGGTGATGCGGGAAGCAATGTTTTTCACTCCCCGCATCATGTCAGTTCAGATTAGCGATACCACTGACCGGTCCCGGTTGCTTGGCCGTTTAGGGAATAATTGGTGAGCGTTCCGCGACGTCCGGCATAGGCACCGCTTTTACCGTAAAGGCCGCCGATGCAGCTATAATGACCGGTAGCTATATCGATTATGGTGCAGCCCATGGTGACGCTGTATTTGCCGGTGTTGTCGGTCGCGTCGCAAAGCATATGCATGTCAAAAAGCTTGCCATTTGGCGGCTGGGTCATCGCCACGCAGGTAAAGGTACCGCGCGTTTTCTGACCGGTTGACCGGATATTTTCAAAAGTACCGTCCAAATGCATGCCGGTATAATCGTTACCAGCCGAGGCATTGCCACCGACTATAGTTGGTTCGCCGGATTTTGTGGTAAAGGTGAAGTTGTCCGCTGCGGGCTGAGCGTGGACACTGGCAGTTGCGAAAAGCACCGCTGCAGCAATTCCGATGGCTTTGGATGATTGTTTGATCGTCATGATAATATCCTCTGTTTGTTTCTTGAATAGCGCAGCATCTGAAAATCCTCCCCCAAGATGCGTTGCCGGGTTTGTTGGACACGCGATCTGCGCAGCCGGTTGGTTTTGGGGAAAAGAGATGCTGACCGGGACGGGATTAGGAATTGCCCCGGTCAGCCAAATTGCACGGACATCAGCGGGTGATGGCCTGAGCAGTTTGAATGGGTGCGTCATCGCCCAGATGCAGCGCGATCATTTCGCGGTTACCGCTGACTTTTACGGCGGCATCAAGCAGTTCTGCGCGGCATTCGCGGCTGGCTTTCCGCGACGATGTCAATGCAGATATCACAAGGTCTTTGCGGCAGGTCTTGCGCACCTGCTTTTTGAAGGCCTTGTAGTTGTCGGCAACGGAATCATTGTTGTCATAGCTAAGGGCAACGCTGACCTGCTGCACGGTTTCTGCGGCGGCGGGAGCAGCGGCAAAACCGAGAGCTGCGGTTGCGAGAGCGATTGAGGTAATGGTCTTTTTCATGGGTTATCTCCTGAATGTTGGTGCAGCGTTCTTGCTGTGAGAACTGCTATGACCCGGACCACCCAAAGAAGTCCTGTGGGAGAGTTTTGGAAGTTCTGATGTTTTTCTTAGGGAAAGCTGTGACGACGCGTAAAATTATGTATAAAACCCATGAATCAGCGTCCTCGGGGGTAGTGAACTGATCATGGACCAGGTGCAGATTGGCGATGCGAAGGTGGACTTCGACCGTCTGGTGATCGAAGGGTCGGCCGGGCGCTATACGGTTGAACCCCGTGTGCTCGACGTTTTGCGTGCTTTGCTGGGTCGCCAGGGCGAGGTTGTTACCCGCGAGGAGTTGATTGATACCGTCTGGGGCGTGGAGTTTGGCGGCGATGAACGCTTGTCCCGCGCCATATCGCTGCTCCGCAAGGCACTGGGCGATAAGCGCGGCGATCACAAACATATCGAGACTATTCCGAAGCGCGGGTATCGGCTGCGTGGCAAATCGGCGAATGCCGCACACGCCGCTGCGCCAACCATACCGTCCGACAATATGCTGGCGATCCTGCCCTTTGCGAATATCAGTGCAGGCACCGAAAACGCCTTTCTGGCCGACGGGCTGTGTCTGGACCTGACCAATCTGTTGTCTCGGGTGCCGGAACAAAAGGTCGCACCGCATAGTTCGGCCATACGATACCGGGACAGCGAGCAATCGCCGATGGAGATCGGGCAGGAACTGGGCGCGCGTTATGTGGTGAGCGGAGCCATCCAGCGGAATGGCCAAAACATCCGTTTGCGTATCCAACTAACCGACATAACCAGTGGCGCGACTACCTGGTCGAATAAATACGATACTCAGCTTGATGCATTCTTTGAGCTGCAGGACGATATCATCCAGTCCATCGCAACGACAATCAACAGCGCGCTGAACGCTTCTGCTTTCAAGACGGTTCTGAAAAGACCGGATTTCAACCTGACGGTCTATGAACATGTCCAAGCAGCAGAGGCCGAACGCTGGACCTATAACCGGGAAGCGGCCGAGCGTATCGTAAGCCGTTTGCGAGCCGCGCTTGAAATAGAACCCGAAAATGTAATGGTACTCGCGGGACTGATTGGGCAGCTTTCACAAAACCTAGCCAGCTTCTGGGCAGATGATCCCATTGCCACCGCTGCAGAGACCCAAGAGCTTTTGAAGAAAGCGCAGGCCATTGATCCTAACCATCCGGAAGTTTTGTTGGCAGCTGGCATAATGGCGACCATGTCGGGCCGTTCTGACAATGCTATACCCTATCTGGAGCGGGCTGTAGAGCTTGACCCCAACAACCCGCATACGCGGGCGTTGCTGGGCAACCAGCGCTGTGCCCTGAATAAGGATGCTGCATCAATCGATCTTATCCGGTCAGCAGAACGGGATGCGCCACACCACCCCCGCTATGCCATATGGGCCAGCTATCGCGGTGTTGCCGAATTTGCAGTTGGCAATTTTGAAGCAGCGCTCGCAGCTTACGAAGAAAGTGCTATTCGCAATCCTAACTATTATCGGCCTCTAGTCGACCGCGGCAATCTGTTGGTGCTAATGGGCCGCAGAGATGAAGCAACAGCAAAAATTCAGGAAGGTCTTGATCTGGAACCCAGCTATACCTGCGAGCAACATTTGGCGTCATGCGAAATGCTGAAATTTTTTCACCCAAAAGGGCTTACCATAGATCAGTTCTCCGCCCTCATGCGCGAGGCGTGGCCGAAATAGCTCTCGCACCGCTTTTTTGGTGTGGAGGCCAATCGAGTTTCCGCAACACATGCATAGGAAATTACTGACGAAAATGGACAATTCTTAATGTCCGCTTGTGCGCCCGAGCAGCTCGAACCAGACAGACCGCAATCGGCCCAGTTGTTGTTGTTAAAAACGACCTAAGCTAATGTCCGCTTTCGGGATTAAGCAGTCACAACGCTAGTGTCTGCTAAGGGCGCAAAAGCCGCCTTAAAGTTTGGACATTGGAGAGCTTTAGGGGAGATTCAAATAGTGGTTTAATCTGCAACTCTCTATTTTTTTGGTTTACCGTCGATATCAAGCATTCGAGTATATTCAATCTGAACCGGCTCGCCACTTTCCACAGTGCAGTTGATTAAATTTACTGTTCTACTTGCTCTAAACCCTGTCAGACTTGTCCGGCTTTCGTTCATCGTCAACCCGATTCCAACGTGCATATCTACCGGACATTTGTTGTGCATTGGCCATGGCAGTCGGATTAGCTGAACTCCATGCAGAAGGTTCCCAACAATATTTGCTGAGAAATCAATTTCCTCCGCGAAATGCGCATAATCCGGTGTTTGTTGGATATACCGGGAACGAACGTTAGAGCCTTTTTGAGTGAGATACAAAACTCGATCATCACCATATTTCCAATAGCCTGTCAGATCGTGTTGAGCTTCACCAGCCTGATTTTGAGTAACACCGGACTTGCTGAATTCTAGTGTCGATGGATTTGCAGTTGCAACTGGCAAAGTCACAAAGAACAGGCATAAAAACGGAATTAGGAACCGCGACATCTTAATCCTTCCTCCTCATTGTTGCTGGATATACATTACCTGTTTTTCAAGGGTTCAACCATGATATTCGTCACATCGTTTTGCTGAATAGTCGGAAAGTTTTTGGGGGAATGGCTAATGTCCGCTTTCGGGATATTGCAGACGCAAGCCTAGTGTCGGCTATGGGCGTAAAAGCCGATTTTTGGTTATGGAACTAAACGATTTGTAAATCTCTTGAGAATATTCTACAAAAAATCGAGCAACGGGGAGTTCGTTGCGATCAAATATCGAGGGAGTCTCGAAATGCAAGACCATGACTTTGGCGTCTTTATTGGACGCTTTCAGCCGCTTCACATTGGCCACGAGCATGTGGTGAGAGAAGCGCTAAAAAACACCAAACATCTTATCGTTTTAATCGGTTCTGCCAATGTGGCTCGTGATCCGCGTAATCCGTTTAACTATGAAGAACGGCTGGCGATGTTTCGCAAGGCCTTTGCTTACGAAATATCCGAGAAGCGGCTTATTGTTGCGCCATTAAATGATCATCTTTACTCTGACGCCGCATGGTGCGGAGAAGCGCAGGCGACAGTAAAACAGATCGTTTTGGAAGTCGGCAATACAGGAGGTTTTGCCGCAAATGGTCTCGCAGACTATAAAATCAGTCTGACCGGTTATGGCAAGGATGCGTCAAGCTATTATCTCAAAATGTTCCCGGAATGGGGCAATATTCAGATTGATAGCCAATATGGTACTTTCAGTTCGAGCGATATTCGAGAGCAATATTTCCAACGTATTCCAGCTGTTCCAGGTTCGATATTGTCTCATGAGATCGCGGAATGGCTCGAGGAATTCAAACTGGGAGATGCCTTTCGGACCCTGCTTGAAGAAAAGGAATATTTGGCCGACTATCCCAAGCAATGGGGCAAAGGTCCATTTGTAACCGCAGATTCTGTTGTCGTGCAGGCTGGGCACATTTTGTTAGTCGAACGTGGACAGCTGCCTGGCAAGGGATTGTTGGCCGTACCAGGCGGTTTTGTAGATCCGATGGAGCGCGTGCGCGATGCAGCTATTCGTGAACTTCGAGAGGAGACCGGTATCTCCGATGCAAAAGGGCAGATACCGCCTGCGATGCTGGCATCATTTATTGACGATAGCCGGACGCGTATTTTTGATACCCCGGAGCGGTCTTTGCGCGGACGTATCATCACCCATGCCTTTTTGTTCCGGTTACCAGAGCGTCGTAACTTGTTCAAAGTGAAAGGCGGTGATGATGCTGCCCACGCCAATTGGCATCGCATCGGTGACTTAACGGCAAATATGTTTTTTGAAGATCACTGGTCAATCATCAACCAGATGGCCGACCTTTGAAAGCCGCTTGCGAGGGAGTCTCGCAAGCACATTAAAAACCAAATGTGAGGAGTTCACATCATGAGAAACAATCCTATTCTGGCGACTGATAGTTACAAGCAGAGCCATTATCTTCAATATCCACCAGAAGCTCGTGTTATTAGTGCTTATGTCGAAGCGCGAAACAATCCATTTAGTGATAAAGTTCTGTTCTTTGGGCTTCAAGCCTATCTTTTGGGCGCATTGTCAGAAGCGGTAACGGTAGCGGACATCGACGAGGCGCAAGCTATTTGCGATGCACATGGGGTACCATTTAATCGCGCCGGTTGGGACGCTATCGTTTCAGATTACGGTGGTTATCTGCCGATAGAGATCAGCGCATTGCCTGAAGGAACCATTGCCCCAACTTCTGTCCCTTTGGTGCAGGTTCAAAACACCGATAAACGAATGCCATGGCTCAGTACGTTTATCGAGACCGCTTTGCTGCGCGCCATCTGGTATCCCAGCACTGTCGCGACGTTAAGCTGGATGTGCAAAAAGATAATTTTAGATGGTCTAGAACAAAGTTCTGACGAGCCGCACGAGCAATTACCTTTCAAGCTCCACGATTTTGGTGCTCGTGGCGTATCGGCTGCAGAGAGTGCTGCCCTTGGAGGCATGGCACATCTCGTCAATTTTATGGGTAGCGATACAATGGAAGGGTTGGTTGCAGCGCGCCGGTTTTATGATGCCGACATGGCAGGCTTTTCCATTCCAGCTGCCGAACATAGCACCATGACGAGTTGGGGCCAGGAACGCGAAGAGGCCGCTTATGAGAATATGTTAGACAGTTTCGACGGTGCAGGTAGTGCGGTTGCCGTTGTTTCTGACAGCTATGATCTTGATGCCGCCGTCACCAACATTTGGGGAGGTAGTCTAAAAGACAAGCTATTGTCTCGGGCTGGGACTTTAGTCGTTCGGCCAGATAGCGGCGATCCTGTCGAAACGCCCTTGCGCACAATGGATATGCTCTGGAAGATATTTGGCGGTACGGTCAATACTAAGGGTTTTCGCGTTCTTGATCCTCACATCCGCCTAATCCAGGGTGATGGGATGAATATCAACAGCATCGAAACGCTTGTTAACCGTATGATTACTGAAGGATTTTCTATCGATAATATTGCCTTTGGTATGGGCGGTGGACTCCTGCAACTCGTGAACCGAGATAGCTTGCGCTTTGCGATGAAGGCCAATGCGATGAGTGATGATGAAGGCACTTGGCATGATGTGTTCAAGAATCCGATCACCGACCCTGGCAAGGGCAGCAAAGCTGGTCGTCAAGCCGTAATTGAGCAGCGCGGCGAACTGGTTGCAGCGCGTTTAGATCAGGTGGATCCCACCGACAATCTATTACGACCAGTTTGGCGCAACGGAGAACTTTTAGTTCGGCACAGTTTTGATGACGTTCGGCGTCGTAGTGAAGGAGCTTTGACATGACAAATGATCAATTGCCTGGATATACCGATGCGGATGTAAAAGCTGCCTTGTTGGCGGCGGGTGCCTCCGGAACGGTATATTCGTTAGTCATGCCGGAGTCCGAAGCAGTCTTAAGCACAGTGATGGATGGCGCCTCAATGATAAATGACGCGCTGGAGCCTGACCGTGGCCGGCTGTTCGAATTGTATCACGAGCCTTGGAGCCAAAAGCAAGATGGAATGCATGAGGAATATTTTCGGACCTGGGCAGAATGGGCTGCGCCCGTGGTCTCTTTCCCGGCACAAGAATTTGTACATCGTTATCCAACAGCGGGAGCGAGCGAAGGCATATACAAACTCATGGCTGAATATGCTGCTGTGGCGAGAGGGAACGATATCACTCCAACCATTAATATCTTTGATGGTGAGTATGAAGGTTTCGCTGCCTTCGCCGCGGCCCTAGACATAAGGCTTGTTCGTCATCAACGAGAGCATTGGGGCGAAATTGTTCCGACACTAGATGCTGACGCACAGTTTTGGATCAGCCAACCATCTGCGATTGACGGAATGGTATGGAATGAATTTGAGGCCTTCGCAGCTATACTTTCGGATCAACGGCCAGATGTGCAGCTTATTCCTGACCTGACCTATGTCGGCAGCGTTGCAAGAGGCTATTCGATTGCGTTGGATCTTCCAAATATTCCAGCATTTCTAATCAGCCAATCCAAACCGCTCGGCGGCTACTATCATCGTGTTGGTGGGGTATTCGCAAAACGTGAATATCCATCACTATTTGGCAATAAATGGTTCAAGAACTTGCTGTCACTGCGCTGGGCAACGACAATGATGCTAAGATATGATGTCCATCATCTACCAAACAAATATCGTCCAGTGCAGATCCAGGCAGCTAAGAATTCAGGTGCTTTGTTGGGTATCGAACAATTGGCAGCAACTGATGTCATGCTTATGGCCAAAGCACCTAAGACTGTCGGTCTTTCGCCATCAGTGCAAGCGGTACTGCGAGGCACTGGGACAGAGGAGGTAATTCGTCTTTGCGTCAGTCCTGGCATGGCATGTCTTATTGACCCCAAAATGGCTCCAACAACAGCGCCCGACCTACTTCAAAAATGGAATGACGAAGGGCTTACACCATTGCTTGCGCAGGAGCAGAGCCAATGAAACTTGATCAAATAGATTTACTAACGAAAACCGGCGATGTTCATGACTATGTGATGGCACTGTGGACGGACGGTCCCATTCGTAGATCGCATCAATCTGGTGGACTAGTACACGATATCGTTGATCGATTTGCCCGACTGCCACGCCTTTTTTATCGGCCCTCTGATCAGCGCCTGGAATGGACGCATTTTTCTGCTTGGTGGGGCGCTATTTTGCTGTGCGACTATGACAACCCCCATATCCGAGATCTGCGCTATCTTCATGAAATATATCATTCTGCAACAATGCCGTATGCCAAGAACCTTAGCCTTGCAGGGTTGGAGGAGAAAAATTTTTACAATGAACGGCAGGCCAGCACTTTTACCGAAATGGCCATCTATTTGGAGTGCCCTGATTTGCGGCCGCTTACCTTTGAACATCCAATTTTTGTAGATCGTTTTTTGTTTCCGACAGAGGATTTCTCTAAGCCTGATCCAACATTGATATCTCGCTGGCGCAATGATCGACAGGATATGAGCAAAGGTGTCTTTAAAGAATTGCTAGCTGCACGAGCGTATGTAGTCGAGGCACCCGACGACAAAATTGATAAAGACGACCCCCAGACCATATGGCTGCGCCGGTATGGCGAACAAGGTCAGAATTGGTTGAACGTATGGAAGGATAGATACCAACTAGTAGAAATTGCCATGATTGCGTTGGCTGAAAACACTCATAACATTGGGCCGAAAGCAGCTGGAGAAGCTCATCTTAGATGGCTCTTATCGCCGGAAATTTCAGGTAAAACAGATATCCCATTCCATACCGAAGCAAAGCTTTTTCGATGCAATTTTGATACCCTTATTTCCTTATATGATAACGCCATGTCGCAGTCAGATATGGTGGCAGTTAAGAACGTCGTTTGAAATAATCGTGTTATAATTCTGAATTATTTTTCCAATTCCTAGTGTCCGCTTTCGGGATATTGCGGACCTTCTCAATCCAGCAATTCGCCTATCGAAACACCCAACGCCTTAGCAATCTTCTCAACCACTGTAACGGTTGGATTGCGTACACCGCGCTCAATACCGCTGATATAGGTCCGATCAATATCATGCTCAAGAGCAAACTGCTCTTGGCTCAGGCCTTTGCTCTGCCTGATGCGGCGAAGATTATGACCCAGACGGGCTTTGACATCCATGGTTGCAGATGGACGATATTGTTGATTGACCGTCCACGGACGATGAGTCACATTTCTCTGGACTTGTAGCCGCGTTCGAGCATTGTGCGCGCATGAAACAGCAAATCAGCCTCGCCTCGCACACACTGGAATCTATCCTTGAACACCGCTTCCTCGCCGATTGCGGATCAATCCTTTGGAGCCAGGAGATATATGATTTTGAAGTGCTTCACGCGGAGTCAGATAATGCCGGCTACGATATTGTGATCGAGGCAAAAGGGGTTGTTCGTCATATCCAGCTTAAGTCAATGGTCAGCGATGGCCGAAGATCGCGTATCAACATTCACCATGCACTATCAAGCAAGCCATCTGGCTGTGTTGTCTGGATCATCTATGAATTGGACTGTTTAAGTGTCCAGCAATACCTGTGGTTTGGCGGAAAGGCCGGAGAGCCGCTTCCTGATATCGGGGATCGAGTAGTTAAGCACAGTCGCGCGAACGCGAAGGGTGTAAAGGCAGTCAGGCCTGCACTGCGCAATGTACCGAAAGGCAGGTTCGAAAAAATCGGAACGATCGAAGAACTGATTGTGCGACTGTTTGGAATAGATTTGGCGGACAGCAGTCTGAAATAGATAATTTATATCTACTCATGCTAATTGTGACCTCCATCGTTATGCCGGTTTTCGCGATATTGCGCCTGATTTTTCTCAGCCTCTTTTGCCCATTCTTCTGCGCTAACTGGCGGTGGAACACATAATACGCCGACGCGTCGAGGCTTTCCGCCGGCAACGCCAGCTTTCTTTGATCGTTCATCCAGTAGTTTCATCGCCGGTACATCGCCGCTCAAAGCCTTTTTCTGCAGAACGCGCAGTTCAAGTTCGCGTTTTGACATTTCCTTTCCATCAACAAGGACCGTTTCGTCATATAGTTTCGTGAGTATCTCCGCATCGGAGTTGGTTGACGGATCCGGCTTTTGTTTACGGGGACGGCCTCGCGGATTACCGCTTGTTCCTTTTTTGAACTGGTGTTCTTTGGGCGGTCTGCAGAAGCCAGGTTTGTGATTGGCAGCCATGATATTCCTTTCTTGTAAATGCTGACCGTATCCAAGGCGGTGTCATGAAACACTCATCATAAATATGGGTCATTTTTGTGAGGCCGGGACAATGCCCAGCCCCTAGGTTTCAGGTTTTTGAAGCGCGCAAGTGATCGAAGGTCATATCAACGCTTTCAAGACTAGCTGATTTTCCTGTCATATTTTGCCAACGCTGGACGGCGACGTCACAGTAATGCGGATCTAGTTCGATTGCATAGCAGCACCGTGATGCTTGTTCGGCGGCTATGATAGTGGTGCCCGAGCCTGCGAAAGCATCCAGAATAATGCCGCCGCGCTTTGAACAATCGAGTATGGCATCTGCAACTAGATCAACAGGTTTAACGGTTGGGTGCATCTCCAGTTGCTCGGCGCGGTCTGCTGTGAATGAGTTGATACCGGCATAATCCCAGACATTGGTCCGGTACCGCCCATGTTGGCCCAGTTCAAAATTGTTGATGTGTTTTGCAGTCCCATGTTTGAAAGCAAATATGAGTTCATGCTTGGATCTATAGAAAGCGCCCATGCCGCCATTATCCTTGTTCCAGACGATCAGGTTTTTAAGTTCAGTGTAGTTGGCGGCGCCAGCTTGCATGATTTCACTTATGTGCCGCCAATCCATGCAGATGTAATGGATGGAGCCATCAGCACTGTAATTGGCGAGATTTGCGAAACTGCTGCTTAGAAAGCGTGAAAATTGTTCCGATGTCATTTCACCGGAGGCCATAGCAAATTCCTTGTGTTGAACTTTGCCAAGTCCGCAGACATGCCCGTCAATTGGAACGTTATAGGGCGGATCAGTGAAGATCATTTGTGCCTTTTGGCCGGCCAACAATGACTGATATGTTCCCGAAGCGGTTGCATCGCCGCAGATCAACCGGTGATTGCCCAGTATCCAGATATCACCAGGCTTGGAAAGGGCGGGGCGGGCGGTATCAATCTCGGGCACTGCATCTTCTTTGGAAGTTGCATTTAGAGGGTCGAGTATTCTTGTAACGTCCGCATCGTTAAAACCGATTACATCCAGGTCAAAATCCGGTTCCAGGCTCAGAATACCGTCTAGCTCAATTTTAAGAAGATCATCATCCCAGCCTGCCTGTTCTGCGAGCCGGTTATCTGCGATGATATATGCTTTGCGGTCAGCTTCGCTTAGTCCAGACAAACAGGCCGTTGGAACTGTTTCAAGACCTAATTGTTTGGCTGCTGATATCCGGCCGTGTCCGGCGATTACATTGTTGCTGTCATCAACCAGTACAGGGTTTGTAAACCCAAAGCGCTTGATACTGCCTGCAATCTGTTGGATCTGTTTATCCGAGTGTGTTCGCGCATTGCCGGGATATAGTTTTAGATCATTTATATTTTGCTCGACGATAATGTGAGCGAGCCGTTTTGAAATTAAGTTCATGAAGAACCTCCATTTGTTAAAGGAGGTTCGGGCTTGTTTCATTCGTCAGCGAAATTCAGTCACCAAAAACCCGGTCGCTTTTTAGTGAGGAAATTGCATTGATCAGCGTGAGGCCTGCTCCCATTTTGTATTTTCGCGCAACATCTTCCGCAGCTTGCTCCTTCGGAGTAAGTAATGCTCTTTTTTCGATCGCTGTCATTCCTTGGCGCTCCTCACGTATCTCTGCAGCTCGAGCTTCTACTTCATCAGTTAGCCATAATATGCGTCCTTTATATTTGAAGCTGTCTTTGTGAATTGGCCGTCCTCGCTTGTTCTTTATCAAACCTTTATGTGAAGCAATCAAGATTGGTAACATGCGCGGATCATTGGAAGCTTCTGCATCGTTATCCAGAACCCGATCAATATCGGCGTTCACAATTGGATGCCCCTTCCCGAGCTTGAAATAGAGTGAACCGCGGCTATCCGGATCAAACAAGAAAAAGGGTGAATCTTCAGACATGGAATTCTCCTAGACCAAACATATATCGAGTAATTCTGGGTAGAAACACTAATTTGGATAATTGTCCCTGCTCGGCGAGACTCTTTCCCTGATACTGTTAAACATAATCCCTGTTTTAGATTAAAAGTTCCCTGTTATCTTGAGCAGGGAAATTGGGCTGAAAGTCCTGTGATAGTGGGGTTTTTGCCCCTTCGGTTCGGCGATATTTGAAGAAAAAGGACGAATTTCCCTGTTGTTTCCCTGTTATCAGGGAAAATCACACCTAAGACCGGTTCTCTAAAGACTGCGTCGCCCACCATTTTCCCACTAAATTTTGATTTCTCGTTATCGGCAACAGCCATTTGCACAGCCATATCGCGACTAGGGGAACGACCATACCACGCGGTATAGGCACGGGTAAAAGCGCTGAGCTCGCTATATCCCAATTTGGTCGCAATTTCCGACAGGGACCGGGTCCCCTCCAAAAAATACAAATGACAGGTATCACGGCGAACTTCCTCAAGTATCTGGCGAAAAGACGCTCCTTCCGCTGCCAATTTTCGCCGCAAGGTTCTCTCTGCCATACCAAAGGTTTCCGCCGCAGCATCAAGGCTTAACCCAGATTTATCCAAGAGCTGGGATAGATAATGGTAACTCAGTGCGACCAACGAGGTGGGTTCATTCGCGTTCATCGGAAAGCGGTTTGACAATTGCTGCCCGGCACGAACCAAATCGCGGTTGGCAAAGGGATTCGGAAGATCGATAATATCCCCATGCAATTCCAAACATGTTCTCCGCTGATCAAAAAAACACGGAACCGTTATCCGATGATTCTCCAAAGTCTTAGGGACGTTACAATTCCGAGGCTGTCTGTTTACGAAATAAGCCGCTTTAGTCGGTTGGGATTCATCGTTGGCCACGAGGTTCCCCATGCGCAACAATACGGAGAAAAGGACGAAAATCAGGTCTTCCGCAGCATTGCAACCCGGGTCTGCTACCAAACGATAGATTGAGCCCGATTGCTCCCATCGCAACAGCGGCTTGGTCGCGCGAGAATCCATCGCCGCAGCTGCAGCTTGCAAGACGTCGCCTATGGTCTCTTCGAACAGAGCCATATAGCCCACATCTGAAAAACCTGTTGGCATCATGCCCCAGCCGATATCCAGAAAAATATTTTCACGCCCGAGTTCTTGCGCCGCGGCCTGACACAGCGTTGCCAAGGCGTCCGTGCCAAACCTGGTGCGCGGATCGCGCAACTGTGCGTCGGTCAAGTCAAGGGCAGCCAAAAGCACCGGTTTCCTAGCGCCCAACTCCTGACAGCTACGAAAAACCTGAAACATAAAGTGCGACGAAACACTTACACTATCTAAACTGGAGCGCCCCATGCAGACAGCTAGAGGGGGAGCAATTAGAAGCTCAACGAACTTTCGACGAAGATGTAAAATTAGCGACGAACAGGCCGGTTATGTCAGCCCCTCATCCAAAAGTTCATAGTTACGTCGAAGATTTTTGTCTATCCGATGCCAGCCGTCTCAGTAACGGATGACGCTTGCACCCCAAGTAAAACCGCCGCCCATCGCTTCCAGAACCAGCAGATCGCCAGCTTTCACGCGTCCGTCCCGTACCGCTGTATCGAGCGCCAACGGCACAGAAGCTGCTGACGTATTGGCATGCTGGTCAACCGTCTTGATCACTTTTTCGGGTGTCAGTTTAAGCTTTTTCGCTGTTGCATCCAAAATCCGGGCATTCGCCTGATGTGGGACCAGCCAGTCAATATTGGCGATGCTTTCGCCCGCCGCATCTAGCGTCTCAGTTAACACAGAGGACAGATTGACTACCGCGTGACGAAATACTTCCCGTCCCCTCATGCGCAGCTTGCCAACCGTTCCCGTCGTTCCCGCACCGCCATCGACATAGAGCAACTGGTTATGCTCGCCATCGGCATGCAACCGGGTGGCCAAAATGCCTTTATCGGTCTCTTCACCCGACAATATGATCGCTCCGGCGCCATCGCCAAAGAGCACGCAGGTCGCGCGATCTTCCCAGTCCAATATACGGCTGAAAGTTTCCGCGCCAATTACGATAGCATTTTGCGCACTGCCGGCGCGAATCATGCATTCAGCGACCGACAAGGCATAGAGAAAGCCCGAACAGACCGCCGCGACATCAAAAGCCACGCAGCCATTACAGCCCAATTCGTTTTGCACGATGGTTGCGCTTGCGGGAAAGGTTTGATCAGGCGTTGCAGTCGCCAACACGATTAAGTCAATGTCATTGGCCGAAAGGCCGGACGCGTCGAGCGCCTTGCGCGCGGCTTCCGTAGCAAGACTAGAGGTTGTTTCATCGTCCTCGGCAATATGGCGAAATTTTATTCCGGTCCGCTCAACGATCCATTCGTCGGTCGTGTCTACTTTTGCAGCAAGCTCTGCATTGGAAACTTTCGTTCGCGGCAAAGCAGAACCAGTGCCCTTTATGACCGCACGACGAGCGGTCGCAACACTCATTTCGCAGCTGCCTCCAGCGGCGCTGCGGTGCTGATTTTCTTAATATCTTCGCTAATGCGTTCCAAAATACTATCCTCTACCAGCCGAGCAGCTACTTCCACCGCATTGGCTACGCCTTTTTCATCGGCACTGCCATGGCTTTTTACCACAACGCCATTCAGCCCCAAGAAGACCGCGCCATTATGGTTGTTGGGATCAAGATGCTCCTTCAGCAATTCTGTCGCCGGTCGGGAGATAAGAAATCCGATTTTAGACCGCAACGAGCTTAAGAAACTGCGCCTTAGCAGGTCCGTCACAAAACGCGCCGTTCCCTCAAGAGCTTTCAGCGCAATATTTCCGGAGAACCCATCCGTAACGATCACATCAACGTCACCAGTGGATATTTTATCAGCCTCGGTAAAACCCTGAAAATTCATCGGCAATCCGTCGGCACTCCTCAGCGCTTCGGCTGCCTCTTGCAACGCCCCGGTACCCTTGCCGTCTTCGGTGCCGATATTCAGCAATTTGACCTTTGGTTTTTCAAAGCCGTGCATGATCCGGCTATAGGCCGCGCCCATGACAGAGAATTGCACCAAATTGCGACTGTCACATTCGGCATTGGCCCCGAGATCCAACATCACGACATCGCTGTCCTTCATGGTTGGCAGCAAAGCCGCTAACGCCGGACGATCGATGCCAGGCATGGTGCGTAGGGCCAATTTCGAAATCGCCATCAGCGCGCCGGTGTTGCCAGCACTCACTGCCGCGCTGACTTCGCCGGATTTTACAGCGGCAACAGCCATCCCCATTGATGTTTTCTTGGAACCGCGCAGCGCTTGGCTGGGCTTGGCATCGCCGGACACAATGTCTTCGGCATGCATAATTTCAGCGGCAGCGCTCAGATTCGGGTGGCTTTTCAGCGCTTCTTTTATCTGTGTTTCATCGCCAACGAAGAGGAATTGAAAACCTTCGTGCCGGTGTCGGGCAAGAGCAGCGCCAGCGACCATTACGCGCACGCCAACGTCACCGCCCATCGCGTCAATTGCGATTCGCGGCCTCATCCCCACCGGTTATTCCCCTTGATTAGCTGTGTGATAGTCGTGATGTTAGTCGATCAAAGTCGAAAAGACTAGAGATCGACAGCCATGACTTCACGGCCATTATAATGGCCACAAGACCCACACATATGGTGAGGGCGCTTCAATTCACCGCAATTGGAACATTCCTGATAAGCTTCGACTTTCAAAGCATCATGTGAACGGCGCATTCCGCGCTTGGACGGCGTAGTTTTTCGTTTAGGGACAGCCATTGCTAAGCCTGTTCGTTAAATTTCAAATTTCATATATGTGTACAATAAGCCAAATGCCGGTGTTGAGCAAGCCAACCTCTACTGAATATAGAGAATCAGTCGACTCATGCGATCAACCGATTGCACGCGAAGGGGCGGCTATAACGAATTTCCTGTGCGTTGCAAGCATTGTGCACCTATAGAGGGGCGATAAATATAACAGCTTTTGGAGGAACTATGATTTTACCGATTACATTAACTATCGCCGGCGCCGCAGCTTTGATCAATATCTGGCTGATGATTCGCGTGGGACAAGTGCGTACATCGGAAAAAGTCAGCGTCGGTGACGGCGGTAATGACAAGGTTATTCGCCGGATGCGGGCTCATGCCAATTTTGGAGAAAGCTTGCCTATCGTCTTGATCCTGATCGCCGCCATAGAGTTGGCCACCGGCTCCGCAACATGGCTTTGGGTTGTTGGCGGCGTATATATGCTCGGCCGGATCGCTCATGGCGTTGGCATGGATGGCGGCAAACTTGGTAAAGGTCGGATGGTCGGAACAATCCTGACATTGCTTATCACGCTTGGTCTTGGGGCTTATGCGATTGCGATTCCCTATTTCACATTCACTGACGCCAGCACTTCACCTGTCACCGTAGGGACTGATACACAGTTACCGCCTCAGTCCTAAGTTGGGGCCGCATATTCCAATCGGGAATATTCCCCTATTGCGCGGATTGCTCGGTATCTTGTGGGGATAGCCAACGAAGCCTCACTGTTCCGGCAGCGCTGCCTGATCCAGCTGCGTTGATTGTTGTGGCATTTGCATCAAATAACGTTTTCCGGGCAACTTCGACATCTGCTGGTGATCCGAACGCTCCAAGCGGAAGCTGAACCCGCGCAGCCGCCCAACCAATCAAAGGGAGCTGCGCGGTTGATTTTTCGCTGATCGCCCCATCGGTCACCGTCAACGCTGGCAAATCCACTGCAGGCGGTTTAATTTCGATCGTCCATTCTGTGGCTTGATCTGAGATGCGTTTTTCCAGCGCATAATAAGTATCTAACGTAGCGCCTTGCAACGGATTGGCGGATACAACCGCCCGACGTTTTGTCGTATCAATTGTCACGTCGTCGGGAGAAACACCTGCCACTAAAGCCAAGTTTTCACGCAGCTTAACGACCCGAATTTCCGCTTCTTGTGCCTGTTGGTGCGCGCGCGCAGCCGTCAGTTCAGCGGAAGCGGCATCGCTGCCGGTTTCAACACGATATTGCTCAATCGCGACGGCAATCGGACGGCTGAAAGCACGGCTCAGAACGCGCGCGCTTTGCTGCTCGGCATCACCAACGATTTTTGGCGTAAAAACCGAAGCGGTGACCAAAATCGGCTTTGCATCCCAATCAATCTCTATCTGCGAAACACGTGCACGGCTGCTGAATTGATCCTTTATATAGCCATTGGCCTGACGTGAAACATTAGCTTCCCAGGCAATTTGTTGCAGCGAATAGCCCAATGGAATGGCCAGTCCGACAAATATAAGCACCATAGCGCCAATCTGAAACTGCGACTGCCTTTCGGATAAGCTGGAGCGAAAGCCATAAAGCCGCGCCATACCGGCAGCGGTTAAAGCTATTGTCATAAGGTTGGTGAAAAATAATAATAATGATCCGCCAAATACGGACATATTGAGCGTTGCGACACCAAAACCGACGACCGCCAATGGCGGCATCAACGCCGTTGCGATAGCGACGCCGACAATTGTGCCCATGCGCCCTCGTATCATGGCGTAAGCACCCGCCAGCGCCGAGAATAGCGCAACGGCTAAATCAAAAAGATTTGGCCGCGTGCGAGCGGCGATTTCCGTCGTTACTGTTTGTAGCGGCGACAGGGCCACCACGAGAGCCGCAAATAATACGGCAACCAAAGTCCCCAAAACCAGCGCTTTTGCGCTTTCTTTCAACCAGCCATAGTCACCGATGGCCAATGCAAAGCCAGCGCCCATGATGGGACCCATTAGCGGTGACAGCAACATGGCACCAATCACTACCGCTGGAGAGGATAGCAGCAGTCCCAATATCGCGATACCCGCCGACATACAGGTCATAAAGGCATAGCGCGGACTAAAGTGACTATCTTCCTTCACCTTGGCGATAACCGCTTGCTGGTCCACGCCAGAGCATACAACAACACGCCACCAGCGGCGGAACAGCAATATACTGCCAGTTACGGGTTGAAAGGGGCCAGCTTCTTTCTCAGGCTTGGATGCGGACGGGCTTGCGTCTGCTTGCGAATTTTCAGTCATAACCTGTCATAGCCACTCTGTGCCAGTGACGACAATATAGAAACAGCGTTGCACCTGATTACCTCCGGGGTAATTGAAAAATAAATAAAAATATCTTTTATCATAAAACCGTATGACCTATATATAGCGCAGAACTGTAAAACTAAACAGGAGCCTCCCCATGGCACGTCCCGAGACTGATATTGAAGCCGGTCGTGAAAAACTGATCGCCACCGCAGAAGTGATTATCCGAGAGCGTGGTGCGATTAACTTCACGATCACCGATCTTGCTGCAGAAGCAGGCATGTCTCAGTCAAACGTCTATCGGTTCTTTGAGAATAAGGATGCGCTGGCCGAAGCGATGGCCGGTCGCTGGTTTGCGGAACTGATCACCATTATCGAGGATTTGGTTGAGGCAAACGTTCCCGTCGAACAAAAACTGTATGAATTTTTTGCCCGGCGGCTTGCTATTAAACGCGCACGGTTTGACGAAGATCCCGATCTGTTCCGCTCGTACATGGAGCTGGGAAACGAACATTTTGAAGTCATCCGCGGCTATGTTGACCTGACTGACCACTATATGGCCATAATCTTGGCTGAAGCTATGGAAGAGGGTTATTTTGAGGGGCTGGAGCTCGACCAGATTGTTTCATTGGTCAACACGATGGTGCAGCCTTTCTGCAACCCCAATTTGATGATGGACATGATGCATTTGGCGGACGAAGAACGGTTGCATCAGGTCATCCACACGATCCTCACCGGCCTGAAAGCACGTGAAGAACAACAACCGAAAAAAGCAGCCTTGCATATTGCTAGCTAAGACTGGCCCTACATAGCCGAGCCCCAATCGCCTGTTGCTCTTACAAGAGTAATCGGCGAAGAGCCCGCATGATTGAGACGCTTAATATCTGGCTTAGCGCCCAAACCGGCCTTTCGCTGCTGCCATTCCTATCAATATGCCTGATCGTAGCCGGGTCCGCCTTTTTCCGCGGACTTACCGGATTTGGCTATGCCATTTTATCTGTACCGCTTGTCAGTCTTGTTTCTACGCCGGCCGTAGCCGTGCTAATGGCCATCTTGATGCAGCTGATCATTGGCCCGTTTGGTGTGAGGCAAGCCCGCGGTATCATTAATGTACCCATGGTTTCAAAAATTGCCGCACTTGCTTGTTTGACAACGCCCATTGGCCTTTGGTTGCTCGACATTGTCAGCGCCGATGTAGCGCGATTGATAATCACCACTATCGCCATTGGCAGCTTTTTTGCTTTCATGATGAAACGGCCGCAGACACTTAACGGCTCACTATTACACATAACTTTAGTTGGAACTGTCTCTGGTCTGCTCAACGGTTTTGCCGCCATGCCCGGGCCGCCGGTTGTCCTTCATTTCGTCCGCAAACAAGTCCCCCCTGCGGTATCAAGAGGATCAATGATCACCATCTTCTTTGCGACCGCAGCCATGGCGACTCTCGTCGCTTTTTGGCGTGATATGGTCGACATGCAGCTATTGGTTTTAACGGCCCTAACCTGCCCTCTAATGATCGGTGGCAATCATTTGGGTTCGAAATATTTTGGGGCGGTATCCGAACCGGTTTGGCGCGGTTTCGTGATGGTACTACTAGCCATCGCGGCTAGCGTAGCGCTCTTCAAGCTATTTTGACCATCTCAATCATATGTCTTTCGCTAGCCATTGCTTCATCATGGCTGGCGGCGGTGATGCCTTCATTTCTCGCTCATCCAGCGCAGCCAACGCGCGTTTGCGATCAGCTTCGGTAAAGCTTCCCGTCGTCAGGCAAAATTCAATCATATTGCCATTGGGGTCACGCGTATAAACCGAGTGGCACCAGTTATGATCAATCTCCAGCACGTCCAGACCCGCCGCGTTCCACTTCTTACGCCAATTTTCCAGTGCTTCAGCAGTATCTACCGAAAAACTATAGTGGTTGGTGCCTCGCGGTGTTTTTGCCGCTTCGTTGAGATCATAGGCGTAATCATCTTGCCCCGGGGTATCGTTTAGCTCCCAGAAAGCGATAAACTTGCTGTCATCCCCGTCCATACGATAGAAAAAATGCTTGCCCCAGCCGCCACCGATCACAGGGGCGATTTCGACCTTCACTAGTTCAAAACCCATAATGCCTTCGTAAAAGTCATGGATGGCCGCCATATCTTTCGCAGCCAGTGCGAGATGGTGATAGCTCATTTGCTGCTGTCCTTCCGTTTGTCGACCATGCCCATTACGTCTGCGGTGGCGCCCTCCGGCGCCGGTACTTCAACAACGCGTTCATCGACATCGTCAAATTCCAGTCGAAGCGCCCGGCTCATCACGGCATGCATCATATAAGTGGACGTGATATAAGTGAGCTCAAGTATCTCGACCTCGGACAAATGCTCTTTCAGTGCCTCGAAAACGCCATCGGGCACGCGGCCCTGCTCCAACACCAAACAATCGGTATAGGCGAGCACAGCGCGCTCAACCGGACTGAAACAATCCGCCACGGGCCAATTGGGAATGGCCTTTACCTGCTCTTCGGAAAAGCCTTCAAAGCGCATCGCCTTGCTATGCTGCGAATAGACAAATTGCGATCCCACGGCATAGCCCGCGCGGATTTGACCGAGTTCACGGAGCTTCGGATCGAGCTCACGATTGGGCGAGCGGTAAAAACCGAAACCTTCCGTCGTATGTTTGAAAGCGTCGGGGACCTGCGCAAAGACCGTCCACCAATTGCCCGGTGTGCCTGTTGCCGTACCCGGATCACTCACCGGATCGCGGTCCCCGAACAACATGGTGTAAAGGCCGAGGACATAGTCGTCGGTGACTTCTGACCGAGGTATTTCGCGCAGTCGGGGCATGGGTTTCTCCTATGCCCCGACTATGCACAAATTAGCGGAAGGTTCTACCCTGCCAGATTACGCAGCACGTAATGCAGGATGCCGCCGTTGAGGAAATATTCCATCTCGTTGGCGGTATCGATCCGGCAGAGCGTGTTAAACGTTTCCGTTGAACCATCAGCGCGGGTCATTTCGACCTCAAGATTCTGCAATGGGCTAAGGCTGGCAACGCCCTTGATGGTGAAGCTTTCGCTGCCATCAAGCTTCAGTGTATTGCGATCAACGCCTTCGACAAATTGCAGCGGCAACACGCCCATGCCGACCAGATTGCTCCGGTGAATACGCTCGTAGCTTTCCACAATCACAGCGCGAACGCCCAGCAGGTTCGTGCCTTTCGCCGCCCAATCGCGCGAAGAGCCGGTACCGTACTGCTCACCGCCAATGACGACCAGGTCATTGCCGTCGGCTTTGTGGCGCATGGCGGCGTCGTATATTGGCATGATCTCGCCGTTATACTTTGTTAGCCCGCCTTCTTGGCCGTCTGCCATTTCGTTCTTGATGCGGATGTTTGCGAAAGTTCCGCGCATCATAACATCGTGGTTTCCGCGGCGGCTGCCGTAGCTGTTGAAGTCCGCCTTGTTGACCTGATGGTCGCGGAGATACTCGCCTGCGGGGGAATCTTCCTTGATCGCACCGGCTGGCGAAATATGGTCGGTCGTGATCGAATCTCCCAATACTGCCAGTGTCTTAGCGTCAATAATGTCCCCAACCGGCTCCGGCGTCATCGTCATGCCGTCAAAGTACGGCGGATTGGCCACATAAGTACTCCCCGCACGCCACTGGTAAGTGTCGCCGCCGGTCACATCGATATCCTGCCACGCCGCATCGCCTTTATAGACATCGGCATAGCGGCTCTCGAACATTTCGCGGGAAACCGCGCCGCCCATGGCTTCGTTCACTTCATCATTGGTCGGCCAGATATCCTTCAAATAGACATCTTCGCCATCGCTGCCCTGCCCGATTGGCGTTTCATACATATCCTCACGCACTGTGCCTTTCAGCGCATAAGCCACAACCAACGGAGGTGACGCCAAATAGTTCGCCTGCACATCCTGAGACACACGGCCTTCAAAGTTACGGTTGCCGGACAAAACGCTCGCCGCAACAATCGCATTGTCATTAATCGCCTTGGAAATTGGCGCCGGTAACGGCCCGCTATTCCCGATGCAGGTCGTGCAGCCATAGCCGACCAGGTTAAAGCCAAGATAGTTCAGGTCTTCCGAAAGCCCCGCCTTATCCAGATAATCCGTCACCACCTGAGACCCCGGCGCAAGACTGCTCTTCACCCAAGGTTTCCGCTGCAAGCCCCGCTCCCGCGCCTTACGCGCTACCAGACCTGCGGCAATCAGAACGCTGGGGTTTGACGTATTGGTGCACGAGGTAATCGCGGCAATCGCGACATCGCCATGGCCGAAATCATAATCGCTGCCATCTACAGCCACCCGGCCCTTGCTGTCATCGGTGTTAAACACGGCACCCAGATCGCGGTTAAAGCTCTCGTCCAGCTCGCTCATCGACACGCGCTGTTGCGGCAATTTCGGCCCCGACAAAGACGGCACCACGCTGGTCATATCCAGTTCCAGCTTGTTCGAATAAATCGCGTCCTTCGCTTCATCCAGCCGCCAGAAACCCTGTTCCTTGGCATAAGCTTCGGTCAGCGCAATATCCGCTTCGCTACGACCCGTCAGGCGCAGATAATCCAGCGTCTTGTCATCAATCGGGAAGTAGCCGCAGGTCGCGCCATATTCCGGCGCCATATTGGCGATCGTCGCGCGATCCGCCAAAGACAATGCCGCAACACCCGGACCATAAAATTCAACAAAGCGCCCCACCACACCAACAGCGCGCAGCATCTGCACACAGGTCAGCACCAGATCGGTCGCCGTAATACCCTCGGCCAGCTCGCCGGTTAACTTAAAGCCCACCACTTCGGGGATCAGCATCGATACCGGCTGGCCTAACATGGCGGCTTCCGCCTCAATCCCGCCCACGCCCCAGCCGAGCACGCCCAGGCCGTTGATCATCGTCGTATGGCTGTCCGTGCCGACACATGTATCGGGATAGGCGACCATATCGCCATTCTCATCCTTGGACGACCATACTGCTTTGGCAATATTTTCCAGATTCACCTGATGGCAAATGCCGGTTCCGGGAGGCACAACCGAGAAATTGTCAAACGCCTTCGATCCCCATTTCAGGAATTCATAGCGCTCCATATTGCGCTGATATTCCAGCGCCACGTTATTTTCAAACGCTTGCGGCGTGCCAAATTCGTCGACCATGACCGAGTGATCAATCACCAGATGCACCGGCACCTGCGGGTTAATTTTTTGCGCGTCACCGCCCAGCGCCTTAATCCCGTCGCGCATCGCGGCGAGGTCAACAACGGCCGGAACGCCGGTAAAATCCTGCATCAAAACGCGGGCCGGACGATATTGAATTTCCGCCGAAGACTTGGCCTCTTTCTGCCAGTCGACCACCGCTTGCGCGTCCTTGGCAGCGACCGTATGGCCGCCATCTTCAAAGCGCAGCATATTTTCGAGCAAGACTTTCAGCGTATAAGGCAGGTGATCAATATTCCCGAGCTTCTCCGCCGCCTTGGCGAGCGAATAATAGGCATAGTTTGTGCCATTAACCGAGAGGGTCGAGCGCGTGCCCAGCGAGTCTTGTCCGGTGGTGGTCATAAAAATCCTTCGTCAAAAAGTGGTACTTTTTGCCGGATTGCCTGTCCGCCGAAGCTTTAAGCGAAGGCGGAGGGGATGCAGGTGCGTCCAGCGGGTTGATAATCAACTAAAAAGTGATTCTGGAGGGCTTTAGACCATGTGTTGGATTTGGGGAAGAGGTGGAGTTAATGAAACATGGAAGTTCTATAAGAACTGGCCTGTATCTATCCATTTTCCTTGATTTTGGACAAAATTTTGCTTTCCCTCATGTCCTTAAACACGTTATCTTTCGCCTCTTTTGTCCAACCAAGACGGTGTTCAATAGCGTCAATAACTCCACTTACTCGTGAATGTTGATCGTCATCTAGCGCTTTTGTATGGGTTATCATAAACAGCCGGTCTATAATATAGTCAATCGCAAATCCAGGAATTGATTTGTCAGATATCATATTTATCCAATATTCTTTCCATTCTGGATCATTTATGTCTTCTAGAATGGCAAGTATTTTCATTTTTATTGCTAAAGAAGTATCACCTTCTTTGAAAATTTCTTTAAAAGTTTCACCAAGGGATGGGCTAGCTAGCATATCCATTGTAGCCAAACCAGATATCATAAATAGAAACTTTCTCATTATGTAATCTATGAATTCCTTTTCATCATCACTTAATTTCAGTTCCCCCTCTTTTATTGCATTTTCGACCACTGCGTCTGTATCGTTTAGCATAATAGACAAAACTTTGGTCAAATCGACAAGGACACGCTTAACAGCAACAGATTTGAGGTCAAATTCTGTGAAATCCGAATTTTTAGCGACCCTTCCGAGCAGATCGACCGTGGCCATATAGGTCGACGGGTTGAACGGATCGTCGGTGTTTTGGCGATCCTCGTCGATCATGTCTGCTTCATTTTGAAGTGCTGCGTCCAAAACGCTTCCACCTGACTCTTTAAGTCTTTGAGAAGGTGTCTTTTTCATACCTCTGGCTTTGGCACGACGATCAGCTGCATCGAAAATCTCATCAACTTGATCGTTGTTCAATCTGGACTTTCGAATCTTTTTTAGCTTTGCTTTTGTAGTTCCGACGCGAAGTTCACGCTCTATCACAGGGTCTAACTCGAACTGATCAATTGATAGAATTTCAGCTGGCGCACGAGAATTCAATTTTTTAAGCAGAAGGGAAATGATATCCCTCCCCTCTTTCCTAATCCCCGACACTAATTCAATTTCTCGTCGACAGTCCAAATAACTTACATCATCAAACAACTTTTCCAGCTTAGAGTTATCTGATCGGTAATACTCTGCTCCAAAATATTCCTGGAAGCACAGATATTTGAATGATACCTGCCCACCAACGCGTATCAAGATTCCACATTCAATAAGCTTTTCAACCACATCAGTGGCAATAAACGGCAATCTTCTTTTATTGAAGAAATCAATCAAAAATTTGGTTAAATTATTTTCCTCAATAAATCCGTTATTCAATTTTATTTCTATTGATATGCTTTCTAGAACTATCTTTTTTGAAGTTGCATCCAAATTTCCTCTTACAGTTTGTCTAAAATCTGCCCTTTTTAAAAGATGATCTACAAGATTAGAAAGTAAAATTGCTTCGTTTATTTTTTCATTTTTCAATTTTGCTCTTATTCCCCACAAAAGCAATGTTACCATGTAAGGGGTTTTTGGAAGGTTCTCTTTCACAATTTGATGGATAACAAGATTAAACAGCTGATCAGGGTCCCTGCCACAGTCTCTCGCCCATTGCTGCGTTATCGCCCTCACTGCCTTTCTAGGTAGCTCTTGAATGTGGACAAGATCGAATTCCGGTAAATTTTCTTTAAACTTACCATCGCCAATAAGAATTTCTTTGTCCGGTGTCCCAAAACAGATCCAACGGTTATTTGGATAACGCTTACAAATTTGAGCAAACTTTTCTAAAGATTCTTCACTGTGGTTTGAGAAATTGTCTACAAGAAACGTAAAATATCCGCCATCGATTGCCTTATCGATATCGAAACCAGACGGGACAGTGGGATAAATGTTAGAAATCGAGTTTCTAATCGAATATTTGTTGAATTTGAAAGACTTAATATTTATTGACACTGGTATTGATTTACCGAATTCTCCCGTGTTTATTTGATTGGCAATATTCAGCAGCAAACTAGTTTTTCCAACTTGCCTGTCGCCGACAAAAATGATGTTTTTCTGAGACTTAAGTATATCTTTCAAATCTATGGATTGATCCTCATCCTCATCAGGATCGATTCCTTGTGAGCGTGCCACAATAGGCGGAACTACCATGTCTCTTTTATCGTCCCAAGCCCATTCCTCGGCGATCATCGCGAAGTCCAAGTGGTCGTTAGCTAAAGACCTGAAATTTTCCCTCTGGCCGCGCAGAAAAAGTTCAATTTGATCATCCCTTTCAGCAGGGGTTTTGCGGGTAGTATTCAGAGTCAAACTTCCATTTGGAAGTGAAGATGTCCCCTTATCGAAGCACCGCCGCTTGTCGATAAACTCTCGAAATTGAAATTCAAACTGTCCACTAAGTAAATCAATGTCGATTATATGATAGCCATTGGAATTACTCCGGCCTGCAAACATGCTTGGCGCCTGGCTCGAAACTGAGGTCCCTTGAACATTTGAAGTTACACTGGGCTCTGCCTCGTGCAGATGCCCATAACATAGTAAGTCAAATTCGGCCTGCAGCCTTCTCCCTGATGTTGATTTGTCTGCAATGTGCATCCAATCGAGCGGGTGGTGAAAAACTGCAATCTTAAAGTCACAGCTTTTTAGCGCAGCGATCGCCTCATCAATATTCCTTTCCCCAAGAATCAATCTGTTCTGGTCAATATCATCTGCTTCACCAGACGCCCGCCAAGCTGAATTCATACAACTTACGCCTATTTTTTTACCGGATTTTTCGAAGATAAAATTACGGGAAAATGGGCCTATCGACTTATGTTCTAAATGAGATTTTCCATACGCCAAATCATCGATCGCTGAGTAGAAATTGGCTGCTCTTTCAACCCCCAAAAGCGCCTCAAGATCTTCTGCCTTAACCCTGTCAATAAATTTATTGATAGTTTCCGGATCTTTAAGTCCCTCTTGTAGACCTTTGTCTATTAACTTCGACTTTCTAGCCTCCGCTCGCGATACATCGTGATTTCCGGGACACAAAAAGAACCGATCTTTTGGTATTGCCAGAGCATCCAGAATTGGTTCAAAAACCTTGTCCAGACACTCCCGAAAGACTTCTCTTTTATCACCTGCTTGTAGTAAATCTCCAGAAAATATGAAGGCTTCAAACTCTTGATCTTGCTCATTTTTAATATGCTCAAGATCGGACAACATTGCATCGGAAACTATTTTTATGTCGGTGGCATTTTCACTTGACCAATGCAAATCAGAAGCGTGGATTATTCTAATCGTCGTCATATTATTTACCCCCTTATTGTTCATTAGTCACAATTTTGAGATAATCAATCAACTCAACAATATTTGATAGAAAAATAGACACATCGCACAGGCTATTATTCACTTTCTTCAAAACTCCAGAAACCCCCTTTCCTACAACCCCCACCCTTTGATACACCGACCCGAATCAAAGGAACAAAGGAACAAAGGAAGAACGAAAGGGCCATAGCTATGTCAGACGACACCCCCAATCCCGAAACGTCCGCGGGCTTGCCCGCTGCACCCTCAGACACGCCCCCGCCCCCAACCGATCCGCAAAAACCCTATCGGGTCCGCCATGATGGCTGGACGGTGCAGCGGCAGAATGATTTTATGGAAGCGCTGGGCCGCACCGGCTGTGTCCGCGATGCCGCCCGCGTGGCGGGGATTAGCTGGAACAGCGCCTATAAGTTTCGGGAGCGCGACGCCGATTTTGCCGAACGGTGGGAACGCGCGCTGCGCCGGGCCAAAACACCGCTAGGCGAAGTCGCGTGGAAGCGCGCGGTGGAGGGGGAAAAGCAGGATGTCTGGTATCACGGCAAGGTCGTGGGTCAGCGCGTCAAGCACGCCAATGACGTCCTGCGCCTGCTCATCCAGCGCGACGATAATGGCGCGGGTCGCGACGCGGCGGGACGTTTTGCGCCTGCCGGCGCGGGGGGCCGCTTTGCGCCTGCGGGTAGCGGGGGCGTGGGGACTGATGGGCATGGCTCGGGGGTTGGCAGAGCGGCGGGCCATCAACAAAATGCGCTCCCGGCTCCTGAGGAAGATGAGGGCCCGATTCCCTTGCCCAGAGGTCCGACGACCATGGACAATCTGGATCGAAAACTCAAAGCGATGGTGGCACGATCGCATGAATATGGTAATCGCAACATCAACATCAAAACCGGGGAGAGGATGACCGACGAGGTGATCGAAGCGGTCCAGCGCTTCCTCGCCCGCGGCCGCGTGCAGCTGCCTCAGGAATTCGAGTGGATATCGGCCGATCGATATGATGACAAAGAGGTCGAATTTCTCGCCCAGCATCCCGGCGGGGTGCCAGAGGACGGGAAGCATTAGTCCGCCGCAAGCATCGCGTGCAGTTTTTCCAGCGCGGCTTTCTTTATCTGGCACACACGCGACGCGCCGATATCCAGCGTTGCGCCAATTTCGTCCAAGTTCATTTCCTCGATAAAATAGAGCTGCAATATCATCGCATCGCGGGGCGGCAGGCGGTCTATGGCGCCGGCCAGTTGGTCGCGCATCTGGTGGCGCTCGACCCGGTCATCGGCGGCTTCGCTATTGTCGGCAAACCAGATATTCTGGTCTGAATAGACCTCATCCATCGATTGCAGGTCAACCGATTCTGCATGGTCGATGGCGATGCGAAAGCTGTCCTGATCCATGTTCATCGCTGCGGCCAGCGCGGTCTCGCTTGGCGCCATGCCCAGCTGTTGCGACAGTTCCGCCTGCACGGCGCGCAATTTCTTTTGGAACGCCATGGCCGACCGGCTGACGTTGCTCGCCTTGCGCAGCGCATCAATCATCGCGCCGCGCACGCGCAGCTTGGCATAGTTGGTAAAGCCGAGCCCGCGATCCTCATAGCTTTGCGCTGCCTCGACCAGAGCGACCATGCCGATTTGCAGCAAATCCTCCACCTCGATCATGCTCGACATCCGGCCGTGCACATGCCACGCAAGCTTGCGGACCAGCGGCAAATGGCTCTCCACCAACTGCTCCTGATTGCGCGCGGCGGGGGTGGCGCCATAGGTCATTCCGGCACTCAGCCCTGCCAGCTTGGGGTCATGATAGGTCATGCGGGGTCCTTTGTTTGTTCGGCTGGTTCAGATGGCGGTATCGGCGCGGATTGCCCGCCAACGACCGCGATCACCTCGACCGCCTTGTCATCGGGCAATTCCTCAAACGACAGCACCGGCGTTTCAGGGAAACGGGGCTTGAGCAACCGGAGCAAAGTCCGCCGCGCGGTGGGAGAGGTAACGATCGCAAAGCGCCGCGCCTCCGCCATGATCGGGCGGGCGGCTTCCTCCACCGAGGTCACAATTTTCTGCGCTAACCCCGGCTCCACCGGATGCGACGCCCCGCCACCCGTTTCAATCGCCTGTGCGAGCAGCGTTTCCAGCTCCGCGCCCAGCGTGATCACCGGCAGCGGCATATTGATCGGCACCAGCGACTGAATGATCAGCGACCCAATCCGCTTGCGCACGCCATCGACGATAGCGTCGAGCGACGGCCGCTCGCCCGCTGCATCATCCGCCGCCGCCTGCACCATCGCCTCGCTCAGCCGCCGGAAATCTTTGAGCGGAACGCCCTCACTCAGCAGCGCCCGGCAAATCGCGGTAATCTGATACAGGCTCAGCGGTTTTGGGGTCAGCCCCTCGACCAGTTGCGGGGCAGCCTCTTTCAAATTGTCCAGCAAGCCCTGCGCTTCATCCATCCCAAATAATTCAGCCGCGTTGAGCCCAACCAGATGATTGAAATGGGTCGCAATAACCGTCGACGCATCGACCACCGTATAGCCGGACACCACCGCCTCACTGCGCTTGTCCGGTGACACCCACAAAGCGTCGAGACCAAAGGTGGGGTCTTTGCAGGCCTTCCCCTCGACCAGGCCATCCACATCACCGTCAATGTCACCACTATCGAGTGCCAGCAGGTCATCCGGCCACGCCTGATCCTCGCCCAGCGTCACCCCGCTAATCTGGATGCGATAGCTGTTGGGCCCCAACGCCATATTGTCTTTCACCCTGACCAGCGGAACCACAAAACCCAGTTCCCGTGATAATTGCCGCCGGATGCCTGTCAGCCGCTGCATCAACGGTGCGCCCTTGCGGTCATCAACCAACGGCACCAGCCCATAGCCAATTTCGATGTTCAGCACCGCACCATCGGTGACATCACTCCACGCGATATGATTGCTCTGTTCAGGGGTCTGTGCGGATGGCGCAGGAGCCGCTGCTGCTTTGACTTTCTGCAACATCCGCCACGAAAAAAACCCGGCCAGCGCAGCAATGGGCAAGATGATAAAATGCGGCATGCCCGGCAATAATCCCATAACCGTCAGGATCGCGGTGACCGGAATCCATGCTTTGGGATTGCCAAATTGACTGCCAATCTGACCCGACAAATCCATCGGAGAAGCCACGCGCGTGACAATCGCAGCAGCGGCAATCGACAAGAGCAAAGCAGGCACCTGCGCCACCAGTGCGTCACCCACGGCCAGCAACACATAGGTCTGTGCTGTCCGTCGTCAGATAATTTGAGACATATGGCGGTTTAAAACAGGCGAGTATTTGGTTCCATCTGTTGGTTGATATTATGCGGCTATCTTGCGGTGATGCAAGCGCCTTTGTTCGATGGTT
>Ga0189291_100245_pt1 | contig 32236 bp, 32 predicted proteins | sample UW1redminimetaG_FD_130331 | JGI IMG/M metagenome (GOLD analysis project Ga0189291, IMG submission 130331) | Marine microbial communities from the Costa Rica Dome - UW179B-red mini metaG | ecosystem: Environmental > Aquatic > Marine > Oceanic > Photic zone | place: Costa Rica: the Eastern Pacific... | reverse complement strand
GCACCGAGCAGACCCGCAAGCGCGCCGCCTCCAAGGACAAGGAGTCGCTGACCGTACTGCCGATGATGGAAGCGTCCCTGAAGCTCCTGCAGGACGGCAAGCCGGTCCGCACCATGCTCAAGGACCTGTCGGCCGAAGATCTCGATATCCTCCGCGGGCTCAACCTTCTGACCTCGCATCCGGTGCTGTACGTCTGCAACGTCGCCGAAGCCGATGCCGTATCGGGCAATGCCCACACCGAGGCCGTCGCCAAGATGGCCGCCGAACAGGGCGCCGAGAGCATCGTCATTTCCGCCGCCATCGAATCCGAGGTGGCGCAGCTGCCGGATGAGGAGGCAGAAGAATTCCTGGGTGCCCTCGGCCTCGAGGAAGCCGGCCTCGACCGGTTGATCCGCGCCGGCTACCACCTGCTCGACCTGATCACCTATTTCACCGTCGGCCCCAAGGAAACCCGCGCCTGGACCATCGAACGCGGCACCAAGGCACCCGGCGCCGCCGGCGTCATCCATACCGATTTCGAACGCGGCTTCATCCGCGCCTTCACCATCGCCTATGACGATTACGTCAATCTCGGCGGCGAAGTCGCGGCCAAGGAAGCCGGCAAGGCGCGCGACGAAGGCAAGGAATATGTCGTCCACGACGGCGACGTCATCCACTTCCGCTTCAACACGTAAGCACCGCAAACAGCTTTGCGCACAGCGCACACATCATGCCCCGCAGATCTGCACCTGCGGGGCATGACAATCGAGAGAACGTCTACCGGAATTACGACGTTGTCAGGTCTTTTTGACCGGGCATGTCGATAGCCCGAAAATCGAATACAGTGGGCAACTCCCGAACAGGCCTGTCGCCAGCGGTACGATACCGATCAGCGTGAAGTAGCGCCAAGAGGAATCCGGGTAGATAAAAAACATCGCGAGCAGTACCAAGCCTGCGACGACGCGGACAGCACGGTCTAGACCGCCAACATTCGACTTCAACATGAAATAGCTCCTGTTTTCACGTTCGGCACATCCACCAACGTCTATGCAGGATACACCATGCAAGCCTTGGCGCCTTGACCGGGATCAAGCCGGTCAAGCAGCGCACCCGGTCCTGCCCGCCTGAAAGACTGTGCGGTATTTTGCAACCTGGACCGGGGTAAACCTTTCATACCTAAACGAAATCCACTAGGTTGCCGGCCAGGGACCAATGGGAAAGCGATATTAATCCATGCATAAGGACGACCTCCTCCATTTCGAGGACCTGAGCCCCGGAACGGTGTTTCCGCTCGGTCCAAAGCGTGTTGCAGCCGATGAGATCATCGCCTTTGCCATGGAATTCGATGCCCAGCCGATGCATCTCGACGAGGAAGCAGGCAAGAACTCGATCCTCGGCGGCCTGGCAGCCTCGGGATGGCATACCTGTTCGATGATGATGCGGATGATGAGTGACTCCTACCTTCTACGAACAGCGGCAGAAGGCGCGCCCGGCATCGATTACGTCAAGTGGAAGAAGCCGGTGCTGGCAGATGACGTACTGGCCGGAGAATCCCGGGTCATAGACAGCCGTATACTGAAATCGCGACCCGGCATCGGAATTGTCAGCCTGCGCCACGAGTTGCGAAATCAGAAGGGCGAGACCGTACTGGAATCCGAGAATCCGGTGATGGTGCGGCTACGGGCGCAGGAGGAAGCATGACCGTGACCACTGATTCAGAGTTTGCACCCGGCAATCGCCGTGAATTGGGCAGCTATGTCTTCACCGCTGACGCCATAATTGATTTCGCTCGCCAATTCGATCCGCAACGCTTTCATATCGATGCGGAAGCGGCCAAGAACAGCGTCTTTGGCGGGCTGTGCGCATCGGGATGGCACACGGCTTCAATCTGGATGAAACTGAACCTGGCATCCAATGCCGTCGAGGCCAAGAAGGCTCAGGCCGAGGGACGGGCATTGCCGGAATTCGGGCCCTCGCCCGGCTTTCGCAATCTCAGATGGTTCAAACCGGTCTTTGCCGGTGACGAGCTTTTCTACTCCCGAACCATCCGCGGAACCAGGCCGCTCAACTCCAGACCGGGCTGGTCGATCCTCGAGCTGACATCGGAAGCCCGCGACAAGGACGGCGAGCTCGTCCTGAGCTTCGATTCAGCCGCCCTGATCAGATTTCCCGATGCAGGGGCGGCTGACTGAGCCGCTGCAAGCCGAACACGAACATTCCGGGGCACGGACAGCCTGCTCCGGAAATCCCGCTCAGTGGCCTTCGTAGGAGATCAGGGTACGCACCTGGACCCCGAGGTCCTCGAGCTTCTTGCGCCCGCCAAGGTCCGGCAGATCGATCACGAAACAGGCGGCAACGATGTCGGCGCCCATCTGCCGCAACAGTTTGACAGCGCCTTCCGCGGTGCCGCCGGTGGCGATCAAATCGTCGACCAGGATGACGCTTTCGCCCTCGGCGATGGCATCCTTGTGCATTTCCATCTCGTCAACGCCATATTCAAGACTGTAGGCCACCCGCACGGTCTCGTGCGGCAGCTTGCCCTTCTTGCGGATCGGCACGAAACCCGCCGACAACTGGTGCGCCATCGCGCCACCGAGGATGAACCCGCGCGCCTCGATGCCCGCGACCTTCGAGACCCGCAAGCCCGCATAGGGATGCACCAGCTCATCGACGGCCCGCCGGAAGGCCCGTGGCTGGCCCAGAAGCGTGGTGATGTCGCGAAACAGGATGCCCGGCTTGGGGTAATCCTTGATGGTGCGGATGGAGGCGCGAAGGTCGTTTTCCAGATCGGTCATGGCAGAGCCTCGGTAAGGGTCTCAATGTGCGATGCGGCGGGCGGTAGCGCAAGCCACGATCGGCTGACATGAAAACGCCGCCCGGAGGCGGCGTTATCGAGTTCGGTTCGGACGACCGGCCGGTCAGTGTTCCTTTGTGGAGAACACGGCCTTCTTGGTCAGGAACATCAGCGATGCGAAGATCGCCAGGAACACGATGACCATGAAGCCGGTGTGCTTGCGGTCTTCCATGTGCGGCTCGGCGGCCCACATCAGGAATGCCGAAATGTCCTTGGAATACTGGTCGACCGTCTCCGGCGCGCCGTCGTCATAGGTCACCTGTCCATCCGAGATCGGCTGAGCCATGGCAAGCGCCGCTCCACCGATGAAGTACGGGTTGTAGTGCGTGCCTTCGGCAATTTCCTTGCCGTGCGGCGGCTCCTGATAACCGGTCAGCAGCGAATAGATATAGTTCGGTCCGCTTTCATTGTAGCCGGTGAAGATATCGAAGATGAACTGCGGGAAACCCCGTTCAACGTAACGGGCCTTGGCGAGCAGCGAAAAGTCCGGCGGCGCAGCGCCATTGTTCGCAGCAGCCGCAGCAACCTCGTTCGGGAACGGTGCCGGGAAATGATCCGACAGCACTGCCGTACGGGTGAACATTTCACCATCGGCGTCCGGTCCGTCCTGAACTTCGTAATTGGCCGCGAAAGACTTGAGCTGCTCTTCCGAGTAGCCCAGGTGCTCAAGGGTGCGGAACGCAACCAGGTTCATCGAATGGCAGGCCGCGCAGACCTCGACATAGACCTTCAAGCCGCGCTGCAGCTGGCCCTTGTCAAACGTGCCGAACGGGCCGGCAAACGACCAGTCAACCTCATGCAGATGGTTGATCGGGTAATGCGGGGTTCCGCCTGCCTCTTCCGAGGCAGTTGCCGGGCCAACACCGATGATGGTGGCCAGAGCGAGCGGAACGATGCTTGCAAGAAGCTTTTTCATATCTCAGATCCTTTCCGTCTCGCCGCTCAGCCGCGGGTTTCTGGTGCAGCGGCTGCAGAAGCCGAACCACCGCCATTGCCGCCCTTCTTGGCGAGCACGGCCTCGGTGATGGAGTTGGGCAGACGCTTCGGCGTCTCGATCAGTCCCAGCACCGGCAGAATGACCACGAAGAAAGCGAAGTAGTAGAGCGTCGCGATCTGCGCCATCGTCGTGTAGGTACCTTCCGCCGGCTTGGCGCCAAGCCAGCCTAGGAAGATCGCGTTGGCGACGAAAACCCAGAAGAACAGCTTGTACCAGGGACGGTAGACCGCCGAGCGGACCTTCGAGGTATCGAGCCACGGCAGCACGAACAGCACCGCGATGGAACCGAACATGGCCAGCACGCCGCCAAGCTTCGAGTCGATCGGGCCGATGTTGAAGGTGATGGCGCGAAGGATCGCGTAGAATGGCAGGAAGTACCATTCCGGAACGATGTGCGCCGGTGTCTTCAGCGGGTTCGCCGGGATGTAGTTGTCCGCATGACCGAGGAAGTTCGGCATGAAGAAGATGAAATAGGCGAACACGATGAGGAAGATGCTCATCGCCAGGCCGTCCTTGACGGTCGCATATGGCGTGAACGGCACGGTGTCCGTCTTCGACTTCACCTCGACACCGGTCGGGTTGGTCTGGCCGGTAACGTGCAGCGCCCAGACGTGCAGGATCACAACCCCGGTGATCATGAACGGCAGCAGGTAGTGCAGCGAGAAGAAGCGATTGAGGGTTGGGTTATCAACCGCGAAACCGCCAAGCAGCAACTGCTGGATCGGCTCGCCGATTCCAGGGAATGCGGTAAAGAAGCCGGTGATCACCGTAGCACCCCAGAAGGACATCTGGCCCCATGGCAGCACGTAGCCCATGAACGCGGTTGCCATCATCAGAAGCAGGATGACCACGCCGAGGATCCACAGCACTTCGCGTGGCGCCTTGTAGGAGCCGTAATACATGCCGCGGGCAATGTGGATGTAGACGGCGACGAAGAAGAACGACGCGCCGTTGGCGTGCATGTAGCGCAGCAGCCAGCCGGAGTTGACGTCGCGCATGATCTTTTCGACCGACTGGAAGGCGATTGCCGTGTCGGCGGCGTAGTGCATGGCCAGCACGATGCCGGTCAGCAACTGCACCACCAGCATCACCATCAGGATGCCGCCGAAGGTGTAGGCGTAATTGAGGTTCCGTGGCACCGGGTAGGAGACGAAACTGTCATGCACCATCCGCGGCAGCGGCAGGCGCATATCGATCCACTTTCCGAAACCGGACGTGGGTTGGTAAGTCGAGTGATCGCTGCTCATGGTCTAAAGCCCCCTCAGCCGATTTTGATGACGCTGTCAGACACGAAAGCGAATGGCGGAACCGGAAGGTTCTCAGGTGCCGGACCTTTGCGGATACGGCCTGCCGTGTCGTAATGCGAACCGTGGCACGGGCAGAACCAGCCGCCGAAATCACCGGCCTGGCCAAGCGGCACGCAACCCAGATGGGTGCAGGAGCCGATCATGACGATCCAGTTTTCCTTGCCCTCGCCGGCCGACCGGTCAAGATCGGTAGCTTCCGAGCCATCGGCAATGTTGGCGTTGCGTGCGACCGGATCCTTCAGGTCGTCAAGTGCGACAGCCTGGGCTTCCGCGACTTCCGCGTCGGTACGGTTGCGGATGAACACCGGCTTGCCGCGCCATTTTACTGTCAGCGACATGCCCGGCTCAAGGCTCTCGACGTTGACCTCGATGGAGGCCAGCGCCAGCGTCGACGCATCGGGCCGCATCTGGTCGATAAACGGCCAGGCAAAACTGCCTGCACCGACTACGCCCGCCATCCCGGTGGCGATGTAAAGAAAATCGCGGCGGGTGGGTTCGCCCGCGCCTTCGCTTTGTGTCATTGGCTCACTCACGGCTCAACGTCCTCTTCAAGCTGCGTCCGGACTAGAATTCCGTCCCATTGCCCCGGCACACATGGCTAATCCGCTATACGCAGATTCGGCCATTGCCGACAATGCGGCGAAATTCTGTCAATCGCGCGGTTTCTATGCGTGTTGGAAGGAGAAGTCCAGACCAGACGAACGGAGAAGGGCACATTGTCGCGGAGAATTTCGCCGAACTATTCCGCAGCTTCATCCACGCCGATGAAACCACCCGACTGCCGGGCCCACAATTCGGCGTAAAGCCCGCCGCGCGCAATCAGTTCCGCGTGGGTGCCAGCTTCGAGAATCCGGCCCTTGTCCATCACCACCAGACGGTCCATCCGGGCAATGGTGGACAGCCTGTGGGCGATGGCAATGACGGTTTTTCCGTCCATCAATTCATCAAGATTTTCCTGAATCGCCGCCTCGACTTCCGAATCGAGGGCCGATGTCGCCTCGTCCAGCACCAGAATCGGTGCATTTTTCAGCATTACCCGGGCAATGGCGATTCGCTGCCGCTGGCCGCCCGACAGTTTCACACCGCGGTCCCCGACATGGGCATCGAGCCCCTTGCGGCCGCGCTGGTCCGACAATCCGGTAATGAAATCCAGAGCTTCCGCCCGCCGCGCTGCCTCGAGGATCTCCGCATCATCGGCGCCGGGACGGCCGAACACGATGTTTTCCCGGATCGAACGGTGCAAGAGCGACGTATCCTGGGTCACCATGCCGATCGCCTGGCGAAGAGATTCCTGGCTGACACCGGCAATATCCTGGCCGTCGATGTCGATTCGGCCCGTTTGCAGGTCGTAAAACCTCAAAAGCAGATTGACGAAGGTCGATTTGCCGGCCCCGGACCGGCCTACAAGCCCGAGTTTTTCGCCCGGCGCGATCGTCAGCGACAGATCGTCGATCACCGGCAGTTCGGGATGATAGGCAAAGCATGCCCGCTCGAACCGGATGCTGGCTGCGTGAATATCGAGATCCCGGGCCGCTTTCTTGTCGGACAGGCCGATCGGCCGCGCCACCAGCTCGGCGGAATTCTGCACCGTGCCGAGATTGCGCATCAGCCCGTTGAGCTGGGTCATCATCCGCCCCAACAGCATATTGAGCCGCAGCACCAGCGACAGGGTGAAGGCCACGCCGCCCACCGAAATCACTCCGGAGAGCCACAGATCGATCGAAAACGCCGCAATTGCTGCGATCATCAGCCCCGACAACGCCGCCAGCGAAGCCCGCACCCCGGTCAGATGACGCGTGAACGGCAGGATTGCGGCGATGAACTGCTGAAACCCCGCCCTGATGTAGCGGTCATTGTCCGCCTCGCGGGCATAGAGCTTGAGCGTCTGGATATTGGAATAGCTGTCGGTCAGCCGCCCGGTCAGCATTGCCGAGGCTTCGGCGCTGGCTTTCGCATAGCGGCGGATGCGCGGCACGAAGAACCGCGCCAGCAGGCCGAAGGCGACAATCCAGCCGAACACCAGCGCCGACAACCGCCAGTCAAGCTGCGCCACCAGCGCCATGGTGGTGGCGGTGTAGATCATGATGAACCAGACAACCTGCAGCAGCGACACCATGAAATCGCCGGTGGCCTGGCCCGCCGACCAGACCTTGGACACGATGCGGCCGGCGAAATCATTTTGGAAGAAGGACAAGTCCTGCCGCGACACATGCGCATGCGCCTGCCACCTGACAAGGTTGAAGAACCCTGGAACAACGGTCTGCTCCTCGACCAGTGCGGCGATCGTGACCACCGCGAAACGCGCCAGCACGACGACAAACAGCATGAAGCCAAGCGTTGTACCGTGGGCCGCAATCAGCCCGTCCCAGCCGGCCGTCGGGTCGGCCGCATCGAGCACATCGACCAGTTGTCCGACGAAATAGAACAGCGCCGCCTCGAACAACGCCACCAGGCCGCCAAGCGCCAGCATCGCCGCAAACGCCCCCTTCGCCTGCCCGACATAATGCCACAGGAACTTGAGCGTCGTGGCCGGCGGCCGGTAGCTCTCGCGCTGCTGAAACGGATCGATCCAGCGTTCGAAGAAGCTGAGGATGGGGCGTAAGATCATGGGCGCAACAATAATCCGCTGTCTCTGTTTGGCAATGTGATCCCGCCCCTACTCGGCCGCATTCGCGTCGACATCGGCGTCGATGAACCCGCCCGATTGGCGCGACCACAAATCGGCGTAGATGCCGCCCGATTTGATCAGGTCATCATGAATGCCGGTTTCGACAATCTCGCCCTGGTCGAGCACCACCAGCCGGTCCATCTCCGCGATGGTGGAAAGACGGTGCGCGATGGCAATCACCGTCTTGTTCTCCATCAGCGCAAACAGGCTTTCCTGGATCGCCGCCTCGACTTCGGAATCGAGTGCGGAGGTGGCTTCATCAAGCACCAGGATCGGCGCATCCTTGAGGAACACCCGCGCAATCGCGATGCGCTGGCGTTGGCCGCCCGAAAGCTTGACCCCGCGTTCGCCGACATGGGCATCAAGCCCGGTGCGGCCGGCCAGGTCTTCCAGCCCCTCGATGAAATCGAGCGCATTGGCTTTCCGCGCCGCCTCGAGGATTTCGTCCTCGGTCGCCTCGGGCCGGCCATAGGCGATGTTGTCGCGCACCGAGCGGTGCAGCAGCGAGGTATCCTGGCTGACCATGCCGACTTGCGCCCGCAGGCTGTCCTGGCTCACTTGCGAGATGTCGTGGCCATCGATCAGCACCCGCCCGGATTCGAGATTGTAAAATCTCAAGAGCAGGTTGACGAGCGTCGTCTTGCCCGCGCCGGAGCGACCGACAAGCCCGATTTTCTCGCCCGGCTTGATCGACAACGACAGGTTTTCGATCACGCCGCTCTGCTTGCCGTAGTGGAACCGGACGTTCTCGAACGCGATGGCGCCCTTCTTGGCAACCATTGCGCCGGCACCGGGCGTGTCGACCACCTCGTGCGGCTTGATCATCATGCCCATGCCATCCTGAACCACGCCGATGTTTTCGAAGAAACCCGAGACTTCCCACATGATCCACTGCGACATGCCATTGATCCTGAGCGAAAGCCCGATGACGACGGCGATGGAGCCGACCGAGACAATACCCGTCATCCAGAATCCGATCGACATCGCCGAAACCACGAACACAAGAACACAATTGTTGAGGTAGACCAGTGATTCAAACATCGTCACCTGGCGCATCTGCCGGTGCACGGCCTCGAGAAACATGTCCATGCTCTCCTGTGCATAGCTTTCTTCGCGGCCCGCGTGGGAGAACAGCTTGACGGTCGAGATATTGGTGTAGCTGTCGACCACCCGGCCGGTCATCGCTGACCGCGCGTCAGCCTGATCGGCTGAAATCCGTTTGAGTTTCGGCACAAAATGCATGATCAGCCCGATATAGATCGCCAGCCAGATCAACAAAGGCAGAACCAGCCGCCATTCGGCGCTCGCCACCATGCCGATCATGGCGATGAAATAGACCGAAACAAAGACGAACACATCGAGCAGCTTCATCACCGCTTCGCGGATCGACAACGAGGTCTGCATCACCTTGGTGGCAACCCGGCCGGCAAATTCGTTGGAAAAGAAGCTCAGGCTCTGCCGCAACAGGTAGCGGTGCATCTGCCAGCGGGCGATCATCGGGTAATTGCCCAGCAGCGTCTGATGCACGATCAGCGAATGCAACATCACCGTAACCGGCAGTCCTAAAAGCAGAACCGCGCCCATCAGCACAAGCCGCAACCATTCACGCTGCAGAAATCCTTGCGGGTCTGCATTGGTCAGCCAGTCGACAATGGAGCCGAGAAATCCGAACAGCATGACTTCGCCGATGGCAATCAGTGCGGTCAGCACAGCCAGAACAAGCAGCCATGGCGCTGCTTCCCGCGAATAGTGCCAGCAAAACGCCACAAGCCCTTCCGGCGGCGCCGAAGGCGTGGCCTCCGGGTATGGGTTCAGTCGACGTTCAAACCATCCAAACATGGATGTCTCCTTGAAGAAACTGCAAGCCGGGACCACACGGAATCCCGGCAATATCGCAATAAAGGCAAAGGTTACGCGATGACGCTGATCACCCGGATGGCCGGGCAAAAAAGCTGGAAATGGAAACTGAAACCGCGAAAACCCGTTAAATCAGTGGCTCATGGCTTCCGACCAGAAGCTGATATTCAAAATGCACATTGCAGCCTCCGTCAGGTTCGCGTTGAAGATGATCCTGTTTAGACCAGATTCGCCGTTTTAGCCAGATTGTCCCAGCCGGTTTGTGCGGCCATGGCGGCATCCCGGCTTGAATTTGTGGCAAAACCAACACAAACACCATTCCCATGACCAAACCCGTTATCGCACTCTACCAACCCGACATTCCCGGCAACACCGGTTCCATCCTGCGGCTCGGCGCCTGCCTGGGTCTCGATATCCACATCATCGGCCCGGCCGGTTTCGATTTGACCGACCGCGCGCTCAAGCGGGCCGGCATGGATTACATCGAGATGGCGACACTGACCCGCCATGACGGGTGGGAGGAATTCGAGATCTGGCGCCAGGCCGAAGGCCGGCGGCTGGTTCTGATGACGACGCAATCCGCTACCCCCTATGTCGATGGCGACGACCAGACCCTGACCGCCCAGGACGTGGTGCTGTTCGGGCGCGAAAGCGCCGGTGTGCCGCCCAGGGTCCATGACGCCGCCGACGCCCGCCTGACCATTCCGATGGTCGAGGGACGGCGCAGCCTCAATCTCGCCATGAGCGTGGCGATCATCGCCGGCGAGATCACCCGCCGCTTCGGACTGTAGCCAAACGCCAGATCAGTCATAACTGACCACCTCGAACTCGATGCCGTTCTCGTCATCGAAATAGAACCGCCGTCCCGGTTCATAGTCAGCGTGATTGTACGGCGAATAGCCCAGCGCCTTGACCTTGGCTTCCACCGCATCGAGGTCGTCGACGACGATGCCGACATGGTTGAGGCTGCCGACCCGATCCTTCTGGATCTCCTCGCGTGCCCGAACCACCTTGGGTGTATAGATCGCCAGATAGGCATCGTCCGATCCGACGTGGATCGACAGCCCGCCATTGAGCGCCGGCCCCTGCCAGCGGATCTTCCAGCCGAAGACATCGCAAAGCCATCTGGCTGTTGCCGGTGCATCGGCAACGGTGAAATTGACGTGTTCGAGACTGGATTTGGTCATGAAAGGCTCCTGAATTCCGCTTGATTTGTCTGTGATGTAAATCATGCTACTTTCTCAAGTGAACTTGAGGTCAAGAGGTTTTTTTATCATGCCGCCAATCAACAATCAGGGGCTGCTGACCATCGGGGAAGTCGCCGGCCGGACAGGTCTGGCCGTCTCCGCGATCCGCTATTATGACGATGAGGGATTGGTCTCGGCCCGGCGCACGCCGGGCGGCAAGCGGATGTTCATCCGCTCCGACATCAGGCGGCTGTCGTTCATCCTGATTGCCCAGCAACTGGGTTTTTCACTTGAGGAAATCCGGGTCCAGCTCAAGAAATTGCCGCTCGAACGCACGCCCAACAAACGCGACTGGGAGAAGATCAGCCGCGGCTTCCGCGCCCATCTCGATGCCCGCATCGGCATGCTCGAACGGTTGCGCGACCGGCTTGACGGCTGCATCGGCTGCGGCTGCCTGTCGCTGCAGGCCTGCAAGCTTTACAATCCCGATGACAAGGTGAGCGAAACCGGAACCGGGCCACGCCTGGTGGTGCAGAAGCCGGCCGGCAATACGGCTCGGTAAATTCGGATCTGGTGGGTCAATCCGCCGTCGGCAACCGGCGCATGGTGAACTCGATCTGGTCGCCCTCGCCCGGCAGAGCCCGCCAGCTTTCGACTTCGGTCCAGTAGGCGGCCTTCGGCCAGGTGGAGAACCATTCACGCGCCTTGTCGCGCGCCTGGCCGCGGCTCAACCGGTAGGTCTCGCGCACGAAACTTCCCGACTTGCCGTCAGACTTTTCCTTGCGTGCACGGGCGATCTCGCGACGCAGACCCTCAAGCGGCGGACGTTGCTGATACCGGCTCATGGCCCTTCCCTGGCTGTCATAGCTACCGCGATATTAACCGAAAACTCGGGGCGCGGCGAGTCTTGTGAAAACTGCGGCAATCAGGCCGTGAAGTCCCGGTTACATCGGAACCGCACTGCTGCTATGACTGCGCCAACACCATCATGAGGACTCTTTATGCAACGACCAGACCTGCCAGTCGGACTGCCCGCCGACATCGAGGAAAAAAAGACCAAGGCACGCCAGTGGTTCGAGCAGTTGCGCGACCAGATCTGCCTGGGTTTCGAAGCCCTTGAGGACGAGGTCGACAATCCGCAGTCAAGCGGGGAACCGGGACGCTTCGAACGCACGCCCTGGCAGCGCGACGAAGGTGCGGGCGGCGGCGGCACCATGTCGATCATGAAGGGCCGGCTGTTCGAGAAGGTCGGCGTCCACACCTCGACCGTCCATGGCGAATTCTCGCCCGAATTCCGCGCCCAGATCCCCGGCGCCGAGGAAGATCCGCGCTTCTGGGCCTCGGGCATCTCGCTGATCGCCCACCCGACCAATCCGCATGTGCCGACGGTGCACATGAACACCCGCATGGTGGTGACCACCAGCCACTGGTTCGGCGGCGGCGCCGACCTGACCCCGGTGCTCGACAACCGGCGCACCCAGACCGATCCGGACTCGATGCTGTTTCATCGCGCCATGGAAATCGCCTGCAACCGTCACGCCGTGGCCGACTACCCCAAGTTCAAGGACTGGTGCGACGAGTATTTCTTCCTGCCGCACCGCAACGAGGCCCGCGGCATCGGCGGCATCTTCTATGATTGGCAGCACAGCGATGACGCGAATGGCGGATGGAACGCCGATTTCGCCTTCACCCAGGATGTCGGCCGGGCCTTCAACGTGGTCTACCCGAAAATCGTCCGCGCCAATTTCAACAAGCCCTGGACCGAGGCAGAGCGCACCGAGCAGTTGATCCGCCGCGGCCGCTATGTCGAGTTCAACCTGCTCTATGACCGCGGCACCATCTTCGGGCTGAAGACCGGCGGCAACGTCGCCTCGATCCTGTCGTCGCTGCCCCCGGTGGTGATGTACCCTTAAGGGTACAGCGCAGCCGCAGCTGAGCGCGAAATTTTCGGGTTGATTTCGCCTGCATCACGTTTGATACGGCAGGCCAGCGACGCTTAAATCCTGCGCAGCGCTTCATCGACCAGATGATTGGCGATCTTCATCCGCGTGGTCGCCGCCTCCCGCCATTCAGCCGGGGACCGGTCGGGGTGATTGAGCCGCGCGAAGCTTCGCCGTTTCGACTTGAGTTCGGCCGGTGTATCGGAAGCCAGCAGATTGATGTCCTTCGCAACTTCCTCGGGGCTCAGCCGTTTGAACAGCGAAGTGTCGATGGCCGGTTTTGGCCTTGGCGCCGGTTTGGATGGCCTTGGCAACGGCGTGGATGCATCATTGTGAGCGGACAATGTTGGCCTTGGCGACGGCGTTGATGCTTTGTCGTGATCGGCCGGATGGGCCGCCACGCGCTGTTCCCTGCCGGGCCAGGGTTGGCTCCTGAGGCTTTCTGCAACAAAGCTCGAATTCCAACCGCGCATAGCGGTCCAGGACCCGGATCTTTCCGCCGAAGTGTCCACCCGCTCGTTGCTCACGCGATCCAGAACAGCCTCGAACGCGCTCATACCCACATTCATCCCGAAATCCTGCTTCCTGAGGCAACGTCGTGATGATTATTGGTAGCGAAACAAGGTTAACGATTTCAGACGATGGACGGCTCCCGGCCTTCACCCTGACGAGACAGACACCTGTTGAGGCTTGAAGCTGACTTCGGCGATTTCCCTGATCTCGGCGAAAATGTTGGGTCCGCCGCAAATCACCACGGTGCCGTGGTCGAGACTGGTTTGAGGATCCGGTTTGACGATGATTCCGCCGGCTTCCTCGATCATCAGCATGCCGGCGATACAGTCCCAGGAATTCATGTGGTCCTCGAGATAGCCGAGCAGACGGCCGGCTGCGACGTAGGCCAGCATCAGCGCCCCAGAGGCATTGCGGAAAAACACCCCGCCACGCTCGATCACCATCGACACTGCGGTCGCCGCCACCATCCCCGGCCGGCGTCCGGAAAAGCCGATTCCGATCGAGCCCTGGCCAATATCGCCGGTTTGCGCGGTGCGCATCGGCTTGCCGTTGACGAAGGCGCCGCCGCCTTTGGCAGCCGTGAACATTTCGCCCGAAGATGGCTCGAAAATTACCCCGACCACGGCTTCGCCGTCCTTGGCGCAGGCAATGGCGACGCACCATTGCGGAATGCCGCGGACGAAATTCGCCGTGCCGTCGATCGGGTCGATGATCCAGTCAAACCCGCTGCTGCCGGTCTTGCGGCCGTGTTCCTCGCCAACAATCCCGTCCTCCGGCCAGTGCTCGTTGAGTGCTGCGCGGATCAGCGTCTCGGTATCCTTGTCGGCATTCGAGACGAGGTCCTGATGGCCCTTGCTTTCGATGACCAGCGTATCGATGGCCTCGAAATGGGTTTTGGCGAATGCGCCTGCCTTCCGGGCAAGCTCGACGGTAAAGTCCAGTCTGTCTTGATATTGCAAGGGATTTTCCATTCCGAGGAGAGCTGATTGGCTCGATCCTAAGCCAATCGGAGCAGACTTGCCAGACCGTGGATTTTTACGGCGACCAAGCGTCGCGGCGCAAATCTGCCATATCCGTGTTATTCATTGGTTCTGCGAGTTGAATGGAAATGCTTCGCAGACCTTTGGTTTTCGACATCGAAAAAGGAGGAATTGTCCATGAAGAAATTTCACTGCGGATCCCTGGTTCCCGGCTGCGAATGGCACACCCGCGCCGACAGCGAAGCCGAGATCGTCTCCCGCACGATCGATCACCTGCGCGAGACCCATGGCGAGACAACCATCCGTCCGTCGATCGTCGAACAGATCAAGGAACGCATGACCGACGAGGGTGATGCCGCCTGACCGGGCCGCACTACCGGCTTTCGCTCAGTCCATCGCGGCCAGCAGCCTGGCCTTGTCGAGTTTGAAATTGCTGTCGATCCAGCGCTCCTCGAGCGCTGCCAGCTGCTTGCCCATATCCGGGCCAGGCTTGATCCCCTTGGCAATCATGTCCGCGCCAGCGACCGGAAACACCGGCCGCTCCCACTTCAGCGCATGAGCCAGATGGCGGCTGTGCCCGGCCGCCTCGGTGAGTGCCGATGCATCCGCCTCGGCGCGGCTGCGCGCGGCAACAAGCGACAACCGGATCCGGTCGCTGAGCGATCCTGCGCCATGACGATACAATAGCCGGTCAAGCGCGGTGATCGCCAGTGTCGGCGCGATCACCGGCGCCTCGGCCCATTTGACCAGTCGGTCGGCCTCGGCCCGCGACATCTTCAGCCGGCCCGACAACGTCCGCATCCGCTCCGCGTCCGGCGGCACCATCGCCATCAGCCGCAGCATCGGATCAAAATCCCAGTCGAGCGCAGTCTCGGTGGCGATCAGTCCACCGATGGAATCAATACCCCATTTCTCGCTTTCCGGCAGCACCGCGGTCAGCACCCCCGCCTGCCGCATCCACAACAGCGCACGCCCCGGATCGCGGGCCTTGAGCAGGGTCTTGAGTTCCTTCCACACCCGTTCGGCCGACAGTTTGCCCAGGTGATCGCGGGCCTTGGCGCAGGCCTTCAGCGCCGCCGCGTCGGGCCGGCCGGAGCCATAATGGGCAAAAAAGCGGAAATAGCGCAGAACCCTGAGATAGTCCTCGGCAATGCGCGCATCGGCTTCGCCAATGAACCGCACCGTGCGGGAGGCGATGTCTTCGAGACCGCCGACAAGATCGATGATGGTGCCGGCCTGGTCGGCATAAAGCGCGTTGATGGTGAAATCGCGCCGATGGGCATCGATCTGCCAGTCGCTTCCAAACACCACCTTGGCCCGCCTGCCGTCGGTCTCGGCATCATGGCGCAGGGTCGTGACCTCGAAGCCATGGCCATCGATCACCAGCGTCACCGTGCCGTGATCGATCCCCGTCGGCACCGCGCGGATGCCGGCGGCTTCAGCCCGCGCCACCACCTGTTCCGGCTCCCAGCTGGTGGCCATGTCGGTGTCGGAAACCGGCAGCCCCATCAGCGCGTTGCGCACCGCACCGCCAACCACCCGGACCTCCTGGCCGCCCTCGTTCAACAGGGCGAAGATCCGGCCGAGCGCCGGGTTCTTGAACCAGCTCTCCTCGGCCACGCTTGCGGCATTGCTCATGCGTAGAGCCTTTCATACATGGTGCGGATGATCCCGGCGGTCACACCCCAGATATAATGTTCGCCGTAGGGCATGACGTAGTAATGCCGCTCGGCTCCTTCCCAGACACGGCTTTCGCGCCTGTGGTTGGCCGGATCCATCAGGAACGACAGCGGTGTTTCGAACACCGCATCGACTTCGTCCGGATTGGGCGTGATGGCAAAACCGGGCTTCACCACCGCAAGCACCGGGGTGATCCGGAAACCGGTGGTGGTCATGTAGACCGGCAGCCGCCCGACCGGCTCGACAAACCGGCGATCCAGACCAATTTCCTCTTCCGCCTCGCGCATGGCGGCAATCTCGGCGCTGCCGTCCTCGGGATCGATCGCACCGCCGGGAAACGCCACCTGCCCCGAATGCTTGCGCATGGTCTGCGTCCGCCGCGTCAGGATCACCCGTGCATCCGGCCCGACATCGCTGACCGGCACCAGCACCGCTGCCTCGCGCAGTTTCGCGCCGACCAGCCCCGTCACCAGATCGCGATTGAGCACATGGTCGCCATGGCCCAGATGCGCCGGCTCCGGCCCGAAAGCATGATCGGGATCGTGGCGCTGTGCCCGCTCCCGGAACCCCCGCGCATCGAAACCAGGAGGCATGGTGGACAAGATTTCCGTCAAGCGCCCGCCTCCAGACTGGTCATCGGCATCACCGGAAACACTGCCCTCGCCGACCGGATCGCATACATTGGCTCTCCGTCGATCTCCACTTCCTCGCCGAGCGCCAGAAGGTCATAGGTCACCGCCCGGTTGACCAGTGCCTCCAGCCGTCCGCGCACCAGAAGGTAGGGCTTGAGCTCGTCGGTCGCGCCGGTGATGACGAATCGCAGCGGGTTTTCCGGCCCGGCACGGACCACATCGCCGACATTGGTGCGGAAAGTCAGCACCTGAGCGCCCTCTTCTTCCGAAACAGTCATCTCGACGGCCAGGAACGGTGCGTCGACGATTCGGATTCCGATCTTTTCCACAGGCGTGACGAGATAGGTCTTGTCGTCCTCGTCGCGGCGCAGAACGGTCGAGAAAAGCCTGACCAGCGCCGGACGGCCGATCGGCGTGCCCATGTAGAACCAGGTCCCGTCGGCACGGATTTCCATGTCGATATCGCCGCAATAGGGCGGATTCCAGCGCTCGACCGGCGGCAAACCATCCTTGCCGGCATTGCGGTCGGCCTGGGCACGCGAAATCAGTGCGGCAAGATCCGCCGCATCAGTTTTCGTTCCGGTCCTTGTTTTTGCCATTGTCCTGTCCAGCTATGGGTAGAGGTAACCAGATAGTCATCTCAACGGCTCTTGTCAGCCTTTCAGCGTAGAATAAGCTGTTTGCCAACCTCGAACCAGAACGCGCGGAGAATCCCATGGGACGCATCGACACCGGCGCAAAGCCGATTGACGAAAAGGCAGTCATCGCTGCTGCAGAACTCGCCCTGGCGGATATTTCGGCGGTCAGAAAGGCCGTGTCGGAAGTCATTTTCGGCCAGGAGAGCGTGGTCGAACAGACCCTGCTGGCGGTGCTGTCGGGCGGCCATGCGCTGCTTGTCGGCGTTCCGGGCCTCGCCAAGACCAAGCTGGTCTCGACGCTCGGCACCGTTCTGGGTCTCAACACCAACCGCATCCAGTTCACCCCGGACCTGATGCCGTCCGACATTCTCGGCTCAGAAGTCATGGACCAGGACGAGGCCGGACGCCGCTCCTTCCGCTTTGTCCCCGGCCCGGTTTTCACGCAATTGCTGATGGCCGACGAAATCAACCGCGCCTCGCCGCGCACCCAGTCGGCGCTGTTGCAGGCCATGCAGGAATACCATGTCACCGTGGCCGGCGCGCCGCATGACCTGCCCCGCCCCTTCCATGTGCTGGCGACCCAGAACCCGCTCGAGCAGGAAGGCACCTATCCGCTGCCCGAGGCCCAGCTCGACCGCTTCCTGATGCAGGTCGATGTGCCTTATCCGGAAATGGCAGCCGAACGGCAGATCCTTCTGGAAACCACCGGCGCCCAGGAATCGGCAGCCCGCCCCGCCATCACCATGGAACGGCTGGTGGCGATCCAGGCGCTGATCCGTCAGATGCCGGTGCCTGAATCGGTGGTCGACGCAATTCTCGAGCTGGTCCGCGCCGCCCGCCCCGGCCACGGCAACGCCCGGGTGGACCAGACCGTCTCCTGGGGCCCTGGCCCACGTGCTGGCCAGGCAATGATGCTCTGCGCCCGCGCCCGCGCGCTTTATGACGGAAGACTGGCGCCCTCGATCGACGATGTCCGCGCTCTGGCCGAACCGATCCTGCAGCATCGCATGGCGCTGACTTTCAGCGCACGCGCCGAAGGCATCGGAATCCGCGACGTCATTGCCGGCCTTGTCACCGCGAAAGCCGGGTAAGCCGATGGCCCCGATCGGCCAGCTGACCCAACCTACCGCGCGGATTGACGCGCTGGCCCGTGCACGGCAACGCGCAGCCTTGCTGCCCGACTGCCTGGCCGAGGCCAAACGGGTCGCCAACACGGTGATTGCCGGCTGGCATGGCCGCCGCAAGCGCGGCATCGGCGAAACATTCTGGCAGTTCCGGCCCTATGTCGAAGGCGAATCGCTGTCACGCATCGACTGGCGCCGCTCGGCGCGCGACGACAGCCTTTATGTCCGCGACCGCGAGTGGGAAGCCGCCCACACGATCTGGCTCTGGGCCGACCAGTCACCCTCGATGCTGTTCAAATCCGAGGTGGCGCTGGTCGGCAAGGAAAGCCGCGCCCTGGTGCTGATGCTGGCGCTGGCCGAAATCCTGTCACGCTCGGGCGAACGCATCGGCTGCCCCGGCGTGATGGAACCGGTGTCGTCACGCAACGCCGCCGAGCGGCTGGCGCTGGCGCTCGCCCATGCGCCGGTGCAGACCGCCCTGCCCGACCTCGGCCAGACCGGCCGGATGAGCGATGTCATCCTGATCAGCGATTTTCTCGATGCCGATGAAACGTTTGACAGCTGCATCGGCCCCGCTGCCCGGCGCGGCATCCGCGGCCACATCATCGAGATTTCCGATCCCGCCGAAGAGAGCTTCCCCTATTCCGGACGCACCGAGTTCCGCGATCCCGAAACCGGCGAAAAACTCGTCGCCGGCCGTGCTGAAACCGTTGCCGCCGACTATCGCCGGGTCTGGCTTGCGCGCCGCGATGCCCTGGCCCAGGGCGTTCGCCGGCTGGGCTGGAGTTACCTCTCGCACAGCACCGACCGGCTGGCATCCGAAGCGCTCGCCGCAGTCCATGGTCATCTCTCGGGCATTCCCGCCGCCAGCAGAACGGTGCAGACATGATCGCCGGCCTCCCGATAGCCTTCGGCGCGCCGGCGATCCTGTTCGGTCTCATTGCCCTGCCGGTGATCTGGTGGCTGTTGCGGCTGACACCGCCGCGACCGCTGCCCGAACCCTTTGCGCCGCTGGCAATCCTCGCCCGCGTGCTCAAGCCCGAGGAAACCCCGGCCCGCAGTCCCTGGTGGCTGACCGCGCTCCGCTTGTTGATCGCGGCGCTTGTCATCCTCGCTCTTGCCGAGCCGGTGCTCAATCCGCGGGAGAAGGCCGTGTCGCCGGACGGGCCGCTGGCGCTGATCATCGACAATGGCTGGGCCAGCGCACCGGACTGGGAGGCCCGAACGGAAGCGGTTGAGATGCTGATCGGTGAGGCCGAGGATCTCGACATCCCGGTGGCCATGGTGTTTACCGCCAACCGCCGCCATGAGGCCACGCCAACCAGCTTCGAGCGTGCGCGCGAGCAATTGCGTGCCGCAAGACCCCAGCCGCTGCGGCCCGAGCGCGGTACGGCGGTGACGGCCCTGATCGCAGCGCTTGGACAGACCCGGCCCGGAACCATCGCCTATCTCTCCGACGGCATTGATACGCCTGACAGCAAAGACGCTTTAAGCCGCCTGTCCGAGCTTGAGCCTTCCGCGCTCCGGATCATCGGAGCCGAGGATGCCCGGGGCCTGGCCCTGACCGGCGCGGACAATGGCGCCGATGCGCTCGAAGTCACCACAAGCCGTCTGAACACCGCAACGGCCGAGCGCTACGGGCTGAGCGCCCGCGACAGCAAGGGCCGCGAGATCGCCACCGGAGAGATCCGGTTCGAGCAAAGTGAATTCAGCGCCACCGGCACGATCGCCGCCCCCTTCGAAATCCGCAACGACATCGCCCGGCTTGACGTCACCGGCATCAGCACGGCCGCATCGGCGCGGCTGCTCGACGACAGTTTCCGCCGCCGCCGGGTGGCGCTGATTTCCGGAGAAGCGGCGGATCTCGCCCAGCCGCTGTTATCGCCGCTCTATTACATCAACCGGGCGCTTTCGCCCTACGCCGATCTGATCGAGGCTGACAGCGAGAACCTGTCCGCCGCCGTGCCCAAGCTGCTGGACCAGTCGCCGGCGGTGATCGTGATGTCGGATATCGGTGTGCTGCCCGAAGATGTCGGCAAGCGTCTTGATGAGTGGATCGAGCGCGGCGGAACCCTGATCCGCTTCGCCGGCCCGCGCCTGGCCGCCGCTCCGGCCAGCGACGAATTGTTGCCGGTGCTGCTGCGCAAGGGTGAACGCGAACTTGGTGGCGCACTTTCGTGGATCGAGCCGCAACCGCTTGCCGACTACCCGGCGGCCGGTCCGTTTGCCGGATTACCGACGCCGCGCGACATCACCGTCAACCGTCAGGTCCTGGCTGAACCCTCGGCTGATCTTGCCGCGCGAACCTGGGCAAGTCTTGCCGACGGCACCCCGCTGGTCACCGCCGCTGACCGGGGCGCAGGCCGCGTTGTACTGTTCCACGTCACCGCCGAGGCGGGATGGTCCAACCTGCCGATATCCGGTCATTTCGTCGACATGCTGCGCCGTGTGGTCCAATTGTCGCGCGCCATTTCCGGCGGCGGCGAGGCCGGCTCGGGCATCCTGCCGCCCTGGCGGCTGCTCGATGCGGGCGGCGCATTGCTGCCGGCCAGCGGCGACGCCAAACCGCTCGACCTCTCCGACAACAGGGTGGTTCAGGCAGGGCCGGACAACCCGCCCGGCCTTTACGGCGGCGAAGACGGCTTCGCCGCGCTCAACCTGTTCCGGCCCGGCGATACGCTCCATCCGGTCCAGATTCCGGGCTTCGAGGTGCCGGTCAGCCGCGCACCGATTGCCGGTGACACGGCGATCGATTTCAGGCCATGGCTGTTCGGCGCAGCACTTCTGGCATTGCTGGCCGACACGCTGATCGTGCTGCTGCTCAATGGTGCCTTCCGCCGCAGGAGCTTCAAGCCGGCCCCCGCTGTTGCCGCCGCACTGATGCTCATCGCCGGCCTGTCGCTGCCGCTGCTTCTTGCACCCGGAGCGGCCCGCGCCGACGATGCCCAGCCCGGCGATGCCGAGCTGCTGGCGAGCCTCGACCGTACCCGCCTTGCTTACGTGATCACCGGTGACGACGAGGCCGACCGCACCAGCGAGGCCGGTCTCGACAGTCTGTCGCGCTATCTTTCCAGCCGGACAGCGCTTGAGCCCGGCAGCCCGATCGGGGTCGACATCGAAACCGACCAGCTGGCGCTCTACCCGCTGATCTACTGGCCGATGAGCGAGGACGCCGACATGGCCTCGCCCGCAGCCATCAGCCGGGTTGATGCCTACATGAAGAGCGGCGGCACGGTGCTGTTTGACACCCGCGACCGGATCGTCGATCTCGGCGGCGGCTCAAGCGCGCTGACGCTCAGATTGCAGCAGATTCTGGCCAGTCTCGACATTCCGCCGCTCGAGCCGGTCCCGGCCGATCACGTGCTGACCAAATCCTTCTTCCTGCTCGACAATTTTCCCGGCCGCTATTCCGACGGCCCGCTCTGGGTGGAGGCGACACCGGCCTCCGATGATCCGCTCGAACGCCCGGCGCGCACCGGCGACGGGGTTTCCTCGATCCTCATCACCGGCAACGACATGGCCGCTGCCTGGGCCCTGGACGAGCGGGGCTTTCCGATGTTCTCCACCATCCCGGCCGATCCCTGGCAGCGCGAGTATGCCTATCGCGCCGGGGTCAACATCGTCATGTACATGCTGACCGGCAACTACAAGGCCGACCAGGTGCATATCCCGGCGCTGCTTGAACGGTTGGGGCAGTAAGATGAGCCTGGCTTTCGATCCATTCCTGCCCTTGCCGGTGATCCTGATGATCGCCCTCGCAGCCCTCATGCTTGTCGGCTGGGCCATTGCCAAACGCATGCGAGGGGCGTTTCTCCGTGCCCTGGCGCTCGCCGCACTGGTGCTGGCGCTGGCCAACCCGGTCGCCAATTTCGAGGATCGCGAGCCGGTCACCAGCGTGGTTGCCATCGTCGTCGACCGCAGCCCCAGCCAGATGACCCCGGACCGCACAGCACGTACCGATGCGGCGCTGAAGGCGCTGACCGAGCGTCTCGCCCGCTATCCGGCCTTTGAAACCCGCATCATCGAGGCGCTGACCGATCCCGGCGCAAAATCCCCCTCAACCCGGCTGTTCGAGGCCCTGGCTTCCGGCATTCGCGACGTACCCAGTTCAAGGCTGGCAGGCGCGGTGATGATCACCGACGGTCAGGTCCATGATGTGCCCGGCTCGCTGTCGGCGCTTGGTCTCGATGCCCCGCTGCACGGGCTGATCGTCGGCGACGAGAATGAAATCGACCGCCGGGTCGATGTCGTCAAGCGCCCCCGCTTCGGCATTGTCGGTGAGGACCAGGAAATCGTCTACCGCGTCAGCGAGGATGGCGCAGCGTCCTCCTCTCCGGTGCAAGTGACCGTTCGGGTCAATGGCGAGGAGATCTCGACCGAAACCGCGATCCCGGGCGAAGAATCCTCGTTCTATCTCAACCTGCCGCGCGGCGGCGAGAACATCATCGAGTTCGCCGTCGACGAGCTCGATGGCGAAGTCACCACCGCCAACAACCACGCCGTCACGCTGATCGAAGGCATCCGCGAAAACCTGCGGGTGCTCTTGGTCTCGGGCGCACCGCACGCCGGCGAACGCGCCTGGCGCAACCTGCTCAAGTCCGACGCATCGGTGGACCTGGTGCATTTCACCATCCTGCGGCCGCCGGAGAAGCAGGACGGCACGCCGATCTCCGAACTCTCGCTGATCGCCTTTCCGACGCGCGAACTGTTTGTCGAGAAAGTCGACGAGTTCGACCTGATCATCTTCGACCGCTACCAGAACCGCGGCGTGCTGCCGGTGCTCTATTACGATTACATCGCGCGCTATGTCGAAGATGGCGGCGCCTTGCTGATTGCTGCCGGACCTGAATTCTCCGGGATTGAATCGATTGCCGACACGCCGCTGGCGCCGGCGCTTCCCGCAGCCCCCACCGGAAATATCACCGATGCCGGCTACTACCCCCGCCTTTCCGGCGATGGCAGGCGTCACCCCGTCACCCGTGCCTTGCCCGGCGCCTCTCAGGAACCGCCGGCCTGGGGCCGCTGGTTCCGCACCGTCGGCGTCACCAATCCCGTCGGCGATGTCGTGCTGCGCGGCGCCGATGACCAGCCGCTTCTGGTTCTCAATCGTTACGGCGAAGGCCGGGTGGCGATGCTCCTGTCCGACCATGGCTGGCTGTGGTCGCGCGGATTCGAGGGCGGCGGCCCGCATGTGGCGCTCTACCGCCGCATCGCCCACTGGCTGATGAAAGAGCCTTCGCTCGAGGAGGAAGCCTTGCGGGCCTCCGCCAACGGCCGGACGCTGATCATCGAACGCCAGACCATGAAAGAAACGACCGAACCGGCCACCATCACGCTGCCCTCGGGCGAAACCCGCGAGGTCGTGCTGGCACCGGCCGGGGAAGGATTGTTCAGGTCCGAACTGGTGGTTGATCAGCCAGGCCTTGTGGAAGTCTCCTCCGGCGATCTTCGCGCGCTCGCCCATGTCGGTGCGGTCGACGCGCCCGAATTCCGCGCCACGGTTTCAACGACCGATATCATCGGCCCGTTGTCGGCCGAAAGCGGCGGGCTGACCACGCGCGTCAATGCCTCAGCGAGCGATCTGCCGCAAATCCTGCCGACACGCTCGGCGCGCATCAATGCCGGCGAGCGCATGGGCCTGCGCGCCAGCAGCGAGAGCGTGCTCAAGGGCGTGCGCTCGATCCCGCTGTTCGGCGGCTTCCTCGGCCTTGCGCTGATGATCCTGGCGCTCGGGGCCACCTGGTTCCGCGAAGGGCGTTGATCCGCAGCTTTCCGGCAGCCGGACCTACGCCCGGTCGCGGTGCCGGATTTCGCCTTCTAGCGCCATCGGGTCGGTATCACCGTAGCAAGCTGCCAGCAGCCGGTTCTGATCGAACGGGCCGGGCATGCTGAGCGCGCCGGGCTTTGTCCGCTCAAAACCAAGCGGCATGTAGTAAGGCGGGTCTCCGACCAGCAGAACCGCATTGCTGCCGGCCTTCTCCGCCGCAGCCAGAACAATGCGGACCAGTTCGCGGCCGATGCCGAGGTTCTTGTGCGATGGCCGCACCGCCAGCGGGCCCAGCAGATGACCGGATACATCGCCCGCAAGAATCGGCGTCATCCGCACCGAAGCGATGGTTTCACCCCGGTCGGTGGCGACAAACGACAGCTGCCGGTCATGTGGTCCCTGTTCGCGCACCCGCTCGGCGGCGCGGACGAACCGCCCCGGACCGAAAGCTTCTTCGTTGATGAGATCGATGATGGCGTCATGCGACGCGTCTTCAGTCAGAAAGACAAAATTATGGCAGGGCATGGTGGTATTCCGGAAAAAAGCGACAAGACATGATGAACGGCCCGCATGATGTGCAGGAGAAAAATCTGTTCAGCGTCGTCGCAAGGCCGTGGCAGGCATCCGGTTTTCCTTCTTGTCCTTCGCCCTTAGCAAAGCAAATCCTTGTCGTCCAATGCAAAACGCACCGTTCACCTCATTGGCCTTCGCTTTTTCGCCTGCCCGGCCTATGTCTCAGGCCAAAGGAGATTGCTTATGGGAATGCTGGTGGATGGCGTCTGGAAGGACGTCTGGTACGACACGAAATCAACGGGCGGCCATTTCGAGCGCACGAAAACCGTGTTTCGCAACTGGGTCACCGCCGATGGCGCACCGGGCGCCTCGGGTGCCGGCGGCTTTGCGGCCGAGGCCGGGCGCTACCATCTCTACGTCTCGCTCGCCTGCCCATGGGCCCACCGAACCCTGATCTTTCGCAAGCTCAAGGGGCTGGAAGACGCCATTTCGGTGTCCATTGTCGATCCCTACATGGGCAAGAACGGTTGGGAATTTCATGACCGCGACGGCGGAACCGTCGATCATCTGGGTGGCGCCGATTTCCTCTGGCAGGTCTATGTCCGGGCCAAATCAGACTATTCGGGCCGTGTGACCGTGCCGGTTTTATGGGACAAGAAGACCAATACGATTGTGTCCAACGAATCCGCCGAAATCATCCGCATGTTCAATTCCGCCTTCGATGCGATCGCCAGGCCCGGCCCCGATTACTATCCGGCCCCGTTGCAGGACGAGATCGAGGAAATCAACGAGATCGTCTACGACAAGGTCAACAATGGCGTTTACAAGTCCGGTTTCGCCACCACGCAAGCAGCCTATGAGGAGCATGTCGTCGAACTCTTCGACACGCTCGACATGCTCGATGAGCGGCTTCAGCTGAGCCGCTATCTGGCCGGCGACACGCTCACCGAAGCCGACTGGCGCCTGTTCACCACCCTCGTCCGCTTCGATCCGGTCTATGTCGGGCATTTCAAGTGCAACATCCGCCGTATCGCCGATTACCCGGCGCTGTCGGGCTACCTGCGCGAACTCTACCAGATGCCTGGAATTGCCGGGACCGTGAACATGGATCACATCAAGAACCACTATTACGGCAGCCACGCGACCATCAACCCGACCGGCATCGTTCCGGTCGGCCCGGCGCTTGACCTTGATGAACCGCACGGCCGCGAGGCGTTGCCGAAAGCGGCCTGATCCTCTTGCCGTTGCCATCCGTCAGGGTTGGGCGTTGATATCACGCATACCAAATACCATATCTATCGATATCCCTGACGGCAGGCATCACAGGAGAAGAGCCATGGCCTACACGATTGACCGAGCATTCAGCGCCGCCCAGTTCGCTGATATCAACGAGCGAACCCGCAAGGCGTTGGCCGATCACGGCTTTGGTGTTCTCACCGAAATCGATGTCGCCGCGACGATGAAGAAGAAGCTCGACGTGGACATGCCGGCCTATCTCATTCTCGGCGCCTGCAATCCGTCGATGGCGCATCAGGCAATCGGCATCGAACCGCGGATCGGCGCCATGCTGCCCTGCAACGTCATCATCCGCGACACCGGTAACGGTGAAGTCAGCGTCAGCGCGGTCGATCCGGTCGCCTCCATGCAGGCCATCGAAAATGCCCGCCTGACCGACGTTGCCGGCCAGGTCCGCACCATGCTCGAAAACGTCGTCAAGGACATCTAGAGCCTGGCGCAGCCTTCGTCTGAGACACGTCTCAGGTCTTGATCTTGTAGCCGGTCTTGAAGGTCCAGCCGATGATGCCGAGGCAGATCAGCATGAACACCGCGATCATCGCCAGGCTGACACCCATGTTGATATCGGCGGTGCCGTAGAAGGCCCAGCGGAAGCCCGAAATCAGGTAGACCACCGGATTGAACAGGGTCACCGTCTGCCAGAACGGCGGCAGCATCGAAATCGAGTAGAAGCTGCCGCCCAGAAACACCAGCGGCGTGATCACCAGAAGCGGCACCATCTGCAACTGCTCGAAATTCTTCGACCAGATCCCGATGATGAAGCCGAACAGGCTGAACGAGATGCAGGTTAGCGCCAGGAACGCCAGCATCGCGCCCCAGTGCAGGACCTGGAAATCAACGAAGAACTCCGCCGTCGCCAGGATGATCAGCCCGATCAGCGCCGATTTCGTCGCCGCCGCACCGACATAACCGAGCACGATCTCCATGAAGGAGACCGGCGCGGTGTGCAATTCATAGATCGAGCCGAGAAATTTCGGGAAATAGATCCCGAACGAGGCGTTGGAAATGCTCTGGGTCAGCACCGAAAGCATGATCAGTCCGGGCACGATGAAGGCGCCGTAACTGACCCCGTCGATCTCGTCGATGCGCGAGCCGATGGCGGCGCCGAATACGATGAAATAGAGCGAGGTCGACAATACCGGCGAGATCAGGCTTTGCGACAGGGTGCGGAAGAACCGCGCCATTTCGAATGAATAGATGGATTTGACTGCCTGGAAATTCATCACTTGTCCTCCACGAGGCCAACAAAAATGTCTTCGAGCGAGCTTTGCCGGGTTTCCACATCCCGCAGGATGATCCCGGCCTTGCTCAGATCGGCAAACAGCGAGGCAATGCCGGTGCGCTCGCCGTTGGCCTCGTAGGAATAGGTCAGCGTCCGGTCGTCGGCGGAGTAATCGAGATCATAGCGGCTGAGCCCGTCCGGAATGGCATCGAGAGGCTCCATCAACTCGATCCGCATCTGCCGCTTGCCCATGCGCTGCATCAGCGTTTCCTTTTGCTCGACCAGCAGGATCTCGCCCTTGCGGATCACTCCGACCCGGTCGGCAATCGCCTCCGCCTCCTCGATGTAGTGGGTGGTCAGGATGATGGTGACGCCGTCGGCCTTGAGCTGCCGCACCACCTCCCACATCTCCTTGCGCAACTCGACATCGACACCCGCCGTCGGTTCATCGAGAAACAGCACCCGCGGCTCGTGGCACAGCGCCTTGGCGATCAGCACCCGGCGTTTCATGCCGCCCGACAGTTCCATCGTCTTGGCATCACGCTTGTCCCAAAGCGACAGCCTCTCGAGGATGCTCTTGAGCAGCGCCGGATCGTTGCTCTTGCCGAACAGACCACGGGTGAAGCGCAGCGCGTCCATCACCGTCTGAAACGGCTCCAGCGCGATCTCCTGCGGCACCAGGCCGATCAGGGAACGGGCCTGGCGGAAATCGCTGACAACATCGAACCCGCCAACCCGGGCCGAGCCGGAACTGGCATTGACCAGCCCGCAGATGATCGAGATCAGCGTTGTCTTGCCCGCCCCGTTGGGACCGAGCAAGGCCAGGATCTCGCCCTCGTCGATCTCGAGATCGACGTTCTTCAGCGCCTGAAAGCCGCCGTTATATTGTTTTGAAAGATTCTGAACCGAAAGAATGGCTGCCATTGTCTTCTTCTTCAAAAACGGATTGGAACGGCGGCAGAGTGCGGCCGGTGCGGCAAAAAGCGCCGAAAGGAATTTTTGCGGTTCGGCAGAAGTAAGCCCGAATTGCCCGGTTTCAAGGGCGGCGGCGAAATACAGTCCGGTTTGCTGCAGCGCGCACAGCTGCAGCATTGGCGCAGCATTCTTTATGTTAGGGTTAACTTACCATTCATGGCTGAACGGCATCTCGCCGGCGATTTCGGCAAGCCGCCGCCGCGTCGCCGGCGTCACGCCCTCGGGAAGCGCATCAAGCGCGAAGAAGCCGCTCTCGACAATTTCCACGTCGGGCAGCTTCGGCTCGGTCTGGCGCACCCGGCAACGATAGAACGCCACGTGATCGCGGCGGCTGGTGCGGCGATTGAAATAGACGGTGACCAGTTCCGCCTCGCCGACGAGTTCCAGATTGCCTTCTTCGCTGAGTTCCTTGACCAGCGCATCGGCAAGCGTTTCGTCGCGTTCGACGCCACCGCCGGGCATATGCCAGCCCGGCACGTAGGAATGGCGCACCAGGAACACCCGGCCAACCTCGTCGAATGCGGCGGCACGAACACCCAGCGTCATGCCCCGGGAGACGGCGAACCAGACATGCAGCACGCGGGTCACCACCCGCGCCCGCCAGTTGCGCATTTCGGGCGGCCGCAAAGCCTCGTCATCGACGGCTTGCGGTGCTTTGCGGGGATCGCTATTGCTCACATCATGTTCCGGCTTGCTCATATTTCCGATATCCATCTCGGCCCGCTCCCCAAGGTGACGCTGGCCGAACTCGCCTCGAAACGCATCACCGGTTATGTGAACTGGCATCGCAATCGCCGCAAGCATCTTTTTGGCAACACGCTGGAACGCGTGGTTGCCGGGTTGCACGCCGCAGCCCCCGATCATGTCGCCATCACCGGCGATCTGGTCAATCTGGCGACCCGGACCGAGATCGAAGTGGCGCGGCTCTGGCTCGAGACCCATTTCGACCCGCACAAGACCACCTTTGTACCGGGCAATCACGATGCCTATGTGCCCGGAGCACTGGCCGCCGCCACCGCGGCGTGGTGGCCCTGGCTGGTCTCGGACGAAAAAAGGGCTGACGGGCTTTTGTTTCCCAGTTACCGCCGCCGCGGCCCGGTTGCCCTGATCGGGCTGTCGACCGCCAACGCCACACTGCCGTTCATGGCCACCGGCGACTTCGGTCACAAGCAGGCGCGCGCCGCCGGAGAGCTACTCGAACAGGCCAAACGGGACGGACTGTTCCGGGCCGTCATGATCCACCATCCGCCGGTGCGCGGGGCCGCCCAATGGTACAAGCGGATGCATGGCATCGGTCACTTTTCCACCATGCTCAAGCAGCACGGCGCCGAGCTCGTGTTGCACGGCCACACCCATCTCGACACCCTGCATTACCTCAAAGGCCATGACGGTCCGGTTCCGGTGGTGGGCATCGCCTCGGCCAGCCAGGGACCGGGCGGTCACAAGCCGCTGGCAGGATACAATCTGTTCGAGATCGTTGGCGAACCGGGCAACTGGCACATCAGCCATCGCCGCATGCAACTGGGAAGCGTTGGCCCGGATTTCGTCGAGAACCCCGCCGGCCTGATCAGCTTTGAGAAACGTCTTAGTTGATCATCGCCGACAGCCGGTCCCAGAACGCCAGCACCAGGGCGGCAGCACCTGCGACGCAGCCAAGAATGAACCATGATGCACCAAGCACCAGGCCGGCCCCGCCGGTCCGCGCCGGCGCTGCCGGTTCGGTGGTTTTCGGGCTCGAAACAGCCGCAGCACTCTGTGGCGCCGGTTGCGGCTTTGGTGCATCGGGCTTTTTCTCAGCCGACGCCGCTGCGGCGCTGGCAGCGGTGAGTTGCGGCATCGCCGGGGCGGTTTGCTCGCCCTTGCCGGTGGCACCGGCGGACGAGGCCACGCCCTTGAGCACCTCGAAATCGCCGGCCAGGATCCGTTCGCGCTCGATCACCCGCTCGGCGATGTAGCGCGACACCGCATCCGCCGTCGCCGCCATGTCGCTGGTGTCGGAAATGATCGACCTGCCCATCCGCGTGTCACGGACGAAGCGGAACACCCGCCGGTCATGCCCCATGTGGACATGCGCCACCGCGTCGATCCACAGCCGCGGCTGCAATCCCTTCGATAGCCCGAAATCGAACCGGTCGTCGCTCGCATCGATGCCGTCGATCACAGGCTTGATTTCCTCGGCCAGCAGTTCCAGCCGGGCGCGATCCGCATCGCGCATGTCGACCACCACGTCGGTGCGGTCGGCAGTGGCGATTTTCACGTCGCGCACGATGTCGGCCAGGCGGCGGTCATTGGCAGGCGTCTTGGGTCGGTCGGTCATGACATTGTTCCAGCAAGGGTTGGTTAACAACTCCTTACCACAGACCGCCATTGATGGCGACAATGCGGCAGCACCCGATTGCGGACGTGGTAAAGGGCAACAACCGCCGTTTTGCCCGGTTTCCGGCCGGTTCAGGCCAGTTCCGGCCAGGTCCCGCCCGTCTCAGGCTTCGTTGGTCAAGGCCTGCCCAAGCACCCGGATGATTGCGTCAGGCGATTCCTCTGGCAGCATGTGGCCAAGCTCCGGCAGCACGCTGAACGCAAACGACGCCGGCAATGCGCTCGGCGACTGGCATGGCAGGACCGTGTCAGCCGTGCCCCAGATCACGAACACCGGCATGGCGAGGGCTGCCAGCGCATCGGCCGGCAACACCCCCTGGCCTTCCTCCGGACCGTTCGGAAACATCGACCGAAAGGTCTCGTCGAGCGCTTCAAGCACGCCCGGCTTTGACCGGGCGGCGACGAAATGCGCGATCACCGCGTCGGAGGTGACAAAACCCGGCGCCGACATCTCATCCAGACAGCCGCGGATTTCGGCCTCCGATGTGGCCTTGGCATAGCGTGCGAGCAGCCCGGCATTGATGTCCTTGGCCATGCCGCCCGGTGCCACCAGCGTCAGCGACTTGACGCGGTCAGGCGCCCTCATGGCAATCAGCGCCGAGACAGCGCCGCCCATCGAGTGCCCCGCCAGATGGAAACTCTCGACGCCCGCCTGATCGAGCCCCGCGAGGATGGCTTTCGCCATTCGGCCCGCCCCGCCACGGCCATCGGCATTGATCGAGCCGCCATGTCCGGGCAGATCAACAGCGATCACCCGAACCGTCTCGGGCAATCCCGCCTTGACCGCGTCCCAGGCCGAACCGTCGCCGCCAAAGCCGTGCAGCAGCACCAGCGGGATGCCGGCCTCTGGCCCAGAAATATCCATGTGAAGTCCGGTCACGGCGCTTGTCCTCCGCATTTCAATAGTAAACCGCCGCGCTTTTCACGGCGCGGCGGTCAAGTCATCTTTCTCAGTCCGGCTGGGCTGCCAGCGCCCGGTTGGCCGCCGACACCACCGCCTCGAGCGAGGCCGCCACGATGTTGGTGTTCACCCCCGCGCCATAGAGCTTGCCGGTCGGCGTTTCCATCTGCATGTAGCAGATCGCCGCCGCATTGGAGCCGTGCTGCATCGAATGCTCGGAGTAGTTGGCCACCGTCAGCTCGATGCCGAGATAGGCCGACAGCGCGTTGACGAAGCCGTCTATCGGCCCGGTGCCGCGGCCCTCGATGCGCTTGGTCTCGCCATTGTCGGTGATCTCGGCCGAAACGATCCGCACGCCCTTGTTGGCGGGATCGGTGTGGGTGTGATGATCGACGAACCCCAGCCGCGCGCCGGGCTGCTTGACGTAGAGATCCATGAAGCTCTCGTAGATCCGCTTCGGCGGCAGTTCGACACCTTCCTCATCGGTGATGCGCTGGATTTCCTCGCGGAACTCCACCTGCAGCGCCCGCGGCAGATCCAGCCCGTAATCCTCCTTCAGGATATAGGCGATGCCGCCCTTGCCCGATTGCGAGTTGATCCGGATGATCGCCTCGTAGGACCGCCCGACATCGGCCGGATCGATCGGCAGATACGGCACTTCCCAGTCCGGCTTGTTGGCCTGGCGGATCGCCTTCATGCCCTTGTTGATCGCATCCTGGTGCGAGCCGGAAAACGCCGTGTAGACCAGTTCGCCGACATAAGGATGACGTTCCGGGATCTTCATCTCGTTGGCATATTCATACACCGCCTTGATCCGCTCGATATCCGAG
>Ga0189291_100244_pt1 | contig 32254 bp, 25 predicted proteins | sample UW1redminimetaG_FD_130331 | JGI IMG/M metagenome (GOLD analysis project Ga0189291, IMG submission 130331) | Marine microbial communities from the Costa Rica Dome - UW179B-red mini metaG | ecosystem: Environmental > Aquatic > Marine > Oceanic > Photic zone | place: Costa Rica: the Eastern Pacific... | reverse complement strand
TCCCGTTAGGGATCGAAGCGGAGCGGAGAAGGGCGTAGCCCTTGACGGAGCGAGCATGTCGATATTGTTGTGTGTATAGGCACGGAAGAAGCGAAACGCTCAATTTATGGAGCGAGTTCGCTGATCACTTGTAATGAAGAAGTGATAATTTTGATGTTTTGGCTGTGCAGCAGGGAAATTTCAAGCTGATTAAGCTGGAAATTCTAATCAAAGGGGTCACCTGTTAGGGTGTCCTTATATATCTTATGTGAGATTTGCTTTTTAGAGGACATTTGTGTCCTATCTGAATAATCAACACGTAAGTCTGTTTCAGAAGCACCTAGATTAAAGAACTGGCTAACCAAATCAGATGTGCGCTTTAAATCGTCATAGAACGGCTTTGTGACCTCACCAACCCGCATCACCAGCCCCACATATAGCCCCCGCGCATTGCGCTTTGTGTGTGCAACCAAATAGCCAAACTGCACCAGGTCCGCAATATAGCGTTGAATGGTTCGGGTTGAGCGGTTCATGATGTTGGCCAAAGTGCCTTTGGTGGTTTCTGTAATTCCCTCTTTGCCACAGCGCGCATGAATGATTTGCAACAACGCTTTGGCGTTTGGGGTCAGCCGCTCATCCCGCGCAGCCGTCGTGGCCATATTGGGCGCATATTGGTCTGAAGGGATCGGCGCTTGCCGCCCCCACCGCACTGGTACCCGTTTGGACATCTCAAAGGCTCTAGAAGCCACCACAGAGCTCAAAAGCCCCCTGCCCGCCCCTACGGCACCAGATTGCGCGCCACGCCCTGCCCGCTCGGCCCTAATCTCGCGCATAATAGCATCAGCCTCCGCCTCTTCGGGGGTGATATAGCCTTTGCGCACATATTCGCGATAAGCATTGGTGCCAAAGCGGGGTTTGGTAAAACCTTGCTTGGCCAACAAAGATTGATTGAAACGGGCTTTGATGCGCCGCTGCGCTTGCTCGTGCTGTGTTTCAAGCGCGCGCAACATATCATCGCCGATTAGCCCCATATCCCAATTGTCGACACTTAGCCCTTTATAGTCGGGCGCCAGGGCGCTGCGGGGTCTGGTCTGGCTGCTCATAATGCACCTCTTTGCAATCAGAGGCGACGCACCAGCAATTCAAAATTTGAACAAAGCAATACCTACAACGCAAAATCAAAGCGCGGTTGAGCTGCTCAAAAATTGAATGCAACTACCCACACGCAAAAATTCGCGTTTTCTACTTGCCAAAAATGTTGGGGAACTGATAAGACTATACCTAGTTCAACAGGGCCTAAGGAATTGCCGTTCCTTTGTCTTGATCAATCCCCCCGCTGGTTATCACCTCGGGGGGTTTTGTTTATCCGCTCTTGTTCTCCTCAGACATCAAAACCGTTTTCATTTTTCGCACCACAAAGCGCGACGTTAGAACCTTGTCAACTGACAAGGTTATTCACTTTTCTGGTCGCGCATCTTCGCCATAAAGCGCGCTTCCAACTGCGGCAACTCTGCCGCCATAAACTCTCTAAAAGCATTTGCGTGAGATTTGCCCACACGTATACGCATGTCAGATTTGCCAAACGATACTTCGCCAACTTCACCAAACCGAGTTACCAATGGCTTTGCCGGCGCAGGCTTTGCTTCGTCTTTATGTTGCATCATCAAAGCGTTAAGACAGGCCACAAACCGATCGTCAGATGGTGCCGCCCTCACCTTGTCAACTGACAAGGTTTTGCTCAAAAGCTCTATTTGGTCTTCGTCCTCAACAAGCGCTGACAGCTCCAACCATCTCGGCCGTCCCACATTGGGCGCACGGCCAATCGCCTCAATCAATTGTTTGGGCAGAATGCGGGTCACGTTGCGAAATTTAGACATTTGCGCATCATCCACACCAAGCGCAGACTTAATATCCTTCGGCTTAATGCCCGCCGCCTCCATCTCCGCGCAAAACAGCGCGCGCTCGATCCAGGAAAGGTCTTGGCGCTCAGCATTTTCCATGCCTTGCGCCACCACCAAATCCCTATCGGAAAAATTGCCGATGCGCGCCTCAACTTTTTGGCCCAACTCCGCCAAAGCCCGCCAACGCCGATGGCCAAATACAATTTGATATTTGTGTTGGTTGTTCGCATCTCGCCGCACAGAGATTGGGGTGCGCTGACCTTCTTTTTCCAGTGCTTTCTTAAACCGTTCAAACTCTGCTGGATTATCGTCCGGCAAGCGATCGCGAAACGGGGAGGGTTCAATATCGCTGGCATCCAGGGTGATGATCTGACCACCCTTTTCCGCCTCCGCCAATAGCCGATCTCGTTCCTCACGAATTTCGGTGAGCGAACGTTGTGTCGCGCCAATCACCCCAGCGGCAACCCGCGTAGGAGTTGTGGCCGGAGAGGCGGCTTTGTCTGGCCCTGTGGCCTCATCATCATTTTGGGTAAAGCTACCAAAGCTTGATGCTATTGATTTTTTGCGGCTCATGTTCGGCCCCAACTTTTATGCACTTGGTCCAATATGGCTTTGTTCACATCATCCATGGATTCGCGTGCCCGCTTGAGCGTGTTGCGTGGAATTTCGCCCGCTTCAACTTCATAGATCGAACGCTTGCCCAACCCGGCCAATTCAACAGCGGTGCTTTGCAATGCGGTGGGCATAATTACATCATCAGCGAACAAGTGCCGTAACAGGGCAACAATTTGGGTTTGCGCCTGATCATTGGGGTCGTGTCTGGTGATCAAATAGCTCATAAAATCATTACGCATTGAAGCGCCAGCATTGCGGATCACTTCGGCCAGATCGCCCAGCATCAACAAAAATTGGCTCATGGACGCCACATCCAGCATCGCTGGATGAATGGTGATGACCATCGAGGTGGCCGAATAAAGCGCGCCAAGCGTCAAATAACCAAGGGAAGGGGGCGTATCCAGCAACACGATGTCATAATCGTCTTCAACTTCCTCAATCGCCAATTTTAGCCGTTCAAAGAAAATGCCGCCTTCAACCTTTTGGTTGGTGCCCAAAACCCGTGGGGTTTCATATTCAAACTCCATCACCTCAATATTGCCGGGCACCAAATCCAGCCCGTCAAAATAGGTTTTGCGGATCACATCGCGAATGGGTTTGCGTTGATCATCATAGCGCATGGCCGCATAAATGGTTTCGTTTTGCCCCACATCCATTTCCGGCTGAAAACCAAACATGGCGGAAAGCGAAGCTTGCGGGTCCAGATCAATCGCCAATACCCGATAGCCTTGCAAAGCCAAATAATGAGCCAGATGAACCGTTGTGGTGGTTTTGGCGCTCCCGCCCTTAAAGTTGGTCGCCGCCAAAACTTGCAAATGCTCATTGCCTTGCCGTTTGGGCAAAATCGATAAGTCACCGTCCGGCTTCTGGTCGGCAAAATAACGGCGCAGCTCGTTAATCTGCGCCAAAGTATAAGCGCGGTGATTATTTTCTAAGCGGGCAGGGGAGGGACCTTTGCCATCAATCGACAACGTACGCAAAGTCGATTCTGGAATAGTGGTGAGCTTTGACACTTCATTGGTCATGAAGTAGCGCAAGCTTTTTTCCGCCTCTGGCGGATACATCCGTTTGCGCAAGGTCTGCAACTGACCCGACAACAGGCCTGCATGCTCAACAATTTTATCTACCGCATCGATGCCACCAAACTGGGGTAGGGCATCTTTAGGCTTTGCATCTTCGGCTTGTGTCGTCATTTTCCCTCTCTGACGGCATATGCGCTATTTGATGCGCATTGTCCGTCAAGTACTGGCACAATCAGTGCGAGTCGTAAAGGAAAACAAGGTTACCAACCTCTTAACGCACATCCCCGCCCAAAAAGAGCTTAGCTGCCAGCAGCTTGCCGGGGATAGATCAAACCCAAACCCCCACAATATCAGGCATAAGGGCGTATCCTAAGAGGATAGAAGTGCCAAACTGAACGTCTCAAACCAAAGAATCGCTAAGCATCAGTCTAGCGGGCAGGGGAGGCGGCACCAAGTGAGTGTGAAAACGCGGGGTGATCAAATGGAGCAGCAAAGGCGCAAAACATAAGAAATCACTTACTGAACATCAAACCAACTTCACAATTGAAGCCGATGCCGTTCTCGTTTCTTAAAGCTGACATTCGCTTTGACGCACCATAACCCCCAGTCAAATGGCAGCTGTGCGGACTTTTCGGACCTACGCTGCAGGTGGAGCAATGTCCAGTTTAGCAACCCGTTCAACAGACGGTCTTTTTTGGGAAGGGGTGCGGATGCAGTGATCGGCACCTTCGAGCCCATCCTGTCGAAAACAGTCGATAGCGAACCTGCATCATCAGTGACTATATAAACGGATTTCAGTCAATGCCATTTGACAACATTGGGCCCCTTGTCCGAAATAACCGCTTAAGTTATCGTTTCAGGCTTCCAACTCTGGACTTTTCACCAGAATGGGCCAAATTTACAAAGATTGCCGAATGAAGATCACCTCCAGTCACAGAGTCCGACGTGAGCCTAGGCAAAACCGGTCCAGGCAAACTACGAACACAATACTAGACGCCGTCACAGTTGTGCTTAAACGTCACGGCCCTGATGGTGTCACTACCAATCGTATCAGCGAGGTTGCGGGTTACAGCATCGGCTCGCTTTATCAGTATTTCCCGAACAAGCAGGCAATCTACATGGCGCTGCACGAACGTCATGTGGAGGAAGTGCGCGCAGCCATTGCGCGCGCAGTAGCAAAAGATGCATTTGCGTCTCTTAAAGACTTCGCAAGCGCTCTTGTAATGGAACTGGTGGATGTCCATGCCGCCGACCCAGCGCTGCACAGACTCATTACGACTCTGGTACCGGAAGGCCCAGTGGAATTTCGTTCTGCATTAAGCGAAATTTTTGAGCAAGTCGCCGTACCCACCGACGATGAATCCAAGCGGATGCTTTTTGTGCTTTCTGGTCTCATTGAGTCGTTGGTACATGGCTTGGCAGGGTGGCCCCCTAATATCCCGCTCGAAGAGGCGAAATCGGAGTGTGTCAAAACTGTGCTCTATTACCTCGAGGCGAGTCAGGCACGCAGAACTCATTAACGTTTTCGGACACCCATTGATCGAATGAGGACGGTTCTCGTCCGAGAATGCGTTGTATCGCGTCCGTCGTCGTGGTCATGTGTCCTTCCCTGATCGCGCGCCATATATCGGTCAACGCTTCCCCGTAGGCATCCGTACCGAAGCGCGCCTCTGTGTCATTGATAGGAACGTATCTAATGCGCTGTCCAATTGCAGTGCCTATCACGTTCGCCATTTCAGCATAGCTCAACGCTTCCGGCCCGGTGATCACCACAGCCTCGCGACGAAGATCGTGCGCTGTCAGGGCATGAACAGCGATATCCGCGATGTCGGCCGGATGAATGAAGGCAATTTTACCCTCGCCGGTCGGGGACCGCAGTACGCTTTCGGTCTTGATCGATTGCGCCCAATAAAGCGCATTGGACATGAAGCCCGCGGACCTGATGAAAGTATAGTCAAGTCCGCTCTCTCGGACCGCCCTTTCACCCTGCGCATGCCAAGGCCCCGTGCCGACGCCCGCCAAGACATCAAGTGTTGAGAGTTTGACCAGATGACTGACGCCTGCTGTTTTGGCGGCAAGCGCCGCCACGCGGTCGTGGTCGGCAAGATCGGGGCCGCTGTTGAGAAGAAAGAGCGTGTCCATCCCCGCAAAGGCGGCGGCTAAAGACTGCTGGCTTGCACTCAGATCTCCAACGCGTATCTCGACAGCCTCACCAAACAGTGCGTGCGCCCTCGCACTATCGCGGACAAGGATGCAAGGCCGGACGCCGCGTTCAATCAGGCAGCGGGTGACCAGTGATCCGATGTTTCCAGTGGCGCCTGTCACGAGATGCTTCATGGCTCAGAGCACGCTCCAGCCACGAACCACTTCCCGGGCGATACGCTTTTGTCCTTCGAGCGAAAGGTGGAGGCCATCGTTCATCAACAGCTCCGGCGCAGGCGGAACGCCAAGGTCTAAGAAGAGATCAATGACGCGATCGCCAAGGTTGCGCACATTCTTTGCAACCTGCGCCACGTCAGAATTGCGGAAGCCGACGCCGAAGCGTTTAAGACCCCAATGCGCGGCCACTTTTTCCTCGTTGACCGCAGGTGGCGTGATCCACAAGCGCCGCGCCTTGCATTCGCCCAATGCTCGACTGCGCATTTCGGCGAGGTTGCGCTCGGTTTCTTCGTGGCCAACTATCGTTTTAGTCGGCTTCGGTCCTTGAGTCCGAGCGTCGTTCATCCCAATGAAGAAAATCAACCAGTCAGGTTGACGCGAGAGAGCTTCGCCAATCCGGGTTAGCCCGTGTGTTGTCGTTTCACCTGGAACGGCATTGATAGCCACGGCCAATGCATCATCGGGCCTGCGCGCAGCGATTATTTCCGCCAGCATCACTGCCCAAGACTGCGGATCGGCGGTCAGACTGTCGCCGAATGCAACAATTTGCGAGCCCTTGTGCAGCGGCAGCTGGTCGACCAGTTTACCAAATTCCGGTTCCTCAAGCAGTGCAGCGGCTGCGTCCTTAGCATTTTGACGCATTATTTCGAGTTCTGATCGGTATAGCTCGAGCTCGATGCCGATGAGCGCAGCTCGATTGCCCTCGGTGAGCGTCGCAATCCCAGGGTACGAACCCAGCGTCTTCTCGGGTTGCAACACTTTCATGAGCCATTGAATTTGTTCGGTCGACATGGAAATTCCTCTATGGTCCCGGTGATGGTCCCGGTCAACCTAAAGTGCGAAGGCGAGTTTTGTCAGCTCGCGTCATGAATTCTGCAAGTCATTGAAATCATAATTGAGTTAAGAGTACTGAGGGCCCTTACTCGCATTCGTCCAGAACCTGAGGCATGGAAAATGTCGATTTGTCCGAGGGCGACGTTACGATTTAGAGATTAGGACTAAACCACCTCGATTGAGGCCTCCAAAAAACCCGTTCAAAACCTGAGCGGTTGTTGGAGGTTTATGACTCTTCCGGTGATAGCGGACATTCATACAAGCCGCAGTCGTTGCGAAGGGGGCTTTCAGTCCGGGTCAGAATGGAGTGACGCAACTTATTCGCTTGTTATCGATTTTGCTGGCCGAGCGGTTCAAAGGCGTTTGACGTTCCACATCCTTGGACAAATCTGGCACTCCAAGGGAAGGTGTCAGCACAGGTGAGCAAATCCGGGGCCCATTTGTGGCACGTTCTTGAAACAAGCCCGGCACAAAGCCGCGACAGTTTGGCACCATTCTGCGCCTAAAGGGCAGGGGCCCTTACTTCTTTGGCGCCGTTTGGTCGATGCGTGGCTGTAATTTCACCACTCGATTATCCCCGGATTTTTGGGGCGCGGCCAACCACACCAAATCAGAAACATCATCCACTGGCTCAAACTCAATCGGCGCATTTTGCAATAATTCACGGATTTTGCTGGCATCATAGGTCACGCAGGCGGCCAAAATGTCGCTGAGCAACTCGTCAAGCGCCTGTTTTTCCGTGTGTTTTTCGTTCGCCGTCAAAATCCGCGGATGTCGCGTTCCCTCAGGGCTATTGCCGATCAGCAATTCCTCATAAAGTTTTTCCCCTTTACGCAGCCCCGTAAAGGTAATCGGGATATCCCCGGTCGCAGGCCCCAAATGCGGATCATTTGGAAAAAATGGCTGCAAACCGTGCAATTTTATCATCCGTTGCGCCAAATCCACAATTTTAACCGGCTCGCCCATATCCAAAACAAAAACATCCCCGCCGCGGGCCATGGCCCCGGCCTGAATAACAAGCTGCGCCGCTTCGGGTATCGTCATGAAATATCTATTGATTTCCGGGTGCGTAACCGTAACGGGCCCACCCTTTTCAATCTGCTCGCGGAACCGAGGTATCACCGACCCTGACGATCCAAGCACATTGCCAAATCGCACCATCGAAAATTTCGTCCGGTTCTGCGATTTCCCCGCCCCCTGACACACCAACTCCGCCACCCGCTTCGACGCACCCATAAAGTTGGTCGGCCGCACGGCCTTATCCGTTGATATTAATATGAAATTTTCAACCCCAGCAGCAATTGCAGCGTCCGAAATTGTCTTGGTTCCAAAGATATTATTGCGCATGGCCTCAATAACATTTTGCTCAACCAAAGGCACATGTTTATAGGCAGCTGCGTGATAAACTGTCTGAATTTTCAATCGCTTAAGCACAGTTTCCACCCGACGTGGATTTTGCACTGAGCCAATAATGGGCACAATTTCAATATCGAGTTTTTGTGTTTTCGAAGAGCCAAGCAATTCGCTCTCGATTTGATAAAGCGCATATTCAGACACATCAAAAAGCACAAGTTTTTCAGGTTGTTGACGCAAAATTTGGCGGCATAGCTCGCTGCCAATCGACCCACCAGCCCCAGAAACTAAAACCCGTTTGCCCGCAATATCATTGTTTAACAAATCCTCCTGCGCCGGCACCGGATCCCGCCCCAACAGGTCCTCAACCGACACCACTTGCAAGTCATTTACACTGGCTCTCCCAGACACCAGGTCGGCCATTCCCGGAATGGTGCGCACTTCAACATTCAGATTTTCAAGTCGATCAACTATCTTGCGTTTGGCCGCACGGTTAGCACTGGGCACCGCCAGCAGAATAGTCTTTACACCATGCTGTTTGATGAGCATTACGAGTTGACGAGGGTTGTGGACAGGAACACCGCTAACCTCCTGGCCTTGCACATCAATTCCATCATCTACAAATCCAATCACGGCATAATCTGGTCCGTTAGAAAGCGCCGTAAGCAACTGACGACCAGATTCCCCGGCTCCATAAATGATCACATTTTCTTTCGATCTAAACTTCTGCCGCTCCACCAACGCCCGTAGAGCAAACCGCACACCACCTACACTAACAAAGGCCAATAGCGCATAAATTGCCGGGACTGAGCGTGGAATGGGTAGCCCAAACACCTGACTAACTGCCGATAGTGTCAGCGCAGAGAATGCTACCCCGATAGCAATTGTTTCCACCGCTTTTGTTGAAATGTAGCGGATAACGGCACGATAAAAACCCAAACGAATAAATATGAGCAGTGTAGCGGGAAGAATGACGAGTAAAGCAACCCAAACATTAGGCTTTGTAACAGACACAAAACCATCTAGGCGTAATGCCATAGCCAAAACAAAACTAACCACAATTAGAATGGAATCAGCGAAAAGTTGCAATACCCTTTTATACGGCCTTTCAAGCTTCAGGAGCCTACCCAACAAGCGCTGTATTGAAAATTTTGACATCCAAATCCTAAGTTCATCGAAGCGATCGAAATAGTAACTACAGGCATGCCCCGAAGACAGAAAAATCCAATTTCCAACTTGAAGTTAAAGCCAATCAGCGTTAGCAACAACCATATTCTATACTTTGAGCCAAATAAAACTAGGAACGTACCTTTGGGAAAAAAATCCGACGTAGTATTGATCACTGGTGGCACCGGCTCCTTTGGCAAAACAATGCTGCACAGTCTTTTGGAAAAGAACACAGCGGAAGTAAGAATCCTCAGCAGAGATGAAGAAAAACAAGATGCCCTTCGCAACCATCTGCGCGACGACCGCATAAAATATTACATTGGCGACATCAGAGATAAGGAAAGCGTGGAGCGTGCCATACGCGGTGTTGACTGTGTTTTTCATGCAGCAGCACTAAAACAAGTTCCAAGTTGCGAATTCTTTCCCTTGGAAGCTGTCAAAACCAACATCCTCGGATCTGAGAACGTTGTAAAATCTGCTATCCAACATAAAGTCAAAAACCTCGTATGCCTTTCTACAGACAAAGCGGTTTTCCCGGTCAACGCAATGGGCATGTCAAAGGCTATGATGGAGAAGATTGCTCAAGCCGCGGCGCGCGAGCTAGGACAAAATAGCAAAACCACAATCTCTTGCGTAAGATATGGCAACGTTATGTATTCTAGGGGGTCCGCAATTCCACTCTTCATCAAACAAATAAAATCTGGCACCCCCATCACAGTGACCGAGCCAACTATGACTAGGTTCCTTATGCCACTTCGTCACTCCGTTGATCTTGTCCACCATGCCTTTAAGCACGCCGGGCAGGGGGATATGTTTATAAAGAAGGCACCTGCTTCTACGATCGCAGACTTGGTGACAGCTCTGAAGGAACTATTTAGAGTGCCAGATCACCCCGTTGAAACGATCGGCTGGAGACACGCTGAAAAACTTTATGAAACGCTCGCGAGCGCGCAAGAACTTTCAAGTTCTGAAGATATGGGTGAGTATTACCGAATCTTGTCAGATCAGCGCGACCTCAACTACCGCCCGTACTTTAGCGAAGGTAACAAACAGGCCGTCGCGCATGAAGACTACCACTCTCACAACACACATCAACTTGACGTTGAGGGAGTAAAAAAATTATTGTTGTCCCTGCCTGAAATGCAAACAGAATTGTCAAATTGGAACTCGCAATGAGTTTGAGAATTGTCATAACTGGAGCAGGCGGGTTACTGGGATGGCACGCAGCGGCACATCTGCATGCAAACAATTGTGCCGCCACTTTTACAGGCCAACCCCAACCGTTTGAAGTTGAACTGCTTGACCGAACTTCCTTTAATAACGATCAGCTACTTGACGCTGCATTAAGTAGCGCGGATGCTGTTCTTCATTTCGCTGGCGTAAATAGAGCTGAAGACAGTGAATTGCGAATGGCAAATGTCGAAATTGCAGAACGACTCATTCTGGCATGCAAACGAGCGGGGAGCTCACCTCATATTGTCTACGCAAACTCTACTCATGCTGCTTTCGACAGTGTTTACGGTAAGTCGAAGCAAATGGCTGATGAATGTTTCAAAAACTATGATCACAAATACACAAATCTGATATTCCCTCACATTTTTGGCGAACGCGCTAAACCAAACTACAACAATGTTACCGCGACAATAATCGATAAGCTTATTCGTGGCGAAGCCCCGCAAATAAATCAAGACGGAGAAGTCTGTTTGCTACACGCTGGACAAGCTGTCGATGTGGCAATTAACTGTGTGGAGAAAAGTATCACTGGTACCGTTCAGCCCAACGGAGAACCTATGAAAGTGCAATCATTATACGAGCGATTGCTTTCTTTTCATGAATTATATCAGGAAAATTTGTTTCCAGATCTCAGCAATCAGTTGGATATCTCTTTGTTCAACAGCTATAGAGCCGTTACATACCCAAGCGGCTGGCCCAGACAGCTTAATATGCACACTGATCAACGAGGTACATTATTCGAAGCTGTCAAGTCCGTGGGTGGTGGTGGGCAATCTTTCGCATCGACTACAGGGCCAGGCATAACCCGAGGGGACCATTTTCACCTCAACAAAGTAGAGCGTTTTCTTGTTCTCCAAGGCGAGGCAAAAATCCGTGTCAGGCGTGTGATGAGTGATGAGGTTTGGGAATATTCAGTTAGTGGGAAACAGCCGGCAATCGTAGATATGCCTACTCTTCATACACATTCAATCGAGAACGTTGGTGAAGCACCTTTGCTTACCCTTTTCTGGACAAACGAGTTATTTAATCCAAAATCTCCTGACACCTATGCTGACAGAGTAGTTCGATGAACAAACTAAAAGTAGCCACCATTCTCGGTACCCGGCCCGAAATCATCCGTCTTTCAAGGGTCATGGCGCGGTTAGACGAATATTGTGATCACAAAATAATACACACTGGTCAAAACTGGGATTACGAACTGAACGAAATCTTTTTCAGCGATCTGGACATCCGCAAGCCAGATTATTTTCTGGGCACTGGTGGGGGAACCCTGGGCGAAACACTCGGGGGGATACTTGTAGAAACTGAAAAAGCCCTCCAGTTGGAAAGGCCTGACGCGGTTGTGGTTCTTGGCGACACAAATTCCGCCATTTCAGCCATCATGGCCAGACGAATGAAAATTCCTGTATATCATATGGAAGCAGGCAACCGTTCCTTCGATAGAAACGTGCCGGAAGAAACAAATCGCAAACTCGTGGATCATATCGCCGACTTCAATCTTGTCTATACTGAGCATGCTAGACGGCACCTTCTTGCTGAAGGAATTCAACACCGTCGCATAAACTTGACCGGTTCTCCAATGCGGGAGGTATTGGAATACTACCGCCCACAGATTGATGCATCAAAAATATTGGAACAAGAGAAGCTCGTCTCACAACAGTATTTCATTGTTTCGCTCCATCGAGAAGAAAACGTTGACTCCCCAGAACGATTAGCAAGCCTGTTGGGGGCCCTCAATTCGCTCGCGAATATCTATGGATTTCCACTTATCGTTTCGACACACCCGCGCACTCGAAAGAGATTAGAAACCTTGGGTCAGTCTACCCACCCAATGATCAGGTTCTCAAAACCGTTTGGTTTTCACGACTATAACAACCTTCAAATGAACGCTTTTTGTGCAATTTCGGACAGCGGAACCATTGCAGAGGAGGCGTCGATATTGAATTTTCCTGCTATCACGCCTCGCGATGCCATTGAGCGACCAGAAGGTATCGACGTTGGCAGTATTATCATGACCGGTGTAGATGAGAACACCATTGTGGCGAGCGTGGACGCGATCACTAGGATGCACACTGAACGCACCGCCTCTGGCGAAACGGTGCCAGTTCCAGAAGACTACAATGTGGCAAACACATCAGAACGTGTGGTATCGCTAATTTTGGGGACGGCACGATTAAGTAATAAATGGGATGGAATACGTGCCTCCTGAATCACAAAATAGAGACCTGAAAAAATTAAGGTACACAAAAAAGCCCCGCGTTATTTTTCTAACACAGTGGTTTGACCCGGAGCCGACAATCCGAGGCAACAAATTTGTCGAAAAACTTGCTACCGCGGGTTACGATATTGAGGTAGTAACTGGTTTTCCCAATTACCCTACCGGGCGAATTTATCCAGGGTTCAAACTTCAATCTATAGTCAAGGAACAACGCAACGCCTACACACTTACTCGACTTTGGCTATTTCCAAACCATAGCCAAAATGTACTATTAAGAGCTCTCAATTATCTAAGTTTTGCCTTTTCTTCGCTGATTTATTTGACATTTTTCGCACCAAAATTCGATTTGTTGTACGTTTATCATCCGCCATTGACTACAGCGTTGGTAGGCAGTCTTGTTAAAGCGTTCCGTCGTGTACGCTTGATTCTCGATGTTCAGGACCTTTGGCCCGATACATTATCCAGTACTGGAATGATAACGCACAAACTGATGCTAAAATTTTTGGGCTTGGTATGCAAAATTGCATATCGTTCTGCGGATAAGATTTCTGTGTTATCACCCGGATTTCGAAAATTGCTAATAAATCGCAATGTAAATTCGGATAAAATTGAGACTATTTATAACTGGGCAAACGAATATGATAGAGAAAGCATTAAGGCTTCCGGCAGATTAGCAAAAGACAAGTTTAACATACTTCTTGCAGGAAACATGGGCCCAGCGCAAGATATTGAAACCATAATACTTGCGGCAAAAATCATCTCGTCAAAGCAACCTGAAATACACATTGTACTAGTCGGCGGTGGCATCTATTGGAACCGGATTGACGAGCAGATTAAAACGCTTAACTTAGAGAACATCTCTATTCACCAGCAAGTCAGTCCGGTCGAGATCCGAAACGACTACGAATTAGCAGACGTCCTTTTGGTACACCTGAAAAAGGACCCGCTTTTTGCCATCACAATTCCTTCTAGAACACAGACGTGTCTATATGCAGGCAAACCTATTTTGATGTGCGTTGACGGCGACGCGGCAGGCATAGTGGTGGATGCCAAAGCTGGGCAATTGGCTGAGTCAGGTAACTCGGAGGCGATTGCAGAAGCAATGTTGAGTCTTTACAATTTGTCGAGTGCTGAACGCGAACAAATGGGCAAAAACGGACAAAAATTTTACTATGATCAGATGTCACTCGATGTAGCAATCAAGAAGCTAGCAAGATTATTTTGCACAGTTTTGCAGTAGTAAGGCCAGACGATGAAGCGAATTTTTGATCTGATTGCCATTATTGTTTTTGCGCCACTTTATTTACCTTTGGCCATAGTTGCCTCTATCATTGTTTGGTGCACACTTGGAAGGCCAATCTTATTTAGTCAAATACGGCCAGGGCTAAATGGTGAATTGTTCAAAATGTACAAATTCAGAACAATGCGGGACGCGAAAGATATCAACGGCAAAGCTCTGCCTGACTCAGAGCGCTTAACAAAAGCTGGCAGAATATTGCGATCGACATCCTTGGATGAACTGCCAGGGTTATGGAGCGTTTTTAAAGGCAACATGGCTCTAGTGGGTCCCAGGCCTCTGCTTAAAGATTATCTTCCATTATACACTGAAGAACAAGCTAGACGACACAATGTGCGTCCTGGCATCACTGGCTGGGCGCAAGTTAATGGCCGCAATGCCATATCGTGGGAAGAAAAATTTGAACTCGATGTCTGGTATGTTGACAATCGATCATTCCTCCTAGATTTGAAGATACTATTTTTAACTGTCGTCAAAGTTTTTAATCGCGAGGGCGTCACTCATGGTCAAAGCGATACAATGCCTCGCTTCACTGGATCAAAACCTTAGCGAGTAGTTCGTGATTTAAAGAATCATATAGAAGATAGTTAGCGCATGTTGCAAATTGTACGCTGCTTGCGCCACCCACACTAGACTATTCAAAGAAACCAACTACAAATTACAGTTTGAACAAACTCAAAGATGTAAATCAGTAGTTTTGCCACAAAGAATAAATGTGAAGGGGAATGAAATGAAGGTTATGGTTTCCGGAGCCGGCGCGCTGCTGGGGCAGGGGATACTTAGATCCTTAGAAATTAGCGCTAACAAATATCACGTGTTGGCAGCGGACCCAAACCCATCATCTGCGGGTCTGTATTGGCAAGCTGATCGATTCTTACTACCGATGGCCAACGATGCATCATTTGTGCCCGAGTTAACTAGGCTTTTACAGCATACACAGCCAGATATTTTCATCCCGGGAACTGACAGCGAACTACCAATCTTAGCACTACATAGAGCAGAAATAGAACAGAGCACCAAAACCAAAATCATAGTCAGCAGTGAAGAGGTTGTCGAAATCGCCGACAACAAGTTAGCCACTGCCGATTTTTTTGAACAAAATGGATTTTCATTTCCACTAACAGCCGATCAAAATGACCAAAACAGAATACAAAGCATTGTTCAAGAATGCGGATTTCCGCTGATTGTAAAACCAAAGCGTGGCGCTAGGTCATTTGGAGTTGTTACTGTCAACTCCAGAGCTCATTTGGAAGCCGAACTTGCCCAGCGCAAAGGATGTATTGTGCAAGAGTATTTACCAGAGAAAAGTGGAGAATTCACAGCTAGTGCCGTGGTATTTGACGGACGATGTGACGCCGCAATTGTAATGAAACGCGAATTGCGAGATGGAAACACATACCGCGCGACTGTCTTCCAAAATCAAGAGTTGGAACAGATCGTGCGTCAATGGGGCGAAAAGCTGAACCCATTTGGCCCCGCAAACTTTCAATTCCGCATTAACTGTAAAAATGAACCGACCGTATTCGAAATCAATGGACGTTTCTCGGGAACAACACCGCTCAGGGCTTTGGTAGGGTTCAACGAAGTCGAAATGGTCTTGAATAAAATAATGTATGGAACTGCGATTGTCCAACCAAAACTGCAAAACAAAACGATACTGAGACATTGGTCGGAAACTGTGGTTGATGTAGCAGACATCTTAGATGTTAAAAGTGTTAACTGACAAATTCGAGAAAAAGCACATGATTGCTATTACGGGATCTTCTGGAAATTTGGGCCGCGCAACTGTGACGGCTTTCGACAAGTTCTCACCGTTCTCTCGAAAGATTGCTTTGAGTCGATCGACTAGTCCAGCCGGTTGGGACGTTCGGCATTGGAATGCAAGAGACAAAATAGAGGAGATGGTGCAAAGCTTATCAGGCGTTGAAATCGTGTGTCATCTAGCGGCCCATATTCCAGAAAACCAAATGGACCCAAACGAAGCGCAACTTTGCTTTGAAGTCAACGCTCTAGGAACACTGAACTTGGCGCGGGCAGCCGTTCAAGCTGGAGTCAAACGGTTTGTTCTAGTTTCTGGCTCAAATATAATCACCAAATTATCCGGCTTGATTGTTGAAACAGACTTACCAGATTTGCGCTTCAAACAAGCTCCTTTCTATTTGGCTAGCAAAGCTTTGGCTGAAAGCTATTTGCTGGCGGTCGCCGCTCAGGCAAACATTTCAGTGCATATAATTCGGGCATCTTCTATCTATTACCCGCAAGGGTCACGAGGAATTCTACATAAAATTGTAGATGACCTTAAGACAAAAGGTAAGGTCGAGCTTGTAAATGGCAACCTATATGGAACTGATTTTGTGCACGCAAAGGATGTAGCCTCCATGATTGTGCGCTCAGCAGCAAGTGACCAAGTGGGTGTAATGAATGTAGGGTCAGGAGTTCGCACAACTCTACGGAACGTAGCGCTGTCCGCTGCGTCCTTGCTGGGGATAGCTGCCAATGGAGTTCATAACCATAATACGGCTGACGAAGGTGAACAACTGGGATTTGGAGCAGTGGACATTTCAATTGCACAGCAGAAATTTGGATACTCCCCTACAACGATGACTCAAGCATTGGCAGAAATCATTGATCTTGGTGACAAGAGACATTGCATAACATGACGCGTTTCGCTGTAATTGGCGACATCCATGGGAATGAACAGGCTCTAGATGCTGCTCTTTCCGCAACCGATGAGATGGGGTTTGACCAGCGAGTCTTTATTGGTGACTTGCTCACCTATGGCACCTCTGTGACAACTATTGTTGAAAAAATGGCGAAGCTATCGCAAGATGGCAATACAACCGTATTGCGGGGGAACCATGACCTTATTTATGACCAATTGCTCAAAGGGAACAGCAGTTACAAAGACAGCCTTCCTTCCTGGTTACAAAATTCCATCGATATTACGTTTGAACAACTCGAACCTGGCATTTGGGCGCAGGTCCTGTTTCAGGACAACTTCGTAAATGAAGCCGTGTATTTCAGCCATGCTAACCCTTTCGGTCGGCATAATTGGCGGTATTTGAATACCCAAGCTGATATGGAAGATGCAGCCAATACATTGCACATGAAGCAAGCGTGCGTAGGCGTCTTTGGTCATACGCACCGCATTGCTATTTTTCATGGTGGTGTTCATCAGCTTCCATTGTCTCAAAATGATCCCTTTTTGGAGAATCTTGGAGTTTTAAATTGCAATCCCGTGGTGCTTAATTGCGGGAGTGTGGGGCAACCGCGTGACAAAAATAACCGCGAACATGTTTTATGGGTTGAAACATCAGCCCAAGCAGTTAAGTGTTGGTTCCAACCTATATTTTATGAAGTTGAAGGTCATCTCGCCGATTTGGAAGAGAGCACTCTAATTGCTGAGGCCAAAAGACGGATTCGCGCATTTCATATCCCATAATCTATAACATCTGGTGACATCAAAAGAAGGGAGTCATTTATGTTGACAGGACCGCTTTCTCCTTGGCCTAATTTCACACAAGAAGAAGCAGATGCTGTTCGCGATGTTTTGTTATCCAACAAAGTCAATTATTGGACCGGCAACATTGGGCGACAATTCGAAAATGAATTCGCCGAATTTTCTGGAACAAAGCACGCAATTGCTTTGGCCAATGGCACTGTTGCTTTAGACCTAATCTATCATGGTTTGAGCATCGGCAGTCATAACGGCGGCAATGATACTGACGAAGTCATTGTCACAAGTAGGACCTTTTTGGCCTCGGTTTCTTCAATTATCAATGCTGGTGCGCGACCGGTTTTCGTAGATGTGGACATCAACAGCCAAAATATGGACTCACGGGCTGTTTCACAGGCTATCACCAAACACACTCGAGCAGTTCTCTGCGTGCACTTAGCAGGTTGGCCTTGCGACATTGATGCCATCCATGGCGCAATTAACGGGCGAGATATCAAACTCATCGAGGATTGTGCTCAAGCACATGGCGCAATCTATAGGAGCAAACCTGTTGGCTCCCTCGGAGATGCCGCTGCGTGGTCATTTTGCCAAGATAAGATTATGACGACCGGTGGCGAAGGTGGCATGGTGACCTGTGATGATGAAAATCTGTGGCGGCGCATGTGGGCATTTAAGGACCATGGCAAAAGCTATGAAGCTGTTTATGAACGCAATCACAAAACGGGGTTTAGGTGGCTGCACGAAAGTTTTGGGACAAACTGGCGCTTAACGGAAATGCAATCCGCAATTGGCCGAATACAACTACGGCGGATGCCTGAGTGGACAAATGCGCGTGAAAAAAATGCAACGGCTCTTTCCGACGCGCTTTTGCCGTTTTCTGACGAAAACGGAATTATTAGGATGCCTGATTTGACTTGTAGGCAATGCAAGTCAAAGAACGAGAAATGTTGTCAACATGCATGGTACAAATTTTATGCGTTTGTACGGCCTGAAAATCTACCTGACGGTTGGACTAGAGATCGGCTCGTTGATGAATTTAATTCTAGAGGCCTGCCGTGCTACCAAGGTTCTTGTTCCGAAGTCTATTTGGAAAAAGCTTTTAATGGGACTGATTTTAGACCATCAAATGATCTACCCAATGCAAGAGAACTTGGAGAAACCAGTCTGATGTTCCTTGTCCACCCAACATTGTCCAAAGCAGAGATTGAGATGTCGCAAAACGTCATCTCAGAAGTGCTGAGTAGTGTTTCTGCTACCAAATATTCTTGAGTTCTTCTGCGAATGCTCCTTGGAAGTTTTCCAACGAAGACCCTTCTGGATGTGGCATTTAGATAGTCCCCCCCCCCTTCACATTATGATTTAAGAGTGTCGCTACTAGTGTATCTCGTTGCAAATGCCCACTTGCCGGGGACCTAAGTATTATGGAATTCTCCGTAGTCGAAAATCTAATTTTCCAATCTTCGCCACACAGCAAGGTCGGTGCGGTAATTGCATGCAATTAAGCCCTCGCAATTAGGAGTAGGAGCCTCTTCGCAGCCCCCTACGTATCCACACCGAGTTCTGTGGTGCTGGCCTTTGCCAATTTTAAAGAATGGCAATTCAACGAACAGATGCACCGGTGGCTTGACCTAGAGTTGTCCACCTCCGTTGAAACTAGACAAATTCGTCCTATTTTCTAATAAGTAGAATGATCCAAGACGCTTCTTTCACCTTCAATACCAGAAGAGAGACCGTGTAGATAGCAATGCCGGAAAGCCCGAGCAAACCGATAGCCAAAGTCTGGTCCATAGGGCTCTGGCCACTGTAAATAACAAATTTTTTCAAAAAGATAACCCAAAAAAACATCAGCGAAGCGGCCGCAAAAATTCTTAAAGTTGGGCCAACCATGTCGCTCGACAGAATGTTCTTTATTCTTCTATTTAGAGAAATCCACAACATGATGCAGAATGCAAAACTTGATAGTGTGGTGGCCAAAGCCAAACCCATATGCTCTAAAGGTCCGATTAGAACAAAATTCAAAGTAATATTGAGCAGGCTCGCAATAATCGCATAAATGACAGGGGACCTAGTATCTTGAAGGGAATAAAAAACCTTTATTAGCACAAGCCTCAATCCCGCGGCAACTAACCCCAATGAATAAAAGAACAGTACTTCTGAAGTAATCAGGGTTGAGCCGCTATCAAACTGACCTCTTTCAAAAATTATGGTAACTATGTTTTCACTTAGAGCTAAGACCGCTAACGTTGCAGGAAAAGTAATCATGAAGACAAAAATAACAACTCGCTGAAGCTCTCTCTTCAGTTTGTCATAATCCCCAGAACTTGCACTAAGGGAAAGAAGTGGAAAAACTACAGTTACCAGCGGAACAATGCAAATTCCAACAACAATACCGTTAATTTTCCCACCAAAAGCAAGCGCTGATAGCCCCCCATCTGTCAAAGTAGAGGCGAGCGCTTGATCGACCAGCTTACTAACATCACCAATACCGGTGCTAATTATTACTGGTATTATCAAAGAGCCTATGACTTTAAGTTCATTGTCCCGCAAGTTTAAATACGGTTTAAATTTGAACCCCAAACGTGCCAGCCCCACATACTGCACTACAAATTGCAACATGGGGGCCACAAGCATTGCCAATATCAAAGCATATAGTCCGAACGTATCTGCCAAGAAAAGTATAAATACAATGCCGACAACCGCTAAGATTAGATCTGATACTGCAGTTTCTACATATCTACCTTCACTCTGAAGATAACTTCGATTTACCGCCAGAATAGATAATGAGATTATACTAGCAGCACCCAACCTGGTCATCAATGCAAACGTTTCTCGTTGATCTTGATCGAAGCCAGGTGCGAGAAAATCGATAGCAGGTTGGTAAAATGTAACGATGATCAGCGATAAAGTAACAAAAAGGCTGATAATCATCACACAGCTAGTAATATTGTTCATTAGTTGCTGTTTTCCAGCATCACCAACTCTCAACTTTTCTCGTATTAATGCTGGTATCACTGTAGTATTTATGGACTGGACAATAATGGTTGCAACTAAAACAAGCAGTGTGCTGGCATAAAAATAGACGTCAGAGACACCGGCGAGGCCAAAAACTGATGCGATACTTGCGTCACGAATTAGTGACAGAGCCTTCCCCAAAAGGCCAATAATGGTAATGTACATTACAGGCTTTGCAACTGTTCTAAACAGGTGTTTGTCTCTACTCGTTCTCGACAATGGGGAAAGATCTCCGGGAAAAGTGATACGATGCACCTGACTACAACTCGAACACTTAGCTGTAAACTCATAAATCAACTTTTGTAGTTAGGCGAAAGCGAACCGAATTAGATCTCCAGCGATTATACTTTTTTGACGGGCCACGATTTGTGCCATCGAGCAAGGTTGAAACTGCATAGCCTCGAGTTTGTATGTTTTCCTGGGAATACGTTCGCGCATGAGATGACTGAAGAAGTTCTCGGCTACGGCGTTATTCCCCGGGTCAAGCCCGAGGACAGGCGTGGCAGTTTCCACTGCGGCTCATAGAGTGCTCAAAATTGTACTGTTTGAGAAACGGCGCCCATTCCATGCTAGTGAACTGAGAGCGTTGATCTGAATGGATCAACACTTTATCCGGTGGTTTTCTTCCCATGCGCCTTTGATCAACCCAGTCTGGCTTTGGTCTTCAACATCGCGCTTGCTGAACGGTTGCTTTAACCAAGCATAAAGACCACTTGGATGCACACGTAGAGCATCCGGCACATGGTCCGAACTGTAAAGTCCGGGCGATGCTCCTTGATAAAGGCGCACTTTATTTTGCATCTTAGGCGAAGTACACCGTTGCCTTCTTTAGGATGTCGCGCCCCTCAGTAACGCGCGCAAGCTCCTGCTTCAACCGCTGGATTTCGGCAGATTGATCGTTCTTACCGTCAGCGTCGTCAGCCGACGAATTTCACCTCATCCAGGCAAGAAGCGAATGGGTGCTAACCCCAAACGTCGTGACACATCCGCAACCGAATGGCCGCGCTCGATCATATGTTTGATTGCATCTTTCTTAAACTCTTCGGTAAATCGAACCCTGCTCAAAAATATCTCCTCGTTCCTCAATTTTAGGCAACAAAGTGTCTACAAATCTAGGGGCGATGCAAATCTAATTGACCACAGTAAATTGTGTTAGAGTTCAAACTTGATCGCCTTTAGTTCCAGCCTTAATTTGATAAACTAGGTTCCGATAATGTGCTGCTTCGATGCCATTGTCACTAGTGTGAAGAAGATGACAACGCATTGATCGGGGAATGGCAGCGTTTGCTTTCGCCCGAATTTCTTCCTTTATCTTAAGTACCCAGTTATACTCAACCGAACCCGAAGGTAACTCTTCGGGTTCCAAATCCGATTCAACCTGAGCAGGTTTTGCAATAATTATCTTAACTGGCAAACCGCCGAAGCTTTTGCCGAGCCTAGGAGTCCCCCAATCTCCACCTCTAGTATTCTGAACTAGCTGGCGCGCCTCGGCTGGAGTGAGCTTAATTTCTTCTTGTATAATAGCACCACTCTCAACAATCAGGTTTTTAAGTGAAGTCTCTAAATAGTTCCCCGAAATTACTTCTCTCAACATAAAAACCGTTAGACCATGATTGGCACGGTACGACTGGTCAACGATCTTATTAGCTTGCAACCGTACCCACTCATTCTTTTTGGACCGCCTAAAAAATACATCAAGAGGGGGCAACCATCCATAATCACCCAGGACGCTCTGCAGTCCAGCCATAGACATTTTTTCAACATAGATATTTGCCTGGTAGGAAAGGTCGGACAGATACGTTGCGAAATCTCTCTTTGGGTTCAAGACATCCTTGTCAGGAAACTCACTAGACAATCCAGCAGAGAACCCTTTGTGAAACAAGGCATGATAGACCAGCGACAAAAAGTGCTCTCGAACAGAAGGCACCCAAATTCCACATTCCAGTTGCCTTTTATTCGCCAAAATCTGACCTGCTAAATGAGGTGGATAGTAAGCAATATCGCCCTCTAGATTCGACTCAGAGTACACATCAAACTTGACGAAACCTGCAACACCTGGCCGCCCCCTTTGTAGTATGCTTTTTAGTCTGAAAAAGTCAGTGTCTGCCACAAGAACATCAATATCTTCAGTAGGGTCCAGTGCCGGTAACTCGTCAAACCAACGAAGCACTACGTAATCTATATTGTTATCGTTAATTGCTCTAAATATCCGGTTTGCATCACGCAAGTAGACGCCATAACTAAATACCTTTGAACCCCTTACTAGAGCTCTCGATACCAAGTTCCTTATCCTTAACTTCAAAATACAACTCCATCAAGTTTCTGGTACATATTTTTGATTACGTCAGTAGCCGGAACAAAGAAATCATCCAACAAAGATTCACAATTTCTACGGTGGCGTAGCGCAATAACTAATAGCAATGCAAAACAGAAAAACATTAATTGAATTTGATCATTCCGCCTGTTCAAATCAAACTTAGGTTTGATGTATAAACTATGTATTTCTTCGAAGGAAAATTCGCAATCGCTAAAGTATGTAGCAATATCCCATCCACGCAAACCAATGCTAAATGTACTCCAATCGAAAACCTTGCACTGACCATTTTCATAGTGCAGATTGCGCCAGTGAAAATCATTATGGCAAAGCGCATAATGTTTTTCTCTATCAATAAGACGATAGGCTCCTCTACGCAAAAAAATCTTTTCCAAAGTCTCAAATACCTTCAACACTCCAACACTTGGCCTATCTGAAAACCCACGTCGAATCTCTGCCAGGGCAAATTCGCAACCGTATTTAAAATGAAAAATGCGTCCAAACGGTTTACTATAGTCTAGAGGAAAGACGGAAAAAATTTGCAGTGCTCGGTGGTAATCTATCGACTCAATTGTTGTACCAATTGTGATTGCAGGGCCACCTATCCGCTTTTGACCAAGTCCACTCTTGCTCAAAGAATCCATAAAAATAACGACAACATTGTCAAATGGACGCTCGTATATTCCAAAACATTTGGGTGTAAATTCTTCAAGTTCTGGAAGCATGCGTACCATCGAACGGTAGAAGTCCACTTCTTTAACATTTCCTCCGCCAAGTCGAACAATCTTACCAAATGAACGGATAATCCCAGTATCACTTTTGCATATAAGGCACCCAATATTCTCATTTCCTACTGCAAAAGAATAACTCACCTGAACATCACCAATGACCAATGAGATAAATGACTTTGAGTCCTCAAGAAACACGTCAAACTCTGCTGCGATCTCTAATTTAAAGCACTCTGTGCTTAGAGCTTGAGCCACTTCATCTAAATCCAAATCAGCGGCAATCACCGAAAGGCTCCGTGCCATTTTCCCTTTGATCAATGAACTGGAGTAAATGTCTTCAACTATTTTTGTACTCCTCACAACATCTCTATCCCTACGAGCATTCATGAGTAGCTTGTAGCGAGCGTCACAGAGCGAAAGAAAAGTTCTGTCGTATGATGCCTTACCCCATTTCCAAGCGCCCGCCCTCAAAAAGAAGTACAATTTAAGAATGAAATGTCCCAAACACCTGTCCCCACGAATACAATCAAATGACTTTAAGTTGACCTAAGATCTGTTCGACAACATACGGACGCTCAAAGCCCAAAAGATAAAGAACTGAACCACATATGAAGGTTTAAAAATCAGCATACTAACCGCTGAAAAAAGGGAGAACATCAGCACACTAAACAAGAAAACCGAACCCAATTGATGATCATATCGCCTTAATTTCATTCCCAGTTGAACTACCAAAATGCCAGTCAACGTGTAGAAGATTAAACCAACGCCACCAAGCTTAAAGAATACTTCGAGAAAATCGTTGTGAACTGAGAGCCCGCCGATTACCTGACTTGAATTATCTTGCAATCCATGTCCAAAAAGATACTCAGCCACGCTAAATTTTCCAAAGGCATCATAAAACATTTGTAACAGCATCAACCTACCGGAGTCACCGCTAAGTGCACGTTCAGTGGGACCAAAGTTGAATAGAATTCCAAACACCAACAAAGCTGAACCACAAATGAAAACAACACTTAGGGCTTTATAAAGGGAAATCCGAGACCAATAAACGCGGGTACGTGAAATTGCAAAATATATGAGAGACAACAGCCCAAGGAACAAAACGGTTTTTTTTGCAACTAACAAACCGCACGCAGTTATCATAAGTAGCACCAACAAAGCTATCCATTTACTCCTAAGCACAAATATAAAGGGAACTATAGATAATTGAAAATATATAGTATTGATAAACAGTCCATTTTGACGTCCCAATACTAAAAGCATGTATAGAAAGAATATAATGTAAAAGATAAGAAACCCCAGCTTGATACTGCAAATTTGGCTAAGGGTATTTCTGTTCATATTTCTAAAAATGCAAATAGCACCCGCAAATACTAACGGAGCATATAGCGCAGAATAAAGTGTTTCTATTCTGCCAGGCGTTTCATCTAAAGTATAGCTGACTATTAGAGCATAAAGTATGTAAGCAGAGATACTGACCACCAATATATGTAGTTGACCTCTTAATAGTGCAGCGATAATCGATCCTACACTTAAACACACTATAATGATCGTCAAACAGAGTCTGATGGGCGTAAATTCTACATCAACCCCGCTCAACTTTGGCACAAGTAGTGCCAAATTTAAGTCTACTAACAATACGTACAAAATCGAGACTATTTGTAGTTTATTTGATTTGTTCAAAATGATGATAATCTATCCAATTGCGATGCCTAAGCTGTCCGGATTTTGTCGAAGGCTGGCTTGTCGCGTAGCCCCGCCAGACGTGAGAGTGTTTATTTTACCGAAACCCACTACAACATCCCACTCAAAGTGGAGTGTCTAAGACGTTCCCGAACTGTTCGAACTGGCTAGCCATTTGTTCGCCCACTCAACTGATTTTCTCCGCTCGTCAATCAGTGAACCCTCAATAAAATCAAAATCAATTTTTGAGTCTACAGAGAACACTTCAGAATCAATAAGCCTTTCTTCTAATCGATATTTCTTGATGACATATAGCAGCCGAGCATTGACTTTAATGTTCTGGCGTAAAAATCCCACAAATAGCTCTTTTCTAAATATCAAGGAAAAACATATGCCGTGGTAAGAATTTGTCACTACTGCTTCTGATCCAGATACAAGCGTCACGAACTCTTTTGGGCCGACGTTTCGTTTTGATGTAACGCCGCTCGGTTTGTAAATTCTATCACTAACATAAACTATCTCTAGGTTTTTCTTTTTCGCCACCTTTTTGGCTAGCGTTAACAGCTCTTTACATTCTGCAATCATGTAGACAAGTAGATAGGGCCTTTCAATCGAACTTGAATCAACTAATTCCTTCCGCCAGATTGACTGCTGGATTAAAAGCGTTGGATCAAGAACTATTGAAGCACTTCGCGCCGCAACTGAACCAACAATTTCTGTACCAACGGCCTCCCTCACAGTAATGTCATCAAAGTCCATTAGGAGCTTTTGGTAATCATGCTCAAATTCCTTAGGCACAGAAGCACCGCCAAAGCTTGCAGCATACGCAAGTTTAGTATTAGGCTTGGTGACGAAATCCAAAAAATAGGCCTTATCAAAGCCGGCACAATCCCAGCTCCAAACTTGATCACTTCCTGTTACAAAAACATCATACTTATCATTTGCAGCGCCGATATTGGATGGATAGTATACCGTATCGCTAATGGGTAAATGATCAATTCGAAAGTCGTCGAATTTAGACGTGTTCCGCTTAAGAACACCATTTCTGACAATCGCACTTGCGATTTTTTTTAATTTTTTCCAATCTAACTGGCGCGAATAATACTGTTTTTCGAGGACGGGACATCTATAATCAATGATCTCACTTTGAAACCCGCGCTCTTTCAAAAAATACTGAAGCGCAAAAGCTTGCAAAACACCGCCCAAGTTAATTGCCCTATGGAAAGTCACAACACCAATTTTCATTCAATTACTTTCATTTATTGAGTGCCATTTTGAAGACAGCCTACATTTTAGCATCGGTGTTTTTGAGCGTTTGCAATTTCTCGAAACACTCATAGTACTGTTTGCTTAGTGTCTCAATATTCAACCTATCCAAGACAAAATTGCTACATAAAGCCGACATCGTATGGTATTCTTCAGCGCCCCAAAGTACCAACTCATTCAGAGTATTCACAAAACCATCATTATCATCAAGTGAATATACCCACCCCACACCCGCGTCTGTCACGCCCGACCACGGAGTTTGATCACTTAGCAGCACTGGGCAGCCAGACAGTAGAGACTCGGCGATAACGTGCCCATAATTCTCGCTATAGGTCGGAAATAGGAATACGTCGTGTCTCGAAAAAACAGAAAATACAGAGTCGTAATCTACTGATCCTTGATACTCTACAGTAATGTTTGGCGGCAGTTTAGATATCTCCTCAAGGCAACGAGACCAGTACCCTTCATCCTCTAAAGACCCAAAAATATTAAATACTACTTCGCCCTTTACATGATGAAGTAGTTTTATAGCTCCAATTAGATTTTTTTTATTGTGTATTCTCGAAAGAAAAACAACCTTTAGCTGCCCACTAACTTTAGGAGATTTTTTTGGTGGCTCAACTTTAATATTTGGAATATTGGCTAGCTCAATTATACGATCACGATTCACCGGTAAATACCTGAGAAACGCAGTGAATTCTTCGTCTGACGTATACTGATAAAACACATTACTCCTTGAAAACAACCCGCGATAAAACAATAGGTATGCAAATTTTCGTATTTTCTTCCTAAAGGCATTCCGGCAAAGTTGACCTCTTGGAGCCAGCAAAACTGGCAGGCCCTGATCACGAGAGCATTTTAGTGCGGGGATTACAGTTTTGTAATCAAACAGGCTTTGCAAATACAATAGGTCTGGGTTGATTTCACCAATCAATCTAGCAAATGTTTTCTCGTTCATATCTTGCTCAGATAAGTACAAAACTGAACAATTATCGCGCTTATTCCAACCTGGTTTGATGTCTTGAAAACGCCTCTTTGATCCAAGGTCATGATCAAGAGCGACCACATAAAACTCGATCCGCTCATGCAGAAGCGTGCAAATTGCGTCAATACTGACAACAGGTCCACCAGCGTTTTTGGCTGGGTAGTAGAAGCCTGCAAAAACTAAAACGCGCAACTTTTTATCTCCATTGAACACCTAACTAAAAAATCAAATCTACCATGCAAAATTCCGAGTGTATCCCTTTTGGGCTTTTGTTGATTACTAAAGAGACTTCATTTTGCGCAGAATTGTGGCTATCGATTGGTCATAAACATCCCAAGAATATTTTTCGGCTTCCAATCTAGCCTTGACTTTCATGTTAGAGACCATTTTTGGGTTATCAATCATGTCGCTTAAGCAGGTATATAAATCATCAGCACTATTGGGATTGGTTAGAAATCCCGTTTCGCCATCACGAACTAAATCTGAGGCCCCTAGATTGCGCGAGCAAATAACAGCTAGCCCGGAAGCCATTGCCTCAAGAACTGCCAATCCAAATCCGTCATACAAACTGGGAGCTATCAAAACGTCTGCCCGTCTATAAATATCAGGCATCTCGCTGTTAACCACTGGTCCAATAAATTCAAAACTGTCTGAGAGCTTCCTAATTTCGTCGTCTGAATTTTGAGGGTGCCCGACCAAAAGACATCTAAATGTCTCTGAAGGAAATCGAGACAAAGCCTCAATCAAAACATGAAATCCTTTTACGGCTGTCATCCGGCCGACAAAAAGTAGTGTTATTTCTCTGCTTTCCCTCTTCTTTTCCTCTTTGGGCCTATAGCGTAACAGATCTACACCATAGGGCACTACGAATATTCGTTCTGGTGCTACTCCGACATCAACTAACTGACGCTTTGTAAATGTTGAGGCCGCTATAAAATAATCAGCTAATTCGAGTTCTTGCTCGGCCGATGCAACAACCGCATCGGAGTATATAGCTCTGGTCATTTTCAGTGATTGTCGAGCAGGCAGGCTCTTAGTGGACAGTTGATCTATTAAGTAACATATGCTGGGCACTGGGATTGATGACATGTCGAGAACTCTTAGTGTTGTGCCATTTGACACACCCTTAAACGCAGAGAGCGCATAAGTATCAAAGCAAATCAATATATCAATATCGTTGCAGTTTACCCACTTTGCGACACTCCTCCCAAAACATCTTCCCAATAAGTCCCCAATTGCGCCCACGAGTGCTTTGCTTCTCAAAATTCTACCTGAGAATAGAAAAAACAACCCAAGTATCTCGTTGAACTGTTTGAGTTTTGGTTCAATAAAAGAGCTTTGTCTACCCCGCATCCGCCTGGCATTTTCGTCATCTAAAAGGAGATTAAGTAGCCTATATAGTAATCGCCTCTGTTTGAAGTATATCGTAGTTGCATAGCCAAAAAGTGCACTGTCCTTCTTTATAGCCCTTGCTAAATGATAAGAATGCTGCTGAGCAGGGTGTGCCACCACAACTTTCAAATTGTCTTTCTTCTTTAGGTCACTCCGCGAAAATTTAGAACCCATCATAAATCCCTAAATTTATTGCTCGAATTAGACCCCATTCGGTGAGGAACCGAACTCACAAAAAACAGCTTTCTTCAGTTACCAAAGTCTTCGCCGAACCAACCCGACTGCTGTGCGGCAATTTTGGATACCCTAGTTGTGAACTTGAGCATTTGCATTTAACTTCTCCCAAAAAGGTCTCGGGAAAAACACTTGTCCTCGACATCCCGCAAGCATTCTGCTTTTCGGTTAGCAACAATGACGTCACTAATTTCTTTAAAATGACTAAGGTCGGCGATGACTTTAGCTTCAAAAAATTCACTTTCATCAAGATCTGGCTCATACACCACCACCGCAATTCCCTTTGCCTTGATACGTTTCATAACCCCCTGTATGGCTGATGATCTGAAATTATCGCTACCTTCTTTCATGACCAACCTGAATATCCCAACCACCCGAGGTTGTCGTTTCAAAATTTGATCTGCGATAAAATCCTTGCGTGCAACATTGGAGGATACAATCGCTTCTATCAGCGTTTGTGGGACATTATTATAGTTTGCAAGAAGCTGTTTGGTATCTTTTGGTAGGCAATAACCACCATAGCCGAAGGACGGGTTATTGTAACCATCTCCAATTCGCGCATCAAGACTCACGCCCTCAATAATTCTCCTTGTATCAAGTCCATTGGCAAGGGCATAGGAGTCGAGTTCATTAAAGAAAGATACTCGCATTGCGAGATAGGTATTGGCAAATAATTTAATTGCCTCTGCCTCAGTTGAACTAACAAACCGCGTTTCAATATCCTGTTTTTCAGCCGCATCTGCGAACAATTTCGCGAATGTCCTGCCCGCCTCGCACTGACCACCAACTATTATTCGAGATGGATAGAGATTATCATAAAGGGCACTGCCTTCACGCAAAAACTCAGGAGAAAAGATTACACGCATTGTATTATGCAGATTCTGAAGGAACTGGGTATGGCCCACTGGGATGGTCGATTTTATCACAACCAAACAGAATGGATTAGCTTTAAGAGCAGCATTAACGACCAGGTCCACTGAACCTGTATCAAATTGATCTGTGTCAGGATCATAGTTGGTAGGCGTAGCCACAATCACAAAGTCGGCGTCTCGATAAGCTTCCTCAGCATCATGCGTTGCTTTTAGGCCTAAATCTTTGTTTGCCATGAAGGCTTCTATCTCAGTATCAGCAATAGTGGCCTGACCACGATTAACTTTTGCCACACGCTCTTTATCTATATCCAACACAGATACATTATTATGCTGAGCTAATAGAACAGCTAGAGACATACCTACGTAGCCAGAGCCGACGACAGTAATATTGTATTTCTGACCAGTCATAGTATCCTTGTTGTCATTTAGGCGCCTTACAGTTTAACGAGCCCTTCAGTTCACTTGCAATCGGTATGGAATAAACCCGCAAGGTCTACACACCGCACCTATTCCAGTAGGGAAGGGGGCTACCTTAGTGAAGTAATATGTTCTACCGAATCCAGTTTGCCACAGCGCCCCATTCACGAAACACTAGAAACATCACATATCTAACTGTCCCACGGCAATCCCGCGCAATTCTCAATGTTCCTTCCGTTGTTCCAGCGAGTCAATTTCCGCTTTCAACACGTAGTGTCTGCCTCCCGTACTGCACCCGACCTCCTTTGCTATCTTACGCTGTGACATTGCAGGATTGTCCTGAAGAAGACGAAGTATGCGGAACTTCATATCCTCACGTAATTTGTTGACCTGGGTTGTCACAGGTTCAAACAATCCGTCCAAGCTACCACACGAGGATTGCCTTCTGACCACCTCAGGGTTGCAGTTTCGCAATATGGAGCCCTAAAAATATTGTTGCTCAAAGATGAGCGATACATGCTTCCGCGCCGCCAAGCAACAGAATAAAATCGGTGTTCTTGGGCGCCAACCCAGACATTTTCTCGGCGTTTGATTGAGACGCTCGCAGATCATCTTTAAATCATGATCTGAGAGCGTTTTGAGATTGAGTTCGCGTGGTAACCATCTTCGGGCACGTCGGTTTGTGTTTTCCACCGTGCCTTTTTGCCAAGGTGCTGATGGATCGCAGAACCAAGCTTGCGTGCCGATCTCTGACTGAAGATGTGGCCAAGATACAAACTCCGTGCCCCGATCGAACGAGATCGATCGCCGGGCAACCAAGGGTAGGGACCGTATTGCGTTCGTGACCTTTTGAATGACAGGATTTGTATGTTTGCTCTTGTTCTTCAGTAAGACCGCAAATCGGCTAACGCGCTCGACAAGTGATGTGACATTGGCTTGGCCAAAATGTTGTTTGAATAGCATTAAATCACCTTCCCAGTGACCAAACTGGGTGCGATGGGCAACAGCGTCCGGTCGGAACAAAATACTGACATCACGATGGAATTTGGAGGGCAGTTTCTTTCGAGCACGACGTGGCAAACGGGACTTGCGATGGTTGGGCAAATACCACCACAGTTCCTGCTTGATGCCTTCTTTGGAATAAACGTAGCGATAGATCGTTTCCTGGCAGACACGAGGAACAGCATTCTCAAAGATCATGCGATTGGCGATCTGCTCAGGTGTCCAGCCGTGCTTGATGCGTTCTACAATCCTTTGGCACAAAGCAGGACAGCGATACAGTTTGCATTGCTTGGTGCGAGGTTCACACGTCATCATGTTGGCCGTTACAGCAAAATACCCAACAACCTTTGGCATCTCAGCATCAAAGAAATGGTTGCGCCGTAGTTCTCGAAAAATCGTTGATCGATGCCGCTTTAAAACCCGTGCCATTTCGTCAACAGATACTCGAGCATGTCGCCAACGTTCAATCTTACGCCGTTCTGCTAGCGTGATTTGTGTGTAATTGGTGCCCATGATATATTCCTCCTGCTTGATAACACATTGTTTTCAAACAAAAGTCGCGCTTCAAGGTAGCGCGCACCCAGTTATATCCAAAATTCGCATAATTTATCTTATGGAACAATTTGTAATTGCGTGGGAGTAGTGAGTGTGTGGAATTTATGCGCATAGAAACAACGTTGGCGCGTGATTGCCTAAATTGGGCGAAGTTTTTACGCGACATAGGCAGGACTAATGTGATCAACGGTTTCTGCACTGGTCCAAGTCGATGTGTGCATAGCCCCGTGTTTTCTAGACACCCTGCGGGTTCATTAATTGCAGCTTTTCAAAGTCTGCTGGTGACAGCATCCCGTTGTTGGCGTGTTTGCGTTTCGGATTGTAGAACATTTCGATGTA
>Ga0189291_100242_pt1 | contig 32941 bp, 9 predicted proteins | sample UW1redminimetaG_FD_130331 | JGI IMG/M metagenome (GOLD analysis project Ga0189291, IMG submission 130331) | Marine microbial communities from the Costa Rica Dome - UW179B-red mini metaG | ecosystem: Environmental > Aquatic > Marine > Oceanic > Photic zone | place: Costa Rica: the Eastern Pacific... | reverse complement strand
TCCCATCTATGCTCACGCCCAGCTCGATGTTTTCTTCTACCACTGCCGGCAACGCTTGGATATCCATCACCGCAGACTGCTTTTTCAGCGAGGTTCCTACCGATAAGAATCCGGCTTTTAGGGGAACCAATTTGTAAGCGTCTAACGGATCTTTTGCCAGCGATGCTCCATCACCGAACATAATGATTGCTTGATTGGATTTACCATTGCCTGCTAAAGTAAGGCGAAGTTCAGAGGCCGGGGCTTGCTTCAAGTATACCGCATCTGTTGTGCTACGTACCGAATCGGTAAAGGTGATTACCGGGGCGGCCGCATTTGCTTTCACCCAAAAACCTTGCCATGGTGAAATAATTCCATCGCTTAAAGTTCCGGTTAGATTATTCCACGTAAGGTAAGCTCCGGTTCCGCTGTTGGCAGAATCGCTCCATACATACACGGTGTTGTCTACATTGGTTCGGGTCCAGCCATTGCCAGCATCCCAATCCAATGGTGTGGCGTACGGATTTCCTACTAAGTTCCAGCCATCTCCGGCAAGACTATCGGTATTGGTAAAAGAAAGACTGGGAGTTGTTTCGCCTAAGTTTTGATAATGATTGGTGTCCAACACTTTGGGAAAGCCATCACCTTCACCGTTGTAATCGTCGTCGTCAAAAACATATACAAGGAAACCAACACCGGGTGCAGGAACATCTGCTGCATCATTTGGGGCGCTCCAGCTCCGGGTGGTTTCATCCCATAGCAATACGTTTGGCGAGCCGTTGGTGGTGTTCGCACCCGTAAAGCCTTGGGTCCAAATACCAGATAGCAACGAATCGAAGGAAGCTCCATCTCCGGGAGAACTCATCATGCGCCAGCCCTCATTGCCGGTTATTGTTAGGGTATCCACGCGCATATTTTCGACCTGACCAAATAATGCGCTTTCTACTGGGGTTCCAGTATCGGTGCCGTCGCTGGGGGTGACCTCCACGCTGATATATTTGCCAATATCTTCCACTTGCAGGGTGTAGGTGAGGCTTGTAGCTCCGCTGATGACTCCCTTCCCAGTGCCTTCGCTGTCTTCCGAACGGTACCACTGGAAAGTGCTCCCGCTCTCGGCATTTTCCCCGCTGTATGTGTAGGATGCAGTCAGGCTTTCCCAGAATTCCAATGTCCCTGTTATCCCTGCTTCGATGATGGTTGGGGCAATGTACTCCAGCATGACCCCGGTTTCATTGGTGGCGAGGGGATTGTTGTTGTAGTCGGTCACCTCGCCGTTGGTGTTGGTGTAGGTGAGGGTGAGAGCGCCAACAGCCGCAGTTATATCAGCCACGGTGAGTTCGAGTTCGGTATCATCTGGTGTTGCATCAGCGATGCCCGTTACAGCAAACGGGGTGGCTTGGCTATCGGTTAGAGTAAAATCTCCGGGGTTGCTTCCTAATGCCGCTACTGCTTCGCTGAAGGTCACTTTTACCGTTGTTGCCGCAGTAATCTGACCACTGCTAAGGGAGGGTGCCACTCTATCAACTAGATCATATTCATTAACATCGTCGCCGAAAGTCCCAACTACATACATCTTTGACCCATTTGGGTTAAAGGCAATCCCAGTGGGACTTGATTCTTGGGAGGATACCGAGAAGCTTTGCACATAACTGGCCGTTGATATATTGAAGCCGGTACTTAAGCTGTACTCGTGAACTTTATCACTACTTATCCCAACTACATACATCTTTGTACCACTAGTATTAAAATCAACATCAGTTGGAGTTGACTCCTGGCCTGATGTCGAAAAGCTTCGGACGTAACTTGCTGTTGATACATCATATCCTGTACCCAAGCTATATTCATATACCTTGTCTGACTCAGTACCTATGGTGTACATCTTTGTGCCCGTTGGGTTGAATGCTAATCCATGTGGAAATTCATCCTGTGGTAATGAAAAGTTTTGGGTATAACTTGCTGTTGACACATCAAAGGCCGTACTTAAACTATATTCGTTAATTTCATCGCCTGAAAAGCCAACGATAAACATCTTGGTTCCTTCCGGATTAAAGGCGATATCTGAGGGACCTCCCTCTTGGGAGGATACCGAGAAGCTTTGCACATAACTGGCCGTTGATACATTATACCCAGCACTTAAATCATACTCATTGACGTCATCGCCATTGCTGCCTATAATAAACATTTTACTTCCTGCAGCACCAAAAACTACCCCCTCGGGAAAAATTTCCTGACTACTTACTGAAAATCGTTGAACGTAACTTGCCTGAGCTAGGTCATACCCATTGGTATTAAGTACCTGAACCCCGCTTGAGTTGGTTGGAACTATCGCATTATTTAAGTTTGTAATCTCATTATTATTATTATTGGTGTAGCGCACTGTCAAATCCCCAATAGCTGAGCTCATATTCGCTACGGTTAATCGTATATAATAATCACCTGCCGTGCCATCGGCTTGTGCGCTTACCGCAAAGTTGGTTCCTCTAGCATCGGTAACCGTAAAATCAGTCGGATTTCCCCCATTCGTTTGTACCACCTGATCAAATCCAACATGGATTCGGGTATTACTCTCCTTATAACCTGAAACGAGTTGGGGGTTATCTGCAAACGGGTCTAACACGGCTCCTTGCAGGGCGCTTTCTTCAGCTGTTCCATTGTCTGTTCCATCAGAAGGGGTCACCTCAAAACTCATGAACTTTCCATAATCATCAGAAGAAACAAGATAGGTGGAAGAGGTTGCTCCCGATATAGCCGCTTTATTAGAACCTGAACCATCATCAGAACGATACCACTGGTAGGTTGTACCGCTTTCTGTATATCCTCCTGAATAGGTATAAGATCCTGAGAGCGTCTCTCCTTCTTCTAAGGTCCCTGAAAATGAAACCGACGATGCCATTGGTAGGGTATTGACCGTATGCGTACCTCCATCTGTAAACCCATCGGTGATGGCGTTGGTGTCCCCGTCTTCAATTCCCGTTCCGCTATCGTTTAAGTCTATGCTGAGGGTACCATCGCCCCTGATACTATTAACCGCGACCGTATATGATGTACCACTTCCACTAAAACCGCTGATGGTAGCCGTAGCTCCGCTTGCATCCAAAGAAAAGTCACTGATGTCAACCCCAGTAACCGATTCGCTAAAAGTGACATCAAAATCGATGGAAACGTCGGTTTCAGAGGGGCTACCATTTACTGTAATGCTGGTAACTTCAGGAGATTCCGTATCCACCGTATGGGTTGCTCCGCCGGTAAATCCTGTTTCAATGGCATTGGAGGCGGCATCCTCAATTCCTGTTCCGGAACTGTTCAAATCTATGCTCAGGGTTCCTATTCCTGAGACCGAACTCACGGTTACCGTGTAGGTGTCTCCGCTTCCGCTTATGCTACTGATGGTGCCTGTTACCCCGGTGCCGTCCACACTAAAATCAGAGATATCCACTCCGGTTACGCTTTCACTAAAGGTTACTTCAAAATCGACTGAGGTAGCAGAAGCAACCGGGCTTCCACTTACAACAATTGAACTCACCGTAGGGGCTTCTGTATCCACATCACTTAATGTGCTACGGAACACAGAAGCGTTGTCTGAGTTGGAATTCACTACTATTAGATCAATGCTTGTATCTCCATCAATATCCGATGCCACAATTTTTCTTGGGGCATCCCCTGTCGTAAAATCTACTTTGGTAGCAAAAGAGCTGGAAGTAATGCTGCCACTGCTTGCTGTGTTGCGTAACACGGAGATGTTGTCAGAATTTGCATTATTTACTCCAAGATCTAATTTACCGTCTCCATCCAAATCCACAACTACGATTCCGGTTGGGGAACTGCCCACCGAGAAATCTACTTTGGAAGCAAAAGAACCCGAAGAAATGCTCCCACTACTCGCTGTATTATGATATACTGAAATCGAACTTGATCCGGAATTTGCTATCAGCACTTCTGCTTTACCATCACCATCCACGTCGCCGATAGCCGCAAAAGCCGGATTACCTGCTGTGGTAAAATCAACCTTCGAAGCAAACGATATTGAACCCACACTTGAGGTGTTTCTATGCACCGACATATCGTTGTCGTTGCGATTACCGGTAACCATATCGAGTTTACCATCTCCATCCAAATCACCCAGCGCTACATTGAACGGTCCGCTTCCCGTGGTAACATCTGATTTTGAGGCAAAAGAAATACTACCAACACTTGAGGTATTACGGAATACAGAAATTTTAGTGGTACCCCGATTGGCAACAGCAATATCGGGTTTTCCATCTCCATCAACATCTCCAAAAGCCATACCCCAAGGGCCTGAGGTAGCACTTAAATCAACATTGCTTGCAAAAGAAATACTTCCTGTGCTGGAGGTATTTCTATACACCGAAAGCGTATTTGTATCAAAATTTGATACTATTAAATCTTTAGAACCATCCCCATCAATGTCATAAATGTCTACTCCCCTTGGGGCGCCTGAGCCAACGCTAATCGATGATGGAGTTCCAAACGAACCTGAACTGATCGAGCCGGAACTGCTCGTATTCAAGTACAACAGCACCGTATTGTCGACTCTGTTTGCTACTGCCATATCGGGTTTACCGTCTCCGTCTAAATCACCAATGGCCATCGCCCAAGGCTGATCACCGGCTGTAAAATCTACCTTCGTTTCAAAAGTGTTGGTGTCTATTTGAGCCCAGGCTGTGGTGGGCGTACCAATGAGCAGAAACATCATAGTTCCTACCGTTACCGTTTGCCATAGTAAACTTATTAAAGATGTTACCTTTTTATACCCCGTAAAAACCATGATACCGTACTCCGTAATTCTATTCACGTTTTGTTTAAGCCGACATCAATGTGAAGTAAAACACCTTTCAATATCGTGTCAATATCTTCCCTATTTGTATCATTTTGACTAATTATTCAACAATTATAGCACTTTAGTGAGCGTTTCAAAGAAAATGCTTTGTTTTCAGTAACAACATCATGAATTTAGTAAAGGGATATCTCCTTCATTCAGAACAGCAGTTCTTTTCCAATTTCCGGATTTGATTATTTTGAATAAATCTGGATATTAAACCAAGCTTTTTGGTTAAATATTACTATAAGATTTTCATTTGATTGACGGGGTATCAGTATTAAAGAATTGGGTTCACTGGGTAAGATTCGGGACTATCTTAGCTTTTTTATTCCCATTAGTTTCTTTGGCACAGGATCGAACCACGGTATCCGATTGGAGAACATCTCCAAATATCATCATTGAGACATTTGATCAGGATGACGGGCTTCCTGTTGTATCTCTTTCTGATATCGAAATTGGTGCTGACAATTATTTATATGTGGCATCATATAGTGGGTTGAGTCGTTTTGATGGAACTACTTTTGAGTTGATTACCTCAGAGGAATATCCACAATTACGATCGAATAGAATTCTACGCTTAGTTGCATCGCCCGACAGCGCAATCTGGATGTTTGATGATCGATACAATTTAAGCAGATGGAAAGCAGGCGAAATCACCGTATATGACACCCTTAACGGAACAGGCGATCGGGCTTGGGCAGATTTTAATATATCTGAATCGGGTTCGATTTGGGCAATCAATAATAAAAAAATTCGAATTTTCGAACCTAACACCCAGTCTTGGGGATTAAAGCCGCCCTTACCTTTTTCGGTTTCCGATTTTGTGCCATTAACCGATTCCACTGCCTATGTAATAAATAAAGAAGGTATTTATATATATGATGAAGGGTATATTAAAACCATCGTTGCACCTGCTGCATTGCCATTTGATCAATCTGATACATCAATACAGCTTAAGCTTTTAAGCAATAATAAACTTCTTGCATATAATTATGCTCATCTATTGGTGTATGATATGACATCTCAGCAATCCCAAACATATTCTATTAATAAAGTAGAAGGCACTGCCAAGATTTCGGTATTTGAAATTGAGCCCGATCAATTATTTATAAGCACCTATTCTGATTACTATGAACTTGATTTAAATAGCTCAGTTCTCCAAAAAATTCCTAGTACAGACGGCTTTAACGTGGATTATGCAGAGTTCAATCCAATTTGGAATGGTGAACGAATCTATGTGTCTTCTGACAAAATTAAATACCGAGATGAAATCATATTTTCGGTAGGGACAAATCTGCGTATCATTCAAACTTTGCAAGATAAAGAAGGGAACTTGTGGGTAAGTACCTCTGGGCAGGGATTGAAACGCATCACTGTAAACCCCTTTCGCGTGCTTGAAAGCTCGCATGGCTTAGGCGGATTAAATGCATACAGTATTATTGAAGATAAGGACCAAGCAGTTTGGATTGGAACCTTTGATTCGGGGGTAAACCGAGTAACCAATAATCGTATCGATTTTTGGTATGGGCCAAATCTCCCGAATGGCAAGTCGTTAGTTCGTTCTATGTTCGAACAAAATAATGGAAATATCCTTACCGGAATCTGGGATTGGGGCGTAAAAAGCTATGATGGAATTTCATGGTCTGAGCTGCAATTAACCGACAACACCAATAATAAGCTGCTAAAAACGGTGGAGTCATATTACGAGGAACCCGACGGAACGCTTTGGTTGGGCGGACGTAATGGTTTGATAAAAAAAACAACCTCTGATGAACATTTCGAACGAGTTTTAAGTGATCGTAACTACAGAGTTCAACGAATTCAGGTAATAGAAAGTGATTACAAAAACCGCTTATGGTTTGGAACTAATGGACATGGTTTACAAGTATTCAGAAAAAATACTTTGAATAGAGTGCCACTATTAAGTGATGAATCAAATTTATCTATCCGAGATATTTATACAGCTAGAAGAGACACCCTATGGCTAGCTACGCAAAACCACGGGCTTATTCGCGCACTTTTAGATGCTGATGGAAATATCAAATCTTACAAGTCACTTTCAAAAGCTGACGGTTTACCCGATATCGGAGTGCACCGGATTCTTCGCGATCATTATGGATATTTTTGGCTACCCTCAAACCAAGGGTTATCACGTGTAAATGAACAAGCATTAAATGCCCATTTAGATAACCCAACAACCAATAAACTCTGGATACAAACCTTAACCGAAGATGATGGGCTTCCCATTCGAGAAGGAAATGGAGGTACTCAATCGAGTGGCATGGTGGCGTCGGATAGTACCATTTGGATTCCAACACAACGAGGCGTTGTTCATTTCGATCCTGACTATTTTTTAGATTGGAACCCTTATAAATTTACTGAGATAAATGTTTCTTCGGTTGAAACTGAAAACATGTCGTATCCGCTTTATGGTAATAATTCAGTACAACTAAACTTAGGGGAACGAACCCTAAACATGACTTTTTCAATTCTGCATTTCTCTAATCCACAGAATATTTCTATAGAATACAGGATTAAAAGCCTACAAACGGGTTGGCAAAAACTCACCGATAACAGACAAATTAATTTCACTAGCATTACGCCTGGAAAGCATGTGATTGAAACAAGAATACCAGGCATTCCTGAATCAACTTATGACGGACAGTCATTTACGTTAGTTGTTCCTACTTTTTTTATGAAGAAATTTGGTTTTTTGTATTACTTGGTTTAGGAGCAATTACAATTATAAGTTTTAGCTTTATCTTTACAATAAGAGTCGCAAATAGACGCGAACAAGTGCTTAATGAAAAGGTTGAGGAAAGAACATTACTACTTAAGGAGCAAGCCAGCGAGCTGGAACGGCTCAATCAGGTGAAAACAGATTTTTTTATTAATATTACGCATGAACTAAGAACCCCACTTACTCTAATAAAAGGTCCATTAAGTTTACTCAAAAATGCATCTAACAGAGTTCATATTAATCAAAAATTACAGCTCGAACTAATAGATCGAAATAGTGAACGACTTATGGATTTAGTAGATAGACTACTCAATCTGTTACGTCTGGAAACTGAACAGGATATTGAAACTATTGAGAAAATAGATTTACGGGATTACGTCCGCCACCAAGCCAGTCAGTATGAATCCTCTGAGGGGTTAGAAGGCAAACTGTTTGATATCCATTTACAAGGGATTAAAACTTTTGTTTATGCTGATCCCCATACTCTGGAGCTCATTATCAATAACTTAATATCGAATGCTATTAAGTACACTCAAAAAGGAGATTCAATCCAAGTAAGAGTTTATTTAGCAAATCAAAATGTTGTCTTTGAAATTGAGGATTCCGGCATAGGTATAGCGAAAGAAGATCTCCGTTTTATTTTTGATCCTTTTTACCGAGCAGGAAATGTGGATGATATAGGAGGTTCCGGAGTCGGGTTAAGTATCGTTAAGCGTTATATGGATAAGATTGGAGGAGAAATAAAAGTTATTTCTGAAAAAAATCATGGAACTAAAGTGAGCCTGATTTTCCCAAAAAATATTCCTCTATTTCCAAGTCAAAGTAAATCTGATGTTCCTACTGAAAATATTGTTTCTGAGACCATACCTAATTTTGAACAGGTATCATCAAAAAGAAATAAAATTCTCGTGGTAGAGGACAATAGTGATTTGCAAATTTTCTTCTCTGAGTTACTTGGACACTTTTACGACATAACTACAGCCAACAACGGGGAACATGCTTTGAAATTGCTGAATCAGTTTACCCCCGATTTAATTCTTTCTGATGTTATGATGCCGAAAATGGACGGTATCAGTTTGGTAAAAAATATCCGTTCATCAAAGAAACTTGAAATGGTGCCTATGATTTTATTAAGTGCCAAAAAAACAAATGAAAGTATCACAGAAGGCTTAAAAGCCGGAGCTCATGTATATTTAACTAAACCTATTGAAAATGGTGTTCTCCTTGCTCAAATAGATGCCCTGATTTCCAGAGAAAAAAGACTTTCAGTTTCCGGTAAACAAACGACTCCCAATTATGACCAAGCCTTCTTTAATAAAGTTCACGAACTAATTATCCGCCATTTATCAGATCCCACTCTTTCAGTTGATTCTATTGCTGAAGCGTTGCACATAAGTCGCTCTACTTTGTATCGAAAATGGAAACTTGTAAATGAACAAAACCTTAATGATTACATTGTACAAATTCGATTAGAAGAAACCGTCAATTTGATCAAAGAAAAAGGGTATACTTTTTCCCAAGCTTCCCGTGTATGTGGGTTTTTAAAACCGGGTTATTTTTCAACTGTTTTTAAAAAACATTACTGTATGACTCCCTCAGAATATTTCAAAAGTAACAAAAATTAAAAAATTGATTCCTATTTTTTATACACCTATGCTTTAAAATTCGTTTTGTCTGTTCTTTCCATTACTCTAACCTTATGGCTATTCAATTAAAGGAGAGCTCCCAATAAACCAAATTGAGTCAATCTAGCTATAGTCTTCTTTTCACTCTTTTAAAAATTAATAAAAAGTTAGGTTTTTTTTGGAGATTGCGATATCAATTTATTACTCCAGATCTTCTTCGTTCTTTTTTTTACGCAGTTTTTTATAGGCATATGCTCCACCAGCAGCGGCAAGCAATCCGAGCCCCCCGTCAATTGGAGCCTCGGAAGGATTATCAGGAAACCCAGGTGGGCCGGGTAATCCTTGAGCTTGAAGTTCAACCATGGAAAAAACCATAACGACTCCAATTAAAAAGAAGATATTTTTAAGACGTTCAATTAGACTTTTTTTCATAATAGATTCTTTTTTATTTATTGTATTTAATTCTCTTTTTTTGTTCAAATAGCAACTTTGGCAAGCAAGCACCTTTTTATCCTCAAAGTGTATTTCTTTGAGTTCTACCTTATAGTTTCCTATTGGTCTGGGCTCATCTTCAATTGATTTACAAAAGAAGCACTCCCGGTTTTTTACAGATTTCTGAGCTGCCATTACACGTGCGTTTACCTTTTTATTATTTAATCAGTGTCATCTTTTTAACGATCACTTTACTCCCTACCGATAAGCGATATAAATACATACCTGAAGCAAGGTTATTTCCTACAAAAGAAATGTTATACCTCCCCGCAGGTTTTATTTCATTGTTAAGTAATGTTGCCACTCTTCTTCCAAGAATATCAAATACTTCAAGCCTTACTTTACTTTGAGTAGGCACCCCAAAACGAATAATTGAGCTTGGGTTAAATGGGTTTGGATAGTTTTGATATAATTCAACCTGATTCGGTATTCCAAGCTCCTCGTCAGTACCTACTGACAGGCTGGAAGTAACCTTCATAATTAGAACAGGCTGATTATCAGACTTATCCTTTTTAACCACATTATCTATCGAGAATAGCTTATTTGAAAAATCAGAAACTGACTTTCCTTTATTTACCAGTGAAAACGAATAGCTATTTAGTTCATTCATAGCAATCATTTCACCTGTTGCATTATTTTCAAGAGTAATGGTCCACTCTTCAGGTATGGTTTCAAGATCCCAACTTATTGCAAAGTCTCCTGATAGTGTGGCATCTGCATACAGTGGAATTTCAATTTCCCCATTAAAGCCCAATGGAATATTGCTTATGCTGAGCGGTTGATCTTCCACGATGCTATACAAATTGGAATAGCTTCTTGCATATGTTCCAAGATAATAACCGTCGTAGGGATCAATGCCCTCTTTTGCATCCTTTCCATTTCTGAGATGGAATTTTGAACTTCTTTCACTTTCTGAATGAACTAAATTAAGCTCAAACATAGAAGGCTGTTGCTCTTTCGATAACACTCCCTCCGCATCATCGTAATCGAAACTTAAATTAGCTGTAGCTCCGGAAGTTATTGTTCTGATGAATACAGATTCATAAGGATTGATAGAACCTGAAGACAGTATTTGATACGTTTTTTCTACTGCATTCCATCTATACACATAACTATTTGCTAACGGATCATCACGTTTAAGTGTCGATATCACTGAATCTGCTGACAATGACCACCCATAGGGATTACCCATTAATACAAACCCTTCACTGCCTGATGTTCCACTAACACCATCGTGATTTACATTTTTTGCAGTAATAGTAACATCAGTGCCAAACGGATTTCCGTAATTAATTAAAGATTTCGGCCATCCTCCATCAATATCATCCTGTCCGTCACCCAGATCATCATCCTCGAATAAATATACAAGTATACCCTGACCGGCTGCCAGTTTAGTAGTATCCAAATCTGTAGTAATAGCTACATATTTGGAACTATCCTCACTGAAAGTGAATAAAGAAGCGTCACCTGCAGGTGCGTCAGAATTTACTGCACCCTGAGTCCATACGTTGCTCAATAATTCTCCAATTGTGGTTGTAAATGGGTTTGATAATAAATACCAACCATTTTCATCAGCATTACCAGCAATTGAAGGGTCACCTTCAACAGTAAAGAAATCAAGCGATACAGAATCTACACCAACTTCGTGTTGTAGTTTTATAACTGCTGTTTCCAGACCTGATGAGGAAGACCTGTATCTCAACTTGATACTGCCGGAAGGTGTGTACTGCAACTCCTTATCTGCTGTTAGAAGAGAATCTGTTCCGCCATCATACACTCCGTTGGAGTTTTGATCAAGATACAGCGTCCCTGTCAAGGTTGACTTCGAGTTAATAGTCAATAAGGAATCATTAAAACCATCTTCCAGATCAAATAATGAATCAGCAAATGTAAACGTGCTGTCGTTATATGAAATTATATCTGTTCCATCCACGATTTGAATGTTAAAAGTAGGTTCATCATTGACCGCCATAAACTGGCTAAAAGCTGTTATTCCATTCCACGTTACTACACCAGTTGTGGAATTTGCTGAACTTGCAGAAGCAATCTCTGTCCAGGTACCCGTCGAATTAGAACCTCTCTTGTACAATTTAAGCTGACTTGGATTCGATTGCTGCGCAGCTGTGATTACCCCAGCACCGTACGTAAGTGTTAAACTGGCACTAAACGTACCCGGATCTCCAAATAAGTTGATCACAAAGTATTTTCCACCTAGACCAGATGTAAAGCCGGTTGGGAATTGATTTGGATTGCCCGAAACTTCAGTTACCTGAACATCTACAGGATTGTCAAATCCATCGGCCATACTTAAAGCAGCATTACCAATATTTGTGGTGCCAGTCTGGAAATCTGAAGTTTCTTCTACGGTACCATTACCAATAGGTGCATCAGAAGTGAACCATGCAGAAGAGTTTCCGCTGTTAAATTCTGCTTCTCTATTACTTAAACCATCAAAGGTGCTTGTACCTGTGCCTTCATTAAATTGCCAGTAGCCATAAAGCCGTGCTATATCACCACCGTAAGGTCTGTGCATATATGATCTTATTTGAGATGCTGTTCGTTCGTCTTTCCAAATTCGAACTTCATCCATAAAGCCGTACAAGTATACAAATCGATCACGCTCTCTTCCGAAATACCAATAGCTTTCGTCAACGCCTACATTTTGAACACTGTCAGAATCCTGGATAACTCCATTAATGTAAAGTTTTAAGAATCCACCGGACTCTCCTGTTAGCGCGATGTGATACCACTCATCTTTTGCCAATACATCTGAACTTTCCAAACTCACAGTTCCTGAGGGTCCTGCAAATTCTGTGAGTACAGGTGTAAGTGCAGATTTCAAATTAGAAGTAGATGCGGAAAATCCTTCGCAGCATGGTGGACCTTCTCCTCCTCCACTTGAAACCGCTTCTGGTTGGTTATGGTACGCATACACAGTATTAGTTGAAGTTATACCAAATCCAACCTCAGAATCGAGAGACATAATTCCTTGTTCAATACCTAAAGAGTCTAATTTTACCCAAGCTTCCATAGTAAACTCACTACCTAAGAGGTTACTATCGTCATAAACTTCCAGATATCTTTCGTAGGAATTATCATTATCAAAACGAAGAGCAAAACCGGCCGAATCTTGAAAAGTTTGAGTCATTACTAGAGGAGCAGGTCCTTTAGCACGGGTATAAGAAAAACCTCCACCTTCCCCTCCTGATGTCCAAGAACTGAAATTAATATCTAGGTATAAATCATCAGCTTCTACATACACTACCATGTCAGTATTTTCAATATTATCTCCAATACTACCGCTGAGTGCATTTTGGAAAGTATCAAATGACAGATTTGCTAAATTATCGGTGGTTCCTAACGCCCACATTGTTCCTGATGGCGATACTCCACCATCGAATGCAAACTCGTCTAAAATATTGAAGATACCTCTTTCGTCTTTACGAGTAATCCAAAGGTTATCAGTAATTCTATCCTGATTGGCCTCAAGTGCCCAGTCTGCATTATCTGCCTTGGTGAATACCAAAGTACTATCATTTTTGCTCCAGATTGTTGGAGGTGGACCTGAAGTAAAGCTACCCGTTGGAGCACCGGTAGTGAAGAACTTTTCAGAACCCGGAATACCATTTAATTCAAATACCTGCACATGATACTCAGTTTCCGGATCAAGACCAGATAGCACAACTGAATTTGAAGCTCCTCCATATACGATATAGTTTCCAGTACCAATTTCATCACCACTAGTAAACACTGAATTTGGATTATATCCTGAATCATCGACAGGGGTTCCATCTACAGCGCTTCCTTCTTTTACTAGTACCATTCTTCGTGCACCGTCGCCATTCGTCCAACTAACTTTTGCTGAATAAGCCGCGATGGAACTAAAGGATACGGAACTTGCAGCAACCGTTGGCGCAACAGAGCTCCCTGCTTCGTTTGATGAAAACGCAAACACCTGATTACCACCAGAATTGCGAACAAGTGAAGCAAGATCTAAATCATTATCTCCATCAATATCTACAAACGAATAGCTGCTTCCTGCTCCATCATAGAAATAAGGTGAAGCTGATGGAAGTTCATAGCCCAGCTGATTAGAAAAAGAACCTGATTGATTGTATGCAAAGAGCATTTGCGAATCCCCGGAATCATTATCCTCTAAGTATATTCCAAGATCTAGATCACCGTCTCCATCATAGTCAAAGACAGTAACATCGTATGCCCAGTATGGAGAAGTTGAATATTCTACTGCTTCTGTAAAAGTACCGTCTTGGTCGTTTATTAATATTGAATAGGCGGCTCCTTCTTCTGAGGTAACTACGATATCCAAGTATCCGTCGCCATCAAAGTCACCCAACTCTATATCTTCGGGGTCAGTGGCTACGTCATAGATATTTTCGTAATCAAAGGTGCGATCACCGCCATTTATTCCTATCACAACTTTATCTTCACCCGAAACGATGATATCTATATCTCCATCATTATCAACATCACCAGAAGTAATAATTGAAGGTGTTGGGTAACCTGGACCTCCTCCAAAAGTTGCTGTGCCAGAAAACTCGAAATCTCCCTGCCCCCAGTTTATAATGGTAATCTGCGCACCATAAACGTATGCCAAGTCAATAATTCCATCTCCATCAAAATCTTCAAAAACCAATTCTTTAGGAGCACTACTTACTACCAAAGTATCTGTTATTGTAAACGAACCACTTCCATTATTTTCAAGGAAGCGAATTTGGTTGGTTCCAATAAACGGATGAACAGCCAAGTCAATATCTCCATCCTGATCTATATCAGTAGGGTATGCTCTCTCAAAACCGCTTGGCATTGTAGATTGTGCTAAGAAACTGAATGCTCCTGCATCTTGCTCATACACATCTATTATTGAATTACTGAATCCGATAAGGTCTTCGTCTCCATCTCCATCTATATCAGTACCTAACATTCTAAATACAGAGTTGCTGAGTACCAATGAGTCCTGATAAGCCATATTTCCGGTTCCCGATACGGCTACGGTGAATGACGAGGCATAAGGATTTAGCTCGGTGCCATTTGAGGTTGCAATTTTATCCGTAAGACTCATTGAAATTCGCTCACCTGAAATAAATGCACTGTCCGGATTGAAAGTTACTGTTTTAGAGGGATCGTCGTACGAAATTACTCCTGTCATTTTTCCAGACTTAGAACCTACTACAACTACTGAGGTATCTACCAATGTTGCCCCATCTACTGACTTAGTGAATGTTGCTGTAAGATTAGAAGAAGTGCTAATATTTAACGCATTATTAGTTGGCGAAATGGAAGTAATATCTAGTTGTTCCACTCCGTAATGGATAGAAAGTCTGTTATTGCCTCTGTTGGCTGTAACAAAATCTAATTGTCCGTCTTTATCCAGATCGGCAATGGCAAGTTGCTCGGGGGTAGCCTGCAGACTAAGTGACTGCCCATTGCTAAATGTCCCGGAACCACCATTCAGAAGAATCTGGACTTCACTGTCTTCGTTGTTTATAACAGCCAAATCCATATCTCCATCATTACCATAATCAAACGCTGAAACATCTAAAGCCCCTAGTACTGAATAATTTGCACCTGTACCAAAGCTTCCTGAATCATCATTAATATGAACCGAAACCTGATCGCTGCTACTATTTGCAACAACTAAGTCAAGGAAATTATCTCCATCCAGATCTACGAACTCTACACCAGAGGTAGCTATAGAAGTATTAACTGCTGAGGCAAAAGTACCATCGCCATTGTTTTTTGCTGTGAACAGCACTGTTCCTGCGCCACCAACAGCAATATCAATATCATTATCGTTGTCAATATCAGCAGCAAAAATACGGTCCTGATTTGTAGTCACCGAAATAGTTCCGCTGGATGTAAATGTACCATCCTGATCATTAATGAAGATGCTTGCATTGGCTGAGTTTCTGTTATGCGCAATTATGTCCAGATAACCATCGCCGTCAAAATCAGCTACAACCGCATCTATAGTACCTGTATTTGCTGCATAATCGGCTGTAGAAAAACTTCCACTTCCATCATTCAGATAAACTCGAATATCTCCATCTGTAAAATTGGTAACTACGAAATCCATCCCGTTTTGATTGTCAAAGTCGCCGGTAGTAACACTCGTGGGTAACGTTCCCGTTGCTAAGGCTGTATATGAAGTAGTATATAGTCCACTACCATTATTAAGTAATATTCCTACCTCATTATCATTTCCATTCGGAAAGATAAGGTCAAGATGTCCATCAACATTTAAATCTGCGATTTCTACCTCATAAGGCGCTGTACCAGTAGTCTTAACGGTATCATCTTCAGTTAAGAATTCTGTAATTCCGCTCACTTTAAACTGCAAAGTATAAGGATCAGATAGCGGAACATTACTACTGTTTTCCACTCCTGTTGTAACGATTACAAATATTGTTTCATCCGGCAGAAAGTCACTCGTTGGATTGAATGAAGCTGAATTACTCGTGGTGGATATCGAACCTGCAGCATTCCCACTAAGAGAACCGAAAACTTGTATGTTGCTTGTAGTTAAGGTAGCAACATCCATATTGTCATTAAATGTGATGTCGATATCAGTATTTGCTGCAACTGCGTAACTGTTGTGTGCAGGAGTTGCACTTTGCACTTTAACGTCTTCAATGTCAAAAGTGGAAACCGCACTTGAGGTAATAGCCACATCAGCATCACTGGTTACATTGGTGGTTGCCGTAACCGTAATTTCATCCCCTAGAATAAAATTAGAACTTGGGTCGATGGTAAGTGTACTGTCACCGGAATTGTAAGTATAGGTAGCTGCTATTGTACCCGCTGTATTTCCAACTACTGTAACATTCGTTGAATTAAGCGTTGAAGATTTCATTGCTTCATTAAACTTAATAGTGATATCGCTATTAGATGCTACATCTGTTGTTGAGTTTGCAGGTGTGATTGAAACTACTTCAGGACCTGAAAAGTTAAAAGCGACATTAATAGTACCATCCTGATTTCCCATCACAATATCCAAATCCCCATCATTGTCAACATCTGCCAAAGAGATATAATTAGCGTAGGTAGAACCTGTTGAATAATTACTTTCTGTAAATGAAGGTGTACCATCATTCATTATTATGGAAAGATTAGTGTCATTCGCGTTAGAAACCACAACATCAATATGACCATCTCCGTCCAAATCCCCCGAAGCAATTGCTACAGGCGTATCACCCACCATAATTGTAGAAGGTAAAGCACCGAAAGCATTTGGGCTTCCATCTCCTAAATATCTGATCTCATCATCGGCTTGATCTACAATCATAGCCTCAATCTTTGAAGACGAAGACTTAAAATTAGCTAATATAAATTGGTAAGACGAGTTTGTTGCCGTATGAACTGTATTAATAGAAAAAGATCCAGAACCATTATTATCATAAGTTACTAACTGTCCCAAGCCGGGGCTCAGTCCAACAAAATCTAAATCTTCATCTCCATCAATATCTACCAGTTTTATTTGCTCGAATTGATCAGTAGTAGAAATTCCTGCACCTAATGTAAATGTTCCGTCACCATCGTTGGTAAATATCTGAACACTATCAACTGATCCCCCAATAATTACATCTATCAAGACATCTTCATCGCCATCATTATCAATATCACCGGTTGCCAAGCCTTTACCATTCCAACTTGATCCATTCGCATAATCAACTTTAGAAGCAAAAGTACCTGAACCTCCCCCATTGTTGATAAATACCGACATCATGAACGCATTGTTATTGGAAGTAACCAAGTCCATCGCCCCATCCTGGTTTACATCTTTTGCTTCAACCTGAAATGAGTTTGCAGTAGTTATATTTGTTGGACCACTGAATGTACCATCTCCATCGTTGGTGAAAATCACCATTTTATTTTGAGACGGAACTAAACTAATTATATCAAGATATCCATCTTCGTTTATATCAGCAGTTATGGTCCAATCAGTAAAGTTAGAACCATCAGCAGTGTATTCATTTCCAACTGTGAACTCTCCATCTCCCGAAGCTGCAACTGTAAACATAGTTCTATATGGAGCAGTTATTGGATCATTACCTAAATCTTCTACCCCTGTGGTTACAATCACTGTAATAATTTCTCCGGCAAAGAAAGAAGAATCCGGATCAAAAGTAGCTGAGTTTGAGCCGTAAGAAAAAGAACCACTATAGGTACCTCTTTGCGAACCGCTTATTATTACCGTTGATGAAGTTATGGTTGCATTATCCATAGCTTCACTGAAGTTTATGGTAATGTTAGATGTTGCGGATACATCGTCAGAATCCAAAAATGGACTTATGGATGTAACTGTTTGGGCAGAAGCAATTCCTGCAAGAAATACTAAAATTGAAACGATTGATAGTAGCTGTTTCATAATGTACCCTTAATTGTTTGTTTGAGAATTTAAAAATGGTTGAATTTTTGAAAGATTATCTTTGGCTATAAACCCGATAGCTCCTATTCTTTTAGCTTTACTTCGAAAACCCGGGGTATCATAACTGGTAATGATGACAACTTTTGCCTGTGGATTCTTTTTTAAAATTTCTTCGGTAACTACAAAACCACTCATGGTTTTAAGTTCAATATCCATTAATACAAAATCCGGCATATGGACTTTATAATTTTCTAAAGCTTGTTCACCACTCTCGTAGTCAAAAATTTCGAGAGGTTCTTTTATAGAAAGCGCAACGTAATTATGCAAAGTCCGGCGCATATCTGCGTGATCATCTACAATCATTATTTTCATTAATTAACTTTAATTTTTTGAATTGAGATAAGTATGTACCCTCAAAGCCAATAGAAAATTCAATTTTGGTGCAGAAATAACAATAGGAAGGATTCCTCAATTACATAGGTTATAATACCCATAAAGGTATAGGCACATGTACCCATACCATATCAAACACAGACTAGATCCGGTGAATCACCTTTTGTATGTATAGAGTTTACTAAGTCAAAGTAATTACTATGCTTCAACTCAGATATAGTTAGGGGGGAAAAGATTCAATAATAATTAGTGATTTCAACTCTTTTTATGTAATGAAAATAGAATTATAAAGCGCTTGAATGTTATTTATATCTCCTGACTGCAAGAACGGTGTTCTTTATAAATTTCAAGCTTCTACCGTGATCTGATGAGGTTCAAGTTATTTAATTGAGAACGTATTAGACGCTATGTGATATTCTAATCCTTATTGAGGCACCTTCTCCGAGTTTAGACTCAATTTCCATAGTTCCACCCAGTGTTTTCATTCTTTCCTTCATGCCTAAAAAGCCGAGACCTTCATTATAATTATCCTGTTTAGTACTAAAGCCTTTACCATTATCCCAAATCAGTACATTAATAGCTTTTTTATCAAGCCTTATCATAACAGAAGCTTCATCTGCTGAAGAGTGTTTTAAAATATTATGAATGGCTTCTTGTACAACTCTATAAAAACTAATTTCTTTTTCTTTGGGAAAAACATCATCTATATCCTCAATATGATAACTCCATTCTATGGAAGAAACTTGTTTAAGCTGATCGCACAAGTCAGTAATTGCATCAGTTAAACCAAATTTTTCCAAATGTATCGGTCGGAGTGCATGTGAAATATTTCTAACATCACTAATAGAGCTTACCGCACTTTTGATAATTTCATCAAGTTGTTCGTTTAGTACGTTTGAATTACTAGCTTGTTTACGAGCCAGTTCTGCTCTGTTTTTTATAACCAAAATTTGTTGCCCTAAACCATCATGCAATTCGGAAGCAATACGTCTTCTTTCCACCTCCTGAAAATCAATCAATTGCTCAGAAAACTTTTTCTGTTTTTCATTTTCTTTTTTTAATTGCTTCACTCTGTAGTAATAAACAGCAGGTCCTGAGGTCAAGAACAATAATCCAACTATTCCATAAAACCAGTTTGTTTGCCAAAAAGGAGGCTTCACAATAATCCCTAGAGTAGCTCCTTTTTCGTTCCATACACCATCTGAATTACTTGCAATTACGTTGAATGTATATTGTCCCGGAGGAATTTTAGAGTATAAAGCTTGTCTTCTGTTTCCAACATCAATCCAATTGTCATTCAGCCCTTCTAGTTTATATCTAAAACGTGTCTCTTCCGGTTTATTAAAATTAATAGCGGTGTACTTTATTTCGATGAATGATTGATCATGAGATAATTCAACAGCATTAGTCAACGGAATATCATCTTCAATACCTCTGATATTTTCTATATATACCGGAGGTTTTAGATCGTTTATTTTAACATCTCTGGTTGAAACTACGGCTACACCACCGACAGTTGGGAAATAAATATGCCCTGATGAATCCTGAATCACATTTGGTTGAAAACCTCCATTTGTTTCAATAGAAATCATTCCATCCTGTTCTCCATATGAAAATGACTTAACCGAGTTACTTTTACCGTCACAAAATGCTGTTGCAGAGGAAATTGGCATTCTGAAAATTCCCCGGTTACTACCCATCCAGAAATTTTCATTTTCATCTTTAACTAAATGCGAAACAATATTATCAAAAAGTCCATCTTTGGTAGTAATATTACAAACCTCTCCATCTTTTAGCCTGAATAGTCCGCTTCCATAGCTTCCCATCCACATTTCTCCTTCATTGCCTTCATAAATGGCTCGGATATATGGCTCATTTTTCTCATTTTTTTGCGGGACTGATTTTAGACTTATTCGTGTAATTTTCTCGTTTATGATTTTGTTTAAACCCGCAATTGTACCTATCCACAACACTCCTTTAGAGTCTTCGTAAATAGTCCTGACATCATTATTAAAAAGCCCATCTTCGACAGAAAGATGTTTATATCTTACACCATCATATTTAAATAATCCATTAAGAGCTCCAATCCACAAGTTTTGATCAGAATCTTCCACCATAGAAAAAATACCATACCCGTCAAATCCATCTTCAGAAGTAATTTCCTCGCCCGGTATTGCAAGATCAGAAGAGTTTATTCTGTACAATTCCTCAGCTCCAAACCATACTCGCTTTTGCGAATCCTCAATTATAGACCACACACACAAATTAGGTAAATGAGTATTAACTACTGAATGCGTAAGGCTTCCTTTATTCCATTCATAGATTCCTCCGCAATTAGTTGAAAATAAACTTCGTCCATCGCTTAGTTGGCTTAATGACAGCATAATATCATTTTCAAAGCCTTCTTCCTTTCCAATTGTTTTAATTATGGCCGGTTTTGCTGAAAACATCCCTTCACCTAAAGTTCCCAACCAATAACTTCCCTCGTTATCTTTAAAAATTTTCGTGTAATTAATCTCATAATCCACATTAACAGGATCAAAAACCTCAAAACGACCTCTATTCCATTTGCTTATCCCATTATAGGTAGTTACCCAAAAAGCACCATCCTGATCTATATAAAGTCTTTTTATAAAATTTGAAGTGAGACCATCATTCATATTATAAAAAGTAAGCTCCTTGTCTTCATACTTAACCAATCCATCTCTGGCTGTTGCTATATACGTTGTACCTGAATTTTTTGGAAACTCTTTTATATCTATAATTTCACTTCCAAGTATTGAATCAAATTTTTTTATAAGAACAATAGAATCGCCTAAAGTGCGCATTATTTTATCCTTGAAAGCCAAAAAAACCCCAATAGTATCGTCGAGAGCTTTGTGTACAAGTTCTTCCCCTTCAATTATTTCTTTTTCAATAAATACCTCTCCATTATAGAAATAAGGTATTCCATCAGCCAAAGCCCATAGTCTTTTTGCTTTGTCTTCGACTACCCTTTTGGGTGCTATTATCCGTCCCGTATTTTTTATTTGATGAGATCTGAATTTACCATCATGGTATTCAGTAAATCCACTTTCGGTACTTAACCATATTTTACCTGTTCCTGCCTCATGTAAACTCAAAATTCGATCAGATACCAAACCTGTTGAATTTGACCTGTTGAAATTTGTAAACGAATGCCCATCAAAGCGCACAAGTCCCCCAAAAGTAGCCAGCCAGATATACCCATCTTTGGTTTGAATAATGTCGTTTACTGAGCTTTGTGGCAAGCCATCCTTCAAACCAAATTTAGTAATTACATAATTTTCTGAATTTAGTATTTGAGAAAATGAAAAATGCGGGAACCAAGTAAACTGGAGCAATAATAATACAAAGAATAAAGGTTTTATACGTCTTGAAAACATCATAAAAGGGCTCTGGAACCATTGTAAATAAAAAAAATGGTAAAAAAAAGAGCCCCATATTCCATCCGTATCTTTTTCAAGTAAAATGTTTACTTCTATTTATTTGTAGAGTATGTCTTTTAAAAAATGAAGCGGACAAACACTCAACCGAATTATTGCGTACTGGATTAAGGCATTAAAAATGCTTGGGTAGAAATAAGTTATATAGTTGATACAACTTTATAGAATTCAGAATTTTGAACTTTGTTCAACGGCAAATTTCAGAAGAGCATGAGCTCCACTTAAATCAAGCTTGCTACAAATATTACTTCGGTGGTTTTGAACAGTTTTAATACTAATGTTTAAATCTTCAGAAATTTCCTGATTTGTTTTCATCATCGCCACCATTTTCAGCATATTTTTTTCCGAGGGGGTTAGTAAGCTTATTCCTGATTTATCAGTTGCTGAACTAGCTAATCTACTATTTCGTTTTATTAAAAAATCAGAAATTTCGGGACTTAAATAGTAATTCCCTTTCAGGACAGTTTGGATGCAGCTCATAATTTCTGAAACCGTATTTTCTTTCAAAACATATCCTTTAACACCGATATCCATTGATTTATTGAAAATAGATTCATCTTTAAACATGGTAAGAAAAATGACATCAATATTAATTGATTCCTTTTGAATTTGTTTAGCTACATCAAAACCGGAAAATTTTGGCATTTCAATATCCAGAATGGCTATTTCAGGTTCTTCATTTCGAATAAGATCAAGTGCCTGTTCACCATTTTCAGCTTCCAAAATGGTGAAACCCGTCTCTGCTTCGAGTACTTGCCTGAGTCCTTTTCGAATTAAACCGTGATCGTCTGCAATTAATAACTTATTCAACTTTTCCATTTTTCTTTAATATTTAATGGTAGGTTAATCTTTATAGTTGTGCCTTCTTTAAGTATAGAATCTATAACCATCTTTCCGTTCAGTGTTTCCATTCTTTCTTTCATTCCCAAAAACCCTAAACCATCTGAGTATTTTGTTGATGCTATAATAAATCCATTTCCATTATCCCAAATCACTGCGTTTATTACGTCATCACTTACTCTAACAATAACTGATGCCTCGCTGGCTGAAGAATGTTTTAAAATATTATTAATAGCTTCCTGAACCACTCTATAGAAATTAATCTCTTTTTCTTTAGGTATTAAGTGATCTATATCGTCAATATGATAACTCCACTCTATTGAAGATGATTGTTGAAGCTGGTTGCAAAGGTCAGAAATTGCATCCGATAGTCCAAATTTTTCCAGGTGTATCGGACGAAGTGCATGTGAAAGATTGCGAACGTCTTCAATAGATCTGATAGCGCTGTTCATGATCTCATCCAGTTGCTTGCCAAGCTCATCCGGTTCATTAACTTGTTTACGGGCTAGTTCAGCTCGGTTCTTAATTACGAGTATCTGTTGTCCTAAACCATCATGTATTTCAGAAGCAATTTTCCTCCTTTCATTCTCTTGAGATTCTAAGAGCTGTTCTGTAAACATCTTTTTTTGCTCTGCCTCTTGTTTATGTCGTATTGTTCGTGAGCGAATAAATAAAGTAATACCTCCAAAACAGACTGACAGTAATAGTAAAATAAACCACATCCTTTGCCAGAATGGAGGAACAATAGTAACATCAACAGAAGCTCCCTCATAGTTCCAAACTCCGTCATTATTACTGGCAATAACCTGAAATGTATAATCTCCGGGAGGAATTTTTGTGTAAATGGCGTCTCTTCTTGAACCGGCTTCTACCCAAGTATCATTAAGACCTTTTAATCTGTATCTAAATCGTACTTTATCAGGATCGGTAAAGTTAATGGCTGTATAATCAAATTGAAGAAACGCTTCATCATAGTTTAGCTTCACATCTCCTACTTTCAAATTGACGCCATCGCTGTTTTTAATTCTTTCAATGTACACCGGTGGTGCTGTACTGTTTTTATGTACATCACGAGTAGATACTTTCGCCATACCTGCAACAGTAGGGAAATATATATTCTTATCAGAATCATAAATAAAACTAGGCTGAAATCCCCCATTAGTTTCAGAAGAATTCATTCCGTCTTTATGAGTGTAAGAAAAAGAGATTACTTTATCTATTTCTCCATCTGCTAATTTATTTAAGCTCTCTCTGCTTGTACGGTGAATTCCGTGATTGCTTCCCATCCAAAAGTAACCGTTTTCATCTTCAATAATATGAGATACTACGTTATCATATAAACCATTGCCAGTATTAAAATGGAAAAACTCTCCATTCTTAATTCTGAACAAACCATCCCCATAAGTTCCTATCCAAAATATACCGTCATCATCTTCGTAAATTGCTCTAACATGAGGTTGATTTATTATTTCTGAATCAGAATTAATTACTAAACTAATTTTCTGAACTTTCTTGTCTTTATAAGTATTTAACCCGCCATTCGTTCCTATCCACATTTTACCGGATGTATCTTCATAGAGTATTCTTGCATCTCTGTAATACAATCCATCTTTTTCAGTTAAATTTTCAGTGAAAGCTGTGCCGTCGTAAATATAAATTCCGGTTGTTGAAGCTACCCATATTCTATTTTTCGAATCTTCTGTAATAGCAACAACTGAATAGCCGTCGTAGCCATCCTTAGTGCCAAATAATTTTCCCGGTTTATCTAAAGATTCAGTCATATATGGATTATAGCCACCTAGCCAAATTCTTTCCTTTGAATCTTGAAATACAGACCAGTAGCAACCTGTATTTATAAAATCATGTAAACTTGACAATGTAGCTTTCCCATCCTCCCATTCATAAATTCCACCACAATTTGTCGATATCAAAATTTTTCCATCTTTAAGTTTACTGATTGAAAGTATTTTCTCATTTTGTAACCCATCTTTTTTATCGATCATGGAAACTGTTTTTTCTCTAAATCGAAAAAGACCATCTCCCTCAGTTCCTATCCAATAATTACCTTCATTATCCTGAAGAAATGATTTAGGACGTATTGCTTCTTGAGCTTTAAAGGGATTAAAAGTTTCAAAGGAAGAGCCAACGTTAGCTCCTATACCATTAACTGTTTTTACATACTGATTATAGTAGTTGTCAAATTTTAAATCTACAATAATATCATTTGCTGATCTAATTCCAGCTTTGGTTAATTCTTCGCCTACCTCGAATTCAACTATAGCATCACTGGTTACTACTAAAATATGATCCTCTTTTAATGGATGATCGTATACAAAATTAATATTCGAATCGATATCTGATATATTCTCCCAAGTTTTAACTATCGAGCCGTCATAAATTCGATATAAGGATTTTTCAATCCCGAACCATGTGCCATTTTTACTTTTGATGGCTTCTTTTCTAACAATTGAATCATTGACTATTTGAGCTTTTTCAATGCCTTCTTCACTAATAAAGAAAAAATCATCTCTTGAATATGCCCACATAGATCCATCAAAATTTTCAATAATACCAACACTTGAGCTTACTCCATCTCCAAGTTTGTACGTTTTGCATTCTTCTCCTTTAAATCTGGTTATTAAGGTATTAACATGAGCGGGAATTACCCATATTGTTCCCTCAGAATCAGCGTAAATATCTAATATCTGATCAGAAATCATACAAGAGGTGTTAGATCTATCAAATTTAGTGAAGGTGTTTCCGTCAAATCGGGCTAAACCTCCAAAAGTGGCTATCCAAATATATCCATCCTCCGTTTGAAGAATTTCATTAATAGAATTCTGAGGAAGCCCTTCTTCCATACCAAAAGATGTAACTACATAATCTTCAGAATTTGGTATTTGTGAAAATAAAAGAGGGGTACACCCTATAATAATAAATAAGAGTATTGAAAATGCTAAAAGTTGTACTCGCACTATTGATCTATTTTTAGAAAAATTTCAATGCAACTATAATAAACAAATCAGATTAATAAAATTAAGAAAAGAGATACCCGAATACCGAATACCTCTTTTCTCTATCAATCATCATTAATTATTATTTGGCTACTTGGTACGTTTCTGACATTTCAAAATATCAGGAACATTGCCGCTTCAGGTATGCAAATTTAATACTCACTTTTTTTGCTTCCTTTTTGGCTTTTTTTATCGTTGTCATCGTCGTCTTCTTCATCATCATCGTCTTCTTCATCATATTTATAATCGACTTTTCCGGCGTTGAAAACAGTTCCTGATATATTTAGATCACCCTTAGTACCAACTTTGATTTTATCCGCTGTAAATACTGAAAAGCTTAGATCCATTGAGTCTTTTCCTTTTAGCTTGATCTCTTTTTGCGCAGTAACATTTGCTTGCACTGCTGTCAGATATGTTTTGGCATATAATTTAACATCATAAGCAGTTATTGCTGCTCCTGAAATGTTTACATCTTCTTTTGCTTTCACATAAACTTTTTTACCTGCTTCCAGAACACTATTCTGGGCTTTTATTGAACCTTTTTTAGCGTCAAGTTTTAAATCTTTAACAGCAATCAATTTACTCGCAACTGTTATTCCCTCTGCTTTGATATCTAATTTCTCTGCAACGATATCAGGTGTATTCGCAGGGATTACAATGGCTACTTTTTTTGCATCATATTTCCCATCGGCAAACTCAATCAAAGGAATAAGGACGTCACCTGAGTTGAATAAGCCATCGTTATTGAAATCTTTAAAAGGACGACCTGCAATTGATACAGTAACTGATGATGTGCCAGTAGCACCAAAAGTATCGGTAACAGTAAGCGTAACAATAACATTACCACTAATTGAGAAATCATGAGTTACGTTATCGCCTGAAGCACCATTTCCATCGCCAAAGTCCCACGCATAGGTTAGCAAATCTCCATTGGCATCGCTAGAACCTGAGCCACTAAAGACGACGCTACTACCTAATACGGCACTTCCAGCTCTTATAACTGCCTCTGGAGCAACATTCCTTACTTCTACTGAAACATTATCAGAAGAGGATGCACCATTAACATCTGTTACGGTGAGAGTATAGGAATATGTACCTACGGCTAGTTGCACATTTGGTGAAACACCAGTGGCTATTTGAACACCATTTTGTGACCATGAATAGCTTAAGACATCCCCATCTGCATCAGAAGAACCTGAACCATTGAGAGTGACATTTGTCGTTGAGCCAGTGGCATCAAGTGTTTGATCCGACCCAGCATTTGCAACCGGAACCGTATTCTCAACCGTTACATTTACATCACCCGAATCTACCTCTTCTCCATCCGACACAGTAAGTGAAAACGTGTAACTACCATCTGCAAGATTGGTACTGAATGAAGGAGAGGTGGATACTTCACTTCCATTCAATGTCCATGAATAAGTTAAAACATCCCCATCTGCATCAGAAGAACCTGAACCATCAAGCGTTACTGAGGTAGTCTGACCTGTTGCTGTTACGGATTGATCCGAACCTGCATCGGCTACAGGAGCAGTATTAGGATTAGGCGGGTCATACGGAGGAATAATTTCGGTTGTAGTTTCAAGGATAAATTTACCCCCGGCTTCTCCACCTTGATCAAAAATGATAAATGATAAAGTATGGGATCCGTTCAATTCCAAACCGAACCGTATTGCATCGGGATCACCAAGGTCTCCATTATCCTGATATCCTACTACTTCTCCGTCCAGATAAATCCAGGAACAATCATCAGCAAGAAGTTTTAATTCGAAGCTTCCGTTTCCTTCAACAGGTAACTCATATCGTGTCCAGTTGGCTTTTCCATCAGGAAGTGGAGTAGTGCCCTGATAACCGGTTGGATAAGTATCACGTGACCATGGACTGTTTTTAGCATTTATCCAATCAGCATCAAAATTATCTAATCCATATATGCCATTCCATGCTCGTTCAAAAGTAAATTCATTGTTGTAGTGAGAAGGCAAGAGGCCCCTTGTGCTGAAAGCGGCATTATTGGTTCTGACCCATCTTGAGTCATCAATGTTTATTACATGAGGTCCAATAGCACCATCATCGGTACATTGTGAAGTACTGAAATCAGGTCTTCGATCAACTATAATGGGTTCCCAGGTTTTTATGCCGGCCTGTGAAGTATAAGTGATAATTACAGGCTCCTCAGGTTCAATTGGAGGAGGAGGATTTTCGGTGGTTTCTAAACGAAATTTACCTCCAGCTAATCCACCCCCATCATAAATAATAAAGATTAATTGATGATCTCCATCCAGTACAACACCATAATTACCCGGTGTGCTAGTTACAGCCTGATATCCAATAAGTTGAGGATTCTGACCATCTGAATCTGCCAAATATACCCAGGAACAGTTATCTGCTAACAGTTGTATTGAAAAATCTCCATTACCTGACACATTTGCTTCATACCGAGACCAATTATGCCCTGAATTTGGATCTTGTCCGGGTGTTCCTCCAGGACCTGAAGTACCGTTTATATCTTTGGTATCAGGGCTATCCATATCATTTACTGTATTTATCCAGAAAGCATCAAATGTATTTGATTCCCAAGGATGAGCGGCTCCATTTGGGCTTGGATCCCTAGTCACTTGAAAAGCTTTATGAGGATTAGACCACGATGCATTTATACCAAATGTATTCCCTTGATAACATACTGAGGAAGTCCAGTTTGGATCCGCAGTAGCTGGAAAAATCGGGTCATAAGTATCTACCGAAGAATCACTTATATAAGTATTAGTTATTATTCCATCTAATTCATTAGAGCTGGCTTCAGCTTTAATCGATGAAGCTATTTCTTCTTCTTCAACTCCCGAAACTGAAGAATCTTTACACGCACTAACTGCTAAAACAGCAATCAATACAAAAAAACCAAAACTTTGTAGATATTTCTTTCTCACATTCATCTTTGTACCTTTTTGTTATTTATTTTAAATCTCATTCAATAATTAACTATCAGTACCCAACTAGTACCCGTGATAGAAAAGAATTAGATTTGTCTTAAGAGTACATTTTCTCTCCCTGTTTATACATAGGTATTGCTACTCAATTTAATAAGCATTACTACCTATGCCTGAATTGGTATTCTGATATAAAATTGATCAAAAAAGCTCTTCTTGATATGAACAAAGGTTAGTATTTTGGAATGAGATTGATGAAATGAACTACATCATTCCAAATCTCTTTCTTCATTTTTGTTTTTCAGCATTTTATATGCATACGCACCACCGGCTACGGCAAGTAGCCCAAGCCCACCATCAACAGGAGCCTGAGCCGGATCGCCGGGAAGGCCGGGTTGAGCAGTAACAACGGCTGTTAGTGCGAATAAGATTATGAGCGAGATGATGGTGTAATTAAATATTTCATAATGGATGGTTTTGAGCTAATAGCTTTTAGCTGTTAACGCGATCGAAGCCAGCGCTAACAGCTATCGGCTAATAGCTGATTATTTAATTAGTGTTAGTTTCTTGGTAATTATGCTATTTCCTGCCCGCAAGCGATAGATGTACATTCCACTCGCCAGATTCGAAGCATCGAAGTTCACGATATATCGTCCCGCTGGTTTTTGTTCGGCATTCAATAAAGTGGCTACTTTACGACCTAATATGTCAAACACTTCCAGCGTTACTTTTCCTGTTTGAGGAACCCCGTAAGCAATGGTGGTACTTGGATTAAACGGGTTTGGGTAATTTTGCTGTAGTTCTACCACAGTAGGAAGATCAGTCAGCGGCTCATTCGATACATTCAATGAAGGCGTAATGAGTAAACTAAATCGGTTGGAGGTTGCTTTTGATTTACCTTTTCCAAGAATGGAAGCAATAGATGGTGGAGTTAAGTAACCTCGTTGAGACACAGAATTTTGCTTCTTTACAGTTTTAACCTTGCTTTTGTCAATCGTAAAAGTATAACTCTCTTGTAATTTGGAACTGTTCTCGGTTTCACTATCATAGAGTACTACCTCCCAGCTTTCCGGAAAATTTACATCCTTCAAAGTAAACGAATGAGTTCCGACTTCGGTGCTATTAAGTTCAAGCGGAATTTCTAACGACTCTTGAATCAACGGCAGACTGTTAATGTCGACCTTAATCGTATCATCAAGAACGGATGCCAGACTTACATAATTTGGTGATAATGAACCTAGTTTGTACGCGTCAAAATTATCAATTCCAAATTCACCGGATTCCGAGAACTGAAACCATGCTTTGTTGATATAGCCTGAATCACTGGCAAGTTCGATTGAGAAATAAAATGGATTAGCTTTAACAAGCTGTTTCCCCAAAAACTGATTTGCTGAATCTTTTTTGGCTGCCTGAGGAACTGATAGAGTGGGATCTGCTCCTGTAGTTTGAACAAAAAATCCGTTAAAAGCTCCAATTTCCCCGTCACTTAAACTGCCTAATGTTCCATTCCAGGATTTCCATCCGGCTGAATTATTGTCGTACACATATACTGAGTTAGAAAGATTCGTTTTAGTAAAACTGTCCCAATCCACATCTTTTTTAAAGGGGTTTCCTAACAATGAAAAACCATTCACATTTGTATTTAGAAGAGAAGTCAGGTTTCGGTCTCCGGATGGCTCCAGTCCTTCAATGTTCATGGTTTTCGGGAAACCGGCATCGCCTTCAACTCCGGGACCATTATCATCGCTGAATACGTAGACTAAAGCTCCTGAACCTGCACCTGGGGAGTCCGCAATATCAGTTAATGCTGTAAAGTTGGTATTATCGCCAGTGGCATTATCCGTTGACCACGTATATACATTCGACACTCCATGACTTACACTTGCACCCGTAAATCCTTGCGTCCATAAATTTGCAAAAAGTGGCGAAAGCGTAGAATCCGCCACCGGACTTGCCATCAATCTCCAACCCTCTGTTCCGGTAAGCTTAGCTTGTTCCTGTGAATAGTCTTTAATTTTATATTTACGAAATAAATAACGCTCTACTTTACCCCGATCAGCAGCCGAAAGTACACTATTGTAGATGATAACCTCCGAAATATACCCATTAAAGAAGAATACACCGCTTGCCCTTTTGCCCAAAAACAGATCTCCGGTGTATGAACTGTGTGCGTTAACGCCAACCGTTGTGCTATTTCTGTTCACAGAATTGATGGCTGTGGAACTGGTGGCTCGTGCATTAAACAGATGAGCCGTTGTATCGGAGTAAGCTCCAATCGCATCTTGGTCTATAAATGTTCCTGTTTTGGGGATAAACCGCCCGCCCGCAGAGCCATTCAGATGGTATTCGAACTGCTCAGCGCCTCCGGCTAATAGAAAGTCGATCTCTGTATTCACATTGATGGATTTCGCCACAATAAACACTTCATAATCCGAATTTGTGATGCCCAGGTCGGTGGCAGAGGGTAACGTCAGAGAGTTGTCCGTGCCATCGAATAAAACGCCCGGCTGATCATTGATGGCACTGTCTGCTCGTATGGGGCGATAGGAAACGGTGCCTTCAAAAGCATCCAGTGTACCAGCAAGGTTGGCCCACACCGAAATAGTATCGCCGGATTGAGTGAAGCCACGGCCGGCGTCTAAATGCAGGGCTAAGTTGGTGGTGGGGATGGATGAACTAAGCCAGTTGAAATTGGCTATGGGTTGTGGGGTTTCGTCGCCGGATTCAGGTAAACCGTTTCCGAGTACCCCTAATCTGTTGAATGTAGAAACATCACTTCCAAAACTAAGGATGGTTCCTTCATCTATAATGGCTAACCCATGATCGGTATTGGCTGCAATTGCGGTAACTCTTTTTCCTGCTATTGCGGAATTGTCTAACAAAGTTGGTTCTGTTTTATCAGCAAAAGAATTTCCTTCGATTCCTACCCGATGCGTATTTCCAAAACTGAATACTGAGCCATCTTCCATCAGTAACATGCTTGTTCGTTCTCCGGCTACTACATTGCTGATAATTTTACCAGAAATATTTGAACTGGTGATTTCGGAAGGAACATAGTTATCGGCCTTAACGCCTAACCCTAACTGTCCATCGCTCCCTTCCCCAAAACTGTACACACTATTGTCAGCCGCGAGCAATAAAAAGTGAGGAATTCCACTATTAAAACCAATTGCTCCATCTATAAAGGTTTTTCCCAAAGCACTTATGTGAGAAGCCAATATAGGTACGCTCAACGTATCTGTATTTCCATAGCCCATTTCTCCATTGCCACCCCTTCCCCAAATAAAAACACTCCCATCCGAGGCGATAAGCATACTGTGTTTTGCTCCAACCGCTATGTTTGTGATGGTTTTTCCGGATAGATTAGGATGGGTGATTTCGGTGGGCACTTTTCGGTCTACAAAATCTCCCAGCCCTAATTGACCTGCATCGTTGTTTCCCATAGCAAAGATGCTTCCATCTTCAGCCAACATTAAGGTGTGGGCGTAGCCTGTGCTCCCAGATTCACCATTTCCATTGGTAGCTATTTTAGTGATTTTTTTACCGCTCAGATTGGTGTGTTCTATTTTGGTAGGTTCGTACACATCTACGCTGTCTTCTAACCCCAGCGCGCCTCTCAAACCTTCTCCAAAGGTAAATACTTTTCCTTCTTCCGTAAGCAGAAATGATTGTCTTCCTCCGGCTGCTACATCCACAATGGTTTCGCCGGAAAGATTGGCATGGGACAGCTCTGTCGGAGTATCCACTATACGGTAAAAGCTTCTTCCTAAATGTCGATTTGTACTATTAATTGATATATCCGGAGCATCACGCCCCCCAAAACTGTAGGCTACCCCGGCGCTGTCAATTAATATACTGTGATTGCCTCCCGCTGAAAGTTGGGTGATTTTTTTTTCGCTTGTAAACGTATCTTCAATTAATCGGGGTGAATTAAGAGTAGCCTGCGAACCAACTCCATTTCTTCCATCTCGGCCTTCACCAAAGCCAAAAACGGTGCCATCCCCGGCAAGCAGTAACCCATGTACCCTCCCAGTAGAAATATCAGAAATGGTTTTGCCAAGGGTAGAGGAACTCGTGAATTCCGTAGGGAAATCCATTAAATCGAAACCGAAATCAAATGCAAAAAGATCCCCAAAAATAAATACGGTGCCATCAGAAGCTAAGAGTAAACCTGTTTCACTGGTCTTTGAAATGTTTGTGATGGTTTTGCCGGAGAGGTTGGCATGGGAAAGAGCGGTGGGCGT
>Ga0189291_100241_pt1 | contig 33168 bp, 28 predicted proteins | sample UW1redminimetaG_FD_130331 | JGI IMG/M metagenome (GOLD analysis project Ga0189291, IMG submission 130331) | Marine microbial communities from the Costa Rica Dome - UW179B-red mini metaG | ecosystem: Environmental > Aquatic > Marine > Oceanic > Photic zone | place: Costa Rica: the Eastern Pacific... | reverse complement strand
TGCCGCGGCCACCGGCGTCATGCCGCTGGACATGCCGGAATCGGTGCTGGTGCGTTTCAAGGGCGAGATGCAGCCGGGGATTACCCTGCGTGACCTGGTCAATGCCATTCCATACGCGGCCATCCAGTCGGGCGACCTGACCGTGGCCAAGAAAGGCAAAAAGAACATCTTCTCCGGCCGTATCCTGGAAATCGAAGGCCTGCCGGACCTGAAAGTTGAACAGGCCTTTGAACTGTCTGATGCTTCGGCCGAGCGTTCCGCCGCCGGTTGCACCATTCGCCTGGGCGAAGAACCGATCAAGGAATACTTCCGCTCCAACGTCGCCCTGCTGCGCTGGATGATCAGTGAAGGCTACGGCGATCCGCGTACCCTGGAACGTCGCGCCCGCGCCATGGAAGCCTGGCTGGAAGAACCCAAACTGATGGAACCGGACGCGGATGCCGAGTACCACAAGATCATCGAGATTGATCTGAACGAGATCAAGGAACCGCTGCTGGCCTGCCCCAACGATCCGGATGATGTGAAAACCCTGTCTGATGTGCAGGGCACCAAGATCGACGAGGTGTTCATTGGTTCGTGCATGACCAACATCGGTCACTTCCGCGCCGCCAGTGAAGTACTGAAGCAGGTCAAAGGCTCGTTGCCGACCCGCCTGTGGATTTCACCACCGACCAAGATGGATCAGCATCAGCTGACCGAAGAAGGCATCTACAGCGTATTCGGCGTCGCCGGTGCCCGCACCGAGATGCCGGGCTGTTCGCTGTGCATGGGTAACCAGGCACGGGTTGCACCCCGATCCACGGTGATCTCGACCTCGACACGTAACTTCCCGAACCGTCTGGGTGATGGTGCCAATGTCTATCTGGCCTCTTCGGAGCTGGCGGCCGTGGCCTCGGCGCTGGGCAAGATCCCGACCATGGATGAGTACATGTCTTACATGGGCAATGTGAAAACCATGTCGGATAACATCTATCGGTATCTGAACTTTAATGAGATCAAGTCGTATATGGAGGCGGCGGAGCGTCAGAAGGCGATTCCGGTGACCAACATCGCTGACGTTGCCTGACGGCTGATTTAGGCGTTTGCAGAAACGGCTCGGTCGGTGGGTTTCAGCTCACCGCACGGGCCGTTTTTTTTTGCAGCGGCACAACCAGCGTTATTTTTGCTTTTACGTTCTTTCAGGAAACGGCTCGGCCACTGGGTATCAGACTCCTGCCCGACCGCCTCTTTTAGGCATTCACCCGGCGGTGCTCCTATGGTTTTAAAAACGGGCGACGTCGCGGCCTCGCCGCTCCGGACTCAGACAGTCCTACCGCTTTTTCGGGTGAATGCCTAAAAGAGAAACGCGGCCTGATTGGGCATGAGCCTGATACCCACCACCCGAGCCTCGTGCAAAACCTTAGAGAAATGATGGCGCAGACTGGCACAAGGACCGGGTAGCGGGTGGCAGCATTCAGCCCAATCAGGCCGCGCTTTTCCTTTTGCGGATCACCCGATCAGCGGGAGGACTGTCTGAGTCCCGAGCCCGCGAAGCGCGCGAGGTCGAGTTCCGCCCCGCCGGGTGATCCGTGAAAGGAAGCGGTCGGGCTGGATCTGCTACCCGATGGCCGGGCCGCTCTTCAATAAAAGCACTGATAGTGTCCCTCCGATTGCCGGCCCGCTCTCGTAAACCGAGCACCCGAACCGTACTTTAATGGAACGGCATAGAATAAAAAGGGCGCCGGGGATCGTGCAGCAACTCCCCGGCACCAAAGGTGAGTTCTGTCAGCGTTTCTCAACCCAATAATCGGTCACCACCCCATCACGAATTTCCAGCGCCAGCGTCTCGGCTGTTTCTTTCTCGATGTTGATGTTAAACAACAAGAACAGTCCTATCTCCGACTCCGACTCCGAGGTATTGCGATAACGCCACACTTCCATGCCATTGTCGTAGGTGCTCACCCGATCCGGGCTGCCGAAATTGTTGCGAATCCAGTTGGCGTCGGTACTGCCCACCTGTACCCGGTCCAGCTCCGACTCACTCCACTGCTGGTCACCGATGCTCTCACGCGAGTCGACGACAAACAGACAGCCAGTCATGGTGGCTGCCACCAGTATCAATGCAAAAAATCTGATCATGCTTTTTCTCCTGTTGTTGTTAGAGGCCGAGCCCGTTGACGGTTCAGGACTCACCTGGTGTCCCTGTTGCCTCCCATAAGGGTTAGCAGATTCCGTGCCAACCCGGAAAGCAACAATAAGCAGTTGTTTTACAATGAAATTAAAAATGCAGGGAAAAACCACAACGGCGCCAGTCACCACTTTTTCCGTATCTGCCGCCATCTGTTGGTGAAATCCACCAACTTCCCGACGGACACTTAAGCATGTGTGGTCTGAATGGCAACTGAACCGGCAACGCGATGCATCAACACAAGCACGCGGCAGAGTGACGTGACGCATCAGAACGTCAACCTTATACTGAGTCTCTGCAAATCCCGCACGGGAAATTTCGCACAGGAAATCTCACACAGGAAAGTCACTATGAAGCGCTGGAATCTGACCCTGACAAAACCGTTGGCCGCTGCTCTGCTCAGTGCCGTACTGACCTCCGTGTCGACACCGCTGCTGGCACAGGACGAAATCATTCGCGGCGAACTGCCACCGATGCCGCAGATCGAATGGGTCCCTTCTCCCGACGACTATCTGGTCGAAGAATATGCCAGCGACTTGCAGGTGGTGTGGGCCATCAAATTTGCTCCAGATGGCCGTATGTTTGTGACTGAGCGTCCTGGACGGGTGCGCATCATTTCCGCCGGCGGCGTGATGGATCCGGAGCCCTGGCTGTCGATTGAAGAACGCATATTCTTTCAGGGCGAAAGCGGCCTGACCGGTCTGGCCTTCCACCCAGATTACCCGGCAGATCCACGCGTCTATGTCATGTATACCTACATGACCGATGAAGGCCCTTACAACCGCATCAGCTATTACACGGAAAGTCAGGGCCGGGCTGGCGAGGAAACCATCCTCTATGACGAGCTGGCAGCACAGGCACGCGGCGGCAGCCACAGTGGGGGTACGCTGCAGTTTGGTGACGACGGCATGTTGTATGTTGCCACTGGCGATGCCTTTGAGCGACAACGCTCCAATGATCTTGAAGATCTGTCCGGGGCAGTATTGCGCATAACCCCGGACGGAGACGTTCCCGCCGACAACCCGTGGGCCGGCAACCCCATCTGGGCCCACGGCATGCGTAATCCGCACGGCCTGAGCTGGCAACCTGGTACCGGCAATCTGTTTGCTGGCGACCATGGACCCACTGGCGAAGACCAGCTGATGGCGCATGACCGGATCATTGTACTGCAAGGTGGTCGTCACCACGGCTGGCCGGTGATGGTGGGCGCCATCGGGTCACCCGATTATGTTGATCCCATCCTGACCTTTGTGCCGTCATCGCCACCGGGGGACGTGATGTTCTATGACCACGACCTGATGCCGGCCCTGAAAAACGACCTCTTTGTCTCGGTGCTGGGTTTTCAGCCGCAAGATCGACAGAACCTGATGCGTATCCGCTTCCAGGATCCGGCAGATCCGACCCGGCCTACGGCCATTGAACGCTGGTTCAATGATGGCCAGGGCAATAGCGTCTATGGTCGCCTGCGGGCACTGGCCACCGGTCCCGACGGCGCCATCTATGTTGGTACCAGCAATCACGATGGACGCCAGATGACGGCCAGCCACCGCGAGCGGCCAGACCGTATTCTGCGTATTACACCCAAGCAGTAAAGGGGACGGAGGGATTTAGAAAAGGGGACGGAGGTTAGATTTGCTGCGCAAATCCCTCCGTCCCCTTTTCTAAATCCCTCCGTCCCCTTTACGTCTTACGCCAGGCTTTTACTGACCACTTCGTAAACGTCTTTGGACAGTTCCGGTTGCGACTGCACACGTTCCAGCTGTGCTTTCATCAACTGTTGACGTGCCGGGTGGTATCTTTTCCAGCGGGTCAATGGGGTAAGCAACCGTGCAGCGATCTGCGGGTTGAGTCGGTTCAGGGTAATGACCTGGTCCGCCAGGAAGGCATAACCCTCGCCACTGAGATCATGGAAGTTGACCGCGTTCATATTGCAGAATGCGCTGATCAGTGCCCGCACCTTGTTGGGATTGCGGATATCAAAGGCCTCGTGCTCCATCAGCGCTTTGACCTGCTTGAGCGTGCCGGGACGTGACGCGATCGCCTGTACACTGAACCACTGATTGACCACCAGTGACTCATGTTGCCAGCGTTGGTAGAAATCAGCCAGGGCCTGGTTTCGCAACGCCTCCGCTGCCGGTGCCTGACTGTTGATCAACAGCCGCAAGGCAGCATCCACGTCAGTCATGTTGCCGGCATCGGTAAACTGCCGATAACACACGTCCAGCCAGGCTGCCTGTTGGGTCCGGACCAGATAGGCCAGACACACGTTTTTCAGCGCACGCCGGGCGATACTGCTGGCATCGGCACTGTAGGGGGCATCGGACTGGCACAGGGCATACAGCTCGGCAAATGCCTCGGTGTGTGTGTTCGCCAGTGTGTCGGCAAGCACCTCGCGGACGTCATGAATGCCGTCCACATCAATTTCATCTGCCAGTTCGCCCAGATAGGCTTCGGAAGGCAGACTCAGCAATTGCGCCAGCATGGCCTGGTCAAGCTCACTCGCGCCACGCGCATCGGCAATGGCACTGGTCAGAATGTCGCCGCAGGCATTGATCAGACGCGCATCGATCTCCGCTGGCTGATCTGCCTGCCGGCGTTGCAGCATATCGTGCATAACCGCCACTGCCAGATCCTGCGCCGCGCTCCAGCGATTAAAACCATCACTGTCACGGGTCATGATAAACAACAGATCATCGCGCGAATAATCAAACTGCAGCTTCACCGGTGCGGAAAAGCCGCGCAGCAGCGACGGCACCGGTTTGCTGCTGACGCCTTTGAAGACAAAGCTCTGTACGTCCCGCGTGACATCCAGCACCCGTTCGGTGGGTGCGGACGCCGATGACGTGCCCAGCTCTCCTGACATCACCAGCGGCAGGTCATTGCCATGGGCATCCAGCAGTCCCATGCGCAATGGAATATGGAACGCCTCCTTGTGTGACTGTTCCGGTGTGGGCGGGCAGGATTGTTGCACCAGCAGCTCGTAGGTCTGTGCCGAGGCATCATAGTTGGCACTGACCCTGAGCTGGGGTGTACCGGCCTGCGTGTACCAGCGTCGGAACTGGGTCAGGTCAACACCGCTGGCATCTTCCATGGCGAGCACAAAGTCTTCGGTGGTGACGGCCTGGCCATCATGCCGCTGAAAATACAGGTCGGAGCCCGCACGGAAGTTGTCCGGCCCCAGAAGCTCGCGGATCATGCGCACCACTTCCGCACCTTTTTCGTAGATGGTCAGGGTATAGAAATTTGAAATCTCCATGTAGGAGTCAGGTCGCACCGGATGTGCCATGGGGCTGGCATCCTCGGCAAACTGGGCGGTGCGCAGAAAACTGACATCCTCCACGCGCTTGACCGTGCGTGAGCCCATGTCGGCGGAGAATTCAGCATCCCGAAACACTGTGAAACCTTCTTTGAGGCTGAGCTGGAACCAGTCACGGCAGGTCACCCGGTTGCCCGACCAGTTGTGAAAATATTCATGCGCCACCACGGCTTCCACACGCTGGAAAGCCAGGTCGGTGGTCGTTGCCGGATTGGCAAGGACACAGGAGGTATTAAAGATATTCAGGCCCTTGTTTTCCATGGCGCCCATGTTGAAATCATCAACCGCCACGATCATGAAGATATCCAGATCGTATTCACGGCCGTACACTTCTTCATCCCAGCGCATGGCATGTTTCAGTGATGCCATGGCGTGATCGCATTTGTCCAGATCTTTCTCTTCCACGAATATGCGCAGGGTGATGTCGCGCTGGGTACAGGTGGTGAACCGGTCCTCGATACACTGCAGATCGCCGGCCACCAGGGCAAACAGATAGCAGGGCTTGCGGAACGGGTCTTCCCAGCTGACCCAGTGCCTGCCGCCATCGAGCTCGCCGCGGGCAATATCATTGCCATTGGAAAGTAGTACCGGGTATCTTTGTTTATCGGCAACAATGGTGGTGGTGAACACCGACATCACGTCGGGCCGGTCCAGATAATAGGTGATCTTGCGAAAGCCCTCGGCCTCACACTGCGTGCAGAACATTGTGCGTGACTTGTACAGACCTTCCAGACTGGTATTGTCCTGCGGCCTGATCAGCGTCACGCATTCCAGCACAAAGCCAGTGTCCGGAGACTGGCTGGCGAATGTCGACAGCGATCCGATGGTCAACGTTTCCTCGCCGATCACATAGTCGTCCGGGGTCAGCTCTGTGCCATCAATACGCACAGACACCAGCTCCATGTCCTGGCCATCAAGCTGCAGCGACTCCTGGTTATTGCCCACCAGCTCCGGATTGCGCCGGATCAGCAGCTTCGAGCTGACCCGGGTCTGGGTTTCTCCCAACTCAAAATGCAACTCCGTGCTGTCGATGAGAAAAGCCGGTGCCGTATAGTCTTTCAGGAAAATGGTTTTGGCCTGTGCGTCTCGCATATTCTTGATTACCTCTTGCTGCTGTTACGTTATGAACAGCTCAATTCCACATGATAGCCGGCGTAGCGGCGGACATTGATAACGCCGCCGTCAAACATCAGGTATTGCCCCTTGATGCCCAGCAGCGTGCCTTCCACCAGGGGGTCCTTGTCAAAGTTGTAGGATGCAATCTTGTCCGGGTAACCCTGCACCGGATAGCTGATGGCAATCGGGTCGATACCGTTGAGCACACTGATCGCGTGGAAGCCGTAGCGCTGTGTCAGGTCCTGCAGATCATCCTGGCAAAGCTCAAGCAGACGTGTTTTCTCCGCCAGCAGATCCACGTCCTGGTCGCCTTCGCGCAGCATGTCGCGCCAGTTGGTCTTGTCAGCAACATGCTGTTTGAACATGACTTCCAGTGCACCACTTTGCAGGCGACTTCTGACCCGGACGATGGGCAGCGCCTGCACCGCGCCCTGATCGACCCAGCGCGTGGGCACCTGGGTCGCGCGGGTAATGCCCACTTTGATGCCGGATGAATTGGCCAGGTAGATGATATGGTCCTGCATGCAGAACTCTTCACCCCAGGCTGGCTCACGACAGGTGCCCTGGTCATAATGACATTTTTCCGGATGGATGATGCAGCTGTCACACTGGGCCAGGGACTGGAAACAGGGGTAGCAGTAACCCGAGTTGAAGCTCTTGTTGGTATTGCGACCGCAGTACACACACTCAATCCGGCCGGTGTAACGCAGCCTGACTTTTTTACCCAGCAGGGCATTCATCGGCGTCACGGTGTCTGCCAAAGGCAGACCGTAGTCGACCGGCGATTGCAAGCGACTGTGCATTTTGCGCATCAGGCCATGGGCCAGAACATCCATCCGGGTGATTCTCCTGTACTGGGTCGGTGCGGTGCTGTGGATCAGCTCAGTGTTTGGTCACGTTAATGGGCATGACCCGGTCATGCGCCTGATCTGCCTCGCTGGCGGCCGGGTCGTCACATTCACTGGTTTTCAGCCCGGTGCGATCAATATAGCCGACGCGCTGCTGTTCCGGCAGAAATGCCTGCTCATAGGCAATGATGGCCTGCAGGCAGTATTCCAGTTGTTCCGGGCTGAGCTTGCGTCCGTCCGGCCAGCGTCCCAGTTCGACTGCGGTTTTCAGATTCATGTGCACCTCAGGATTCATCATGCCGAGAATATCCTGCAGCGACTCGATACTTTTGTCAGACATAAGCCTCTCTCATCTGTGACTCAACAACTTGCCCAGTACCACACCTGCCAGCATGCCGCTGAGCAGCCCACCCAGATGGGCGGCGGTAGCAATCATGCCGGACGCCAGCACGCCCATCAGCACCAGTGCCGCCAGGAACACCATGATCATGGCGGTCGGCAGACGCAGCGCCGATTGTGGCTGCACGGTCTGCCACATCCAGATGAAGCCCAGCAGCCCGTAGACCACGCCGGACATGCCACCAAACATGCCATTGCCCGACCACAGGTACTGCGCCATATTGCCGCCAAAGGCGGCCAGCAATACCAGCACCGATATGCGCCACCATCCCAGTACCGGTTCGATCATGCGTCCAAAGTACCACAGCCACAACAGGTTAAACACCAGATGCACAGCGCCAAAATGCAGTAACGCAGGGGTCAGGGTACGGATAAAAATCAGTGGCGAATCCAGCACACCGGCCTGGCGCAGATCCGGGAAAAACAGACCTCGCACGGCCATCGGGTCGGCCCCCAGGTTGCTGATCAGCGCCACCAGCAGGCAGGCACCAATCAGCACCATGCTGACCGGCGCCAGCCAGATGGCACTTAGCAGGTTCTGGGCAAAAGTCTTGCCGGAAAACAGCGGTACCGCTGCTGCCGTTGTTGGGCCGCCGGGAATATCAAGTTGGTCAGCCTGCCACTGCGCAAACAGCTCGGCAATCAGTCCGGCCTCATGCTCCGATCTTGCCCATACCACCAGTTTGCCGGATTCCTCGGTTGTGTGATGGGCCACGGCCCGGGATTGCAGGTAACGCACAAAGGGACGCAAATCCAGGGTGTCATCAACGGCAACGGCTCTATACATCGTCTCTGACCAATCGATTGCCCCAGCCCAACTTGCTGCGGCACACTTCGTAATAGCTGTAGTCCAGCGGGTGAATCAGCCGCAGCGGCTGCGCTTTTTTGCGGATAACGATTTCATCGCCCGGTTCCGTGTTAAAGCGCACCGCACCATCGCAACTGATCACCGGCGATATCGCCCGTTGCTTGACTACACGCACGCGGATTTCATTGTCGGCATCAACCACCAGCGGCCGACTGCTGAGCGTATGCGGATACATGGGTACCAGCACCAGCGCGTTGAGACTGGGGTGCATGATGGGACCACCGGCGGACAGCGAATACGCGGTGGAACCGGTGGGTGTTGCCACAATCAGGCCATCGGACTGCTGGGAGTTGACAAACTGGCCGGCAATAAACAGCTCAAACTCGATCATTTGTGCTGCCGTCCCCGGGTGCAGGACCACATCATTCAGCGCCGTTCCACCAGGCAGCAGAGCGCCGTCTCGCGCCACCTCGAACTCCAGCATGAAGCGGGACTCTTCATGGTAGCGGCCGTCCAGCACCGCACTGAGCGTGTCTTCAATGTCATCCGGGCGAATATCGGTCAGAAATCCGAGCCGGCCGCGGTTGATACCAAGTACCGGCACATCGTGACTGACCAGCACACGCGCCGCATTGAGCATGCTGCCGTCGCCACCAACCACTACCACCAGGTCGCTTTTTGCGCCCAGTTCGTGGCGCTGGCACACGGGCAGGGACGATGCGGGTAACAGATCGGCAGTACTTTGTTCCAGCACAATATCCAGCTGGCGGGACTGCAGAAACGCAATCAACCTTTGCAGTGTCTCGACAACACCGGCATGTCCGGGTCGTCCGACCAGGCCAATCTGTTTGAATATTGCCATAAATAGTGTGCCCCAACGGCTGCCAGACTCAATTCGCTTGCGGGGGCTGTTCCCCAGGCAGGTCACGGTTCCACTGAACCGGCCGCTGGCGAGTATAACACGGGGATTGCGGCAGTCGGAGGCTGAATAACCGGCGCTCAGGGTATGGATCGCACCTGCACTACCATGGGTTCCAGGGTATAGATCAGCTCCTGGGAATCAAGCAGGCGATAGGCTACGAACAGGACGATGGGAGAACCGGCAAGTTCCGGCAAGGGTTTGAAGTCGTTGAGGATGCGCAGATACTCGACGGCACTGAGCGTGTCGGCGGCATTAAAAGCAACCAGTTTGTCGACATCGCCCTGCCAGTCAAACACCTCACCCCGATCCGTAAGCTGCACAAATCCCATCCCGGCACTGCTCAGGTCAGCCAGCACATGAAAATGCCCCTGCCGTCCGACATGCGACGGATCGATATAGAATTCGGCACTGATATCCAGACTTTGTGACAGCCCGACAGAGTCTGCGTTGCTCAGGCCATTGTCAGTACTGGCGGCAATGCCGATATGGGTTGAGTTGGGACTGCCATCCAGGGATCCCACCCGTCTGCCGGGGCGACCGGCGACACGGGTCGGCATGAAGCCGGCAACCTGGTAGCGGACCAGATTCAGAGTCCGCACAGCATCGGCGCCGAAGCGTGTATCACGATAATCCACGCCACAGGGCTGCCCGCCACAATCCAGCGCCGGGCTGGAGAACAGTGGCACTCGCTGACTGGCAGTGAAGGCACTGGGAGTGGCCATCACCGTGGTAAAGCTGTGATCGACACCATGACCGGTGGCAAAACTGAAGGTACCACCACCGCCGTCCTCGCGATGCGAATGCGTCAGCCCCATGTTGTGACCAAATTCGTGAGCCAGCACACTGCTGACCGGGCAGTCGATGGCAGCCAGTGAATAGGCAAAATCGCCATTGTCGAACGCCGACAGATCGCCATTGGTGCGGTAGCCGCCCAGGTTGGCCAGGCCGCACATATTGGGCTGCGATGCCAGCGGCCGGAATACCACGGTGAGATCCGCTCCGTAGCGCTGACGCAATGCTGCCACATCGGCAAAGGCGGCATGCTCGCCATAGGTCAGCTGATCCAGCATAGTGTGCATATTGGCCTGGGTCGACGGGTAATCAACCCGACCGTGATACACCGGCCGCAGCGTAATGCCAATACCGCTGTCGTGGTAAACCTGATTGGCCACGCTGATCAACTGGTTGATGCGGGTGGCAGTATGTATGCCATATACCGATTCGGCATCGGGTGTGTACAGGGCCATCACATCGATAATGACATTGCCCAGGCGGTCAATATGACTTTGTTCGGCCAGGTCCTGATTAAAGCGGCTGATGCCATGCTGATCTGCATCGCCAACAACATCGTTGACAACATTGATGTAGGCGTCATGACGAATGTCATTCACGACCACCGTACTGACGACACGGTCGGGCTCGGTGCGCGGCCCTACCCTGACAATAAAACTGAATGACCGGCTGCTGCCAGGAGCCAGCGTGCCACTGAGTTCGCAGCTGAGCACCGGTTGTGGCGGTGAGGATTGTGTGGTGCGCCGGCGGCAGGCCGGTGCGCTGACCAGTTCGGCATCTTCCAGTATGAAGTAGATATCGGCACTCAGGCGCGACAGGTTCTGATTGCCCTGATTGTTGAATTCCACAACAACCTCTATCTCGGCGCTGTTGCCCAGCGTCACCACATCCTGGCTGAAGCGCTGACTGATTTGCAGCCCCGATTGTGACCCGGCCACATTTTTCACCGGTGATCCGGCGCCGGACACGGTCAACGGAACAGGCATACGCTGACGGCGTTGATCGGGCCGCGGAATGACAAAATCTGACGGGGCGTCTGCGCCCAGATTACCAGTGGGCTGATAGAACCAGCCGCGCAGGGTTTGCTGGCCTTCAGCGGTGATCACCCAGCGCTGGTTGTCGATGCCCAGGTCGGCAAACAGGGCCTTATCGCCCAGTGTCAGAACAAATTGCAGGTCGAGTCCGGCATCCGCACTGACGCCTCGCAGAACCCGGTCGCCATTAATATAAGTGTCGTTGTGGGTAACACGGCCGTGGATACTGAGCAGCGTTGCGCCTGACATCAGGGGGATGCCCTGACCGGGCAGCCTGAATTCAAATTCACTGCCTTCCTGTAACGCCGCCAGGTCGGCGCGCATGAAACTGACGGTTTCAGCCGCTGCCGCAGCGACCGGACGCGGAGGCCAGCCGGGCTGATCAGCGTGTGCCGGCAATGCTGCGGTTGCTGCCAGCAGCAGGCACAGCAACACCAGGCCCGGTATGCTCAGGCTGGTTGCGGCGGGCAGCCAGAAAGCCTGGCATCCGCGCTGAAGTCCCGGTAAATCGCGCATAAATTCACTTTCGAGTTTATCAACGGCGTCTAGCATACCTTGCCGTGGGAATTTTTACCACAGTGTGTTCCCCGTTTGCCGCAGACCGCCCGTGTGCAGCGCCAGGATGCGACTGCCCGGGGCATAAAGCCCGGCATCGATGCGCTGAAACAGCGCATGCAACAGCTTGCCGGTATAGACCGGCTCCAGCGGTATTTTGTGCGCCTGGCCAAAGCGCAAGACAAATTCCTGCAGATCCCGGCCCACGCGCGCATAACCGCCGCCGTGATAGTCGGTTTCCAGACACCAGTTCGCGTCAGCCTCTGCGTGCCCCAGGCGGGCCAACCAGCGTTGAATATCTGCGCGCAGGAAATCTGCGCCTTTGAGCACCGCAAAACCACGGACAAACGGTGTGACCGGCGTGGCGCCCGCCGGGCCCGGGGCGGACTGCAGCTGTCTGAGGCCAGTCAGCAGGCCCGCCAGCGTTGTGCCGGTACCACAGGCCAGAGCGATTTCGCATTGATGAAGATCGGGTACCCGTGCTGCCAGTTCCGCCGCCATGTCCTGACAGCCGCGCACGCCAGCCTCATTGCCACCGCCTTCGGGGATCAGGTAATACGGTCCGTGCTCACGCTGCAGGTCCGCCAGAAAATCCGCATCATGCCGGCGCCGGTAGTCGGCGCGACTCACTGGCAGCAAGTGCATGCCACGGTCCCGGGCAAAGGCCAGGGTGGCATTGAGGGGTGTCACCAGTTCACCACGGATGACCCCTACGGTGTCGAAACCGGCCTCCGCCCCGGCACCGGCCAACGCATAAATATGATTGGAATAGGCACCCCCGAAACTGAGCAGGCGGGTGGCACCCTGCTCGCGGGCAAGTGCCAGATTGTGCTGCAGCTTGTACCATTTGTTGCCACCAACCACGGGGTGCGCCAGATCAAACCTGACCACACGCAGGCTGATAGCCCGTGCGTCGAGCATGGGATCGTTAACGGACTGAATACAGATCTGGTTGCTGGTGATCATGGGAAACAGCCAACAGAAGCGAGAATCAACTTTGGCAGATACAGATAGAGGGGGGTGGGTGCAGCCTGTCGTGTGAGGTTGTTGCCAGCCAGGTTGATACCCGATTGACAACAGCAACACGTAATAATGGCGGACCGGACGAGACTCGAACTCGCGACCTCCGGCGTGACAGGCCGGCATTCTAACCAACTGAACTACCGGTCCACGGTAGCGCAACACTTTAACATCAAATGACGTTAACAACGAGCCATTTGTTGGTGGGTTGTGAGGGATTTGAACCCCCGACATTCGCCTTGTAAGGGCGACGCTCTACCAACTGAGCTAACAACCCGCTGTGTTGAGTGACGCGCATTTTACCGACTTGAGCCGGCATGTCAAATAAAAATTCAAGATTTAGTCATGTAAGCGCAAACGCCCGGCATGAGCCGCCTCTGTACAAGTTGCAAGGCTGGCGTTAGACTTGCCGCCCTATGGAAATCTACAAAGAATTTACCTTCGAAGCTGCGCATCGGCTGCCCAATGTTCCGGCAGGACACAAGTGCGCGCGTCTGCACGGACACTCCTTTCAGGTCACCCTGGTGGTCAGTGGCGAGGTCGGTGAGCACAGCGGCTGGGTGATGGATTTTGGTGACATCAAAAAGGCTTTCAAACCCATCTGGGAACAGCTGGACCATCACTACCTGAATGACATTGACGGCCTGCACAACCCTACCAGCGAGAACATTGCCCGCTGGATATGGCAGCAACTGAAACCGCTGCTGCCCCAGTTGTGCCGTATCGAGATCCGCGAAACCTGCACCAGCGGCTGCATCTACACCGGCGCTTAAAGGGGACGGAGGGATTAAAGGGGACGGAGGCGCTTTGCTGCGCAAACCGCCTCCGTCCCCTTTAATCCCTCCGTCCCCTTTACAGCTTCCCCTTCAACGCCATAAAGTCTTTCGGACGCCTGACACAGTCTGCCGCGATCAGCTTGCCCTCGCGAAAATACTGAATCACAAAACCCGTCGGATCGGCGGGATCCAGGCTGCCATCAAGTTGTGCTTCATCAAAACCATCGGACAAGCCCACCGACTGCAGCTTGATATCAAACTGATCAGACCAGAACCACGGAACAACATCATAAACGTCATTACCACCACAGATATTGATGGCGGCAATACGGGCCTGATCGTTGGCATTCTGCACCGACTCCAGTCGCACGCGGCGCCGGTAACGGTTATCCGGATAGGACGCACAGTCCCCGGCGGCAAAAATATCCGCATCACTGGTGCGGCAGTGCGCATCCACATAAACACCGTTCTCGATTCGCAGTCCGGCGTCCTGCGCCAATGTGGTTTCCGGTGTGACGCCGATGCCAACAATCACAATATCGGCCGGGTAGCTTGTGCCATCAGCGCAGCTGACCGAATCGACCGCGTGCTGGCCATTGATACCGATGACCTCGGCGCCGCAGACAATATCAACACCGTGGGCACAGTGCAGATCCGTGAAATACTGTGACACCTGCTCACCTGTAACCCGCTGCAGAACCCGATCGGCGCGCTCCAGCACGGTGACCTGCAGGCCCATCTGTGCCATCACCGCCGCGGCTTCCAGGCCAATGTAGCCAGCCCCAATGACCACTGCGCGCTGCCTGCCCTGCAGGTGCTGTTTGATGGTTTCCACATCGGCATAACTGCGCAGGTAACATACACCGTCAAGGCCATCGCCCAGCGGCAGCTTGATGGGCCGGGCACCGGTGCACAGTGCCAGTTTGTCGTAAACCAGCGTCTCGCCATCAGCCAGCACAATGCGCTTTTGCTCAGGTACGATCTGTTGCACGGCGGTCGCCAGGCGCAGGGAAACATTGTTGCTGGCATACATGGCCTGCGGGCGCAGCAGGATATTGTCCAGGGTTTTGCTGCCGGCCATCACGGTTTTTGACAGCGGCGGCCGGTGGTATGGCAACTCAGCTTCGGCGCCAATCAGCACAATCTCGCCGGCCCAGCCATGCTTGCGCAGGTTAACGGCCAGTTGCGAACCGGCGTGGCTGGCTCCAATAATGACACAGCGGGCATCGCTGCTGCTGTCCGTGAGGGTCAGGGAATCGCTCATGAGTTACTCCACTCGCCAGTCGATGGGGGTTTTGTTGTGTTGCTGCAACCAGGCGTTGGTGCGGGAGAAATGCTGGTTGCCAAAAAAGCCGCGATGGGCTGACAGTGGCGACGGATGCGGGGATTGCAGCACCAGGTGCCGGTTGCGATCAATCATGGCGCCTTTGCGCTGTGCGTAACTGCCCCACAACAGGAATACCAGATCGTTGCCACGCTCATTGAGCAGGCTGATCACGCGATCGGTGAATACTTCCCAGCCCTTGCCCTGATGCGAGGCAGCCTGCCCCGCGGCAACGGTCAGTACAGAATTCAGCAACAACACACCCTGCCGTGCCCAGGCATCCAGGCAACCACTGCGTGACATGGGCAAGCCCAGGTCTGCGTGTATCTCCTTATAGATGTTCTGCAATGAGGGCGGCAATGCCACCCCCGGACGTACCGAAAAGCACAGACCGTGCGCCTGCCCCGGGCCGTGATACGGATCCTGCCCCAGAATGACCACTTTGACCTGATCAAACGGCGTGCTGTTCAGGGCATTAAAGATGTCTGCACCCGCCGGATAAATCTGTTTGCCCTGCTGCTTCTCGGCCTGCAGAAACTGACGCAGCGCCTGCATGTAATCCAGATCGAACTGATCGGCAAGCAGCGCATTCCAGGAAGGCTCCAGTTGGATATCGCGGGGCATTACGACTCTTTGACCGGACGCATATGCGGGAACAGCAGAACATCCTTGATCGACGGGGCATCGGTAAACAGCATGACCAGACGGTCAATACCGATACCCTCACCCGCCGTTGGTGGCATGCCGTATTCCAGTGCCGTGATGTAGTCAGCATCGTAATGCATGGCTTCGTCGTCGCCGGCATCTTTCTGCTCGACCTGTTCACGAAAACGCGCCGCCTGGTCTTCTGCATCATTCAGCTCCGAGAAACCATTGGCCAGCTCACGGCCACCAATCATCAGCTCAAAGCGGTCGGTCACATCGGGATTGTTATCATTTCGGCGCGCCAGTGGTGACACTTCCGTGGGGTATTCAGTGATGAAGGTCGGCTGCAGCAGATGGTGCTCAACCTTTTCATCAAAAATCTCCATCACGATACGACCTACGCCCCAACTCGCCTCGGGCTTGATGCCAAAGGACTGGGCCAGGGCAGCAGCGGCGTCACGGGTGTCCAGTTGTTCGGGTTTGACCTCGGGGCAATATTTGAGGATGGAGGCTTTCACCGGCAGCCGCGTAAACGGCTGGGCAAAGTCGATCTCCAGTCCCTGATAGGTCAGTTTGGTGGTGCCCAGCACCTCCATGGCAATGGTGCGGAACATGTCTTCGGTGAAGTCCATCAGGTCATGATAATCTGCGTAGGCCTGATAGAATTCCACCATGGTGAATTCCGGATTATGCCGCGTCGACAGGCCTTCGTTACGGAAGTTGCGATTGATCTCGAACACACGTTCAAAACCGCCCACGACCAGGCGCTTGAGATACAACTCCGGCGCAATACGCAGATACATGGTCTGATCCAGGGCGTTGTGGTGCGTCACGAACGGCTTGGCCGTGGCTCCGCCAGGGATGACCTGCATCATCGGAGTTTCCACTTCCATAAACTGATGCGCCTGAAAATAATTGCGCATGCTGTTGATCAGTTTAGAGCGCAGCATGAATGTGCGACGCGACTCCTCATTGGCGATCAGGTCCACGTAACGCTGACGATAGCGCACCTCGGTGTCCGACAGGCCCTTCCACTTGTCGGGCAGCGGGCGCAAGGCCTTGGTCAGCAGCTGCAGGGAATTGACATTGACGGTCAACTCGCCCTTGCCGGTGCGGAAAACCTCGCCTTCAACGCCGACGATATCACCCAGGTCCAGCCCCTTGATTTCTTCCATCTGTTCGGCTGACAGGGCTTTGTGGTTGACGTACAGCTGCAGGGCATCGCTGCTGTCCTGGATCACCGAAAACGGGCCGCGCTGACGTATCAGACGACCAGCGACTTTGACCTTGCGAGCCAGCTGTTGCAGGTCTTCCCGCGTCGTGTCGGCAAACTCAGCGTGAATGTCGCTGGCCAGCGTGTCACGCCGGAAGTCATTCGGAAACGCATTACGTTTAGCCTGTATGGCGTGCAATTTGTCACGACGCTGGGCGATCAGTTTGTTTTCTTCCTGCGCATTGAGTGCCTGGTCGGCACTGGCGTTCGCGGTCTGGTCATTACTGGTGGTCATCTGATCACAATCCCATTTTTAAACTGGCTTCGATAAAACGGTCCAGGTCGCCATTAAGCACGGCCCCGGTATTGGTGTTCTCCACATTGGTACGCAGGTCCTTGATACGGGACTGGTCCAGTACGTAGGAGCGAATCTGGCTGCCCCAGCCGATGTCGGATTTCTCCGCTTCCACGGCCTGCGCTTCTTCTTTGCGCTTGAGTTCTTCCAGCTCGTAAAGCTTGGCTTTCAATTGCTTGATGGCCTGATCCTTGTTCTTGTGTTGTGAACGCTGATTCTGACACTGCACCACAATGCCGGTGGGTTCGTGCGTCAGACGGATGGCCGAGTCAGTGGTATTGACGTGCTGGCCACCGGCACCACTGGAGCGGAAGGTATCCACGCGCACCTGCGACATATCCAGATCAATTTCGATGTCATCATCGATTTCCGGCGACACAAACACCGAGCTGAACGAGGTGTGCCGGCGGTTGCCCGAGTCATACGGGGACTTGCGCACCAGACGATGCACACCGGTTTCGGTACGCAACCAGCCGAAGGCATATTCGCCACCAAAGTGCAGAGTTGCCCCCTTGATACCGGCGACTTCGCCCGAGGACACGTCCATGACTTCTACACTGAAGCCTTTGTCTTCACCCCAGCGCATGTACATACGCATCAGCATTTCGGCCCAATCCTGGGCCTCGGTGCCACCGGAACCGGCCTGGATTTCCAGATAGGCACCATTGGCGTCCATCTTGCCGGAGAACATGCGACGGAATTCCAGCCCGTTCAGCTCGGTCTCCAGCCCCTTGAGTTCGGACTCCACTTCCGCCTGCAGATCGGCATCGTTTTCTTCCTTGGCCAGCTGCAACAGTTCACTGTTGTCGGCCAGCCCCGTGTACAGGCGGTCGATGGTGCCAACCACATTCTCCAGACTTGAGCGTTCCCGACCCAGCGCCTGCGCCAGCTCGGGGTTATCCCAGACGGTAGATTCGCCCAGTTCCAGCTCGACCTCGGTCAGCCGTTCCTTTTTGGTATCGTAGTCAAAGATACCCCCTGAGCGTATCGGTACGCTCGGTGAAGTCTTTGATTTTATGGAGTAATGGGCTAATTTCCATGAAATATCCTGTCAGCTTGCGGTTCAGAATGTAGGGCAGTGTGCGGGCAAAAATCACAAGAGCGGCATTTTACACCACTCAGGCGCGCATTTCACACGGCGATTGTATCGACAACTGGCGCCCACACAGCAACGGCGCAGCGTACAAATACGGTACAATCGCGGGCATGAAACCACCCAGTGACATCCACAACGCCAATATTGCCTGGCAGGACGACGGCGCACCGTATTCACCGGACTACGACGATGTGTATTTTTCCCGCCAGGGTGGCCTGGCGGAGACGGATCACGTGTTTCTTCGCGCCAATGATCTGCAGGCACGCTGGCAGGCCGCCGACCAGCAATCGGGTGCAGGCGTGTTCACCATCGCGGAACTGGGCTTTGGCACCGGCCTGAATTTCCTGAGCTGCTGGCGCCTGTGGCAACAGACCGGCTGCCAGCGTCTACGTCTGCATTTCATCAGCTGTGAAAAACACCCGCTGAGCCGGCAAGCCCTGCGACAGGCACTATTGCAATGGCCCGAACTCGCCGACCTGAGCGAGCAGCTGCTGGCCCACTACCCGGACCATACCGGTGGTTACCATCGCCTGCTGCTGCGTGCCGACACCAGTCAGGCACACAGCGTGGTGCTGGATCTGTATTACGGCGACGCCCTGGCCATGCTGCAGCAACAGTCCAGTCCGCAGGCGCGCGTACATGCCTGGTTCCTGGATGGTTTTACGCCAGCCCACAATCCCGAGTTATGGAGCGAGGATATACTCCTCTGTATTGCCCGCCTCAGCCGGCCGGGTACCACCCTGAGCAGCTACAGCGTCACCGGCCGCGTGGTCAGGGCTCTGCGTGAACTGGAATTCAGCGTGGAAAAACGTCAGGGCTTTGGCAGCAAACGCCAGATGCTGTTTGCCTGCAAAAACGGACACGGTGATCAACCCGTAACTCCCGGTGCATTGCAGGCCGTGGTGATCGGTGCCGGGCTGGCCGGCGCCACCGTCGCCAGAGCGCTGGCGGAACGTGGCATATCGGTGACGGTGCTGGAACAGGCGCATGATATCGCCCAGGGCGCATCCGGCAACGCGCAGGCGGTTGTGCAGATGCGTCTGAACAAGCAGGCCGACACCCACTGGCAGTTCCACCTGCACAGCTATCTGTTTGCCCTGCGGTATTACGCAGACCTGGCCAGTATCAGTGACAATGCCATCGACTGGCACGACTGCGGTGTGCTGACCCTGGACAGTGCCTATACCAATACCCGGCACCAGACCAGCAACCCGGCGCCTGTGGCTATTACTGAAGCGCCTGCTGCTAATACTGAGGCGCCTGCGGCTCACAGAGAGATTTACGCGCACTACCCGGCGCAGCTGCTGCACCGGGTAACTGCCGGGCAGACCCGGGCTGTCGCCGGCATCGGTTTGCCCGAGGACGGCTACCTGCAACCGCTGGGCGGCTGGCTGAACCCGGCAGCCACCTGCCGTGCCTGTCTGGATCACCCTCTGATCAATGTGCGCCCGGGCGTCAGGATTGGCGATATTGAGCGCCGCAATGGTCGCTGGCACACCACCGACAGTCATGGCGTGCCAGCCAGTGACAGCGACATTCTGGTGATCGCCAACAGCTATGCAGCGCGCCACTTCAGTCAGACTGCTGCCTACCCGGTAGCACCGCTGCGCGGTCAGGTCACCGAATTGGCCGCCAGCGAACAAAGCACCAAGCTCAGGATGGTTGTCTGTAGTGAAAGATACCTGGCTCCACAAAGCCGCACCGGGCTGCATTGTATTGGCGCCAGCTACGTCAAGGGCAGTGTTGACACGCAGCTGACGCCTGCAGAGCAGGATGGCAATCTGGATAAATCGGCCCTGATCAGGGAGCAGCTGAACCTGCAGGCGCCGTCAGCGCTGCACGGCCGGGCAAGTATCCGTGGCAGTTCCGGCGATTACATGCCCATTGCGGGTGCTGTACCTGACCCGGACCTGCCCGAAACCCGGTACGGGAGCACACAACATGTGCCATCACAGGACTCGCCGCAGATACTGCCCGACCCCGACCTGCTGCCGGGACTGTACCTTAGCACCGGTCATGGGTCACACGGCACGGTCAGTTGTCCGATTGTTGCAGAACATATTGCCTGCCTGGCACTCGCTGAGGCCAGCCCCCTGCCTGCATCACTGGCCGACTGCATTGCACCGCTGCGCTTTATTCGCCGACAACGCCGGCGCCTGCAAAAGCGTCGCTGACTCAGTACTGGTAGAAGCGTTCCACAATCCTTGCCAGATACCAGGCGTCGTCGCTGCCTGCCAGTTCGCGAATGGAATGCATGCCGTAGGTGGGCACCCCGACATCGATGGTTTCCACACCCAGTCCGGCGGCGGTAATGGGGCCAATGGTACTGCCGCAGCCCATGTCACTGCGCACCACAAAGGACTGTACCGGCACCTCGGCCTGCTCGGCCAGGGATTTGAACAGAGCCGTGGTTCGGCTGTTGGTGGCATAACGCTGATTGGCATTGACCTTGATCACCGGCCCGTGATTGAGCAGCGGACCATGATTATTGTCATGCCGGTCAGAGAAATTGGGATGCAGACCATGGGCATTGTCAATGGACAGGAACAGCGAACGGCGGGTCATGCGTTCTACCGCCTCGGCGGCATTGCCGGGGCTCAGCTGGGCGCTGATGCGGGCCAGCACCGAGCGCAGAAACGGGCCCTGGGCACCGCAGGCAGAATTGCTGCCCACTTCCTCATGATCATTGCAAACCAGCAGATTAAACCCGCTGGCCTGCGCCTGATTGTCCGCCAGCAGCGCCTGCTGACCGACATAACAACTGAGCAGGTTATCCAGCCGCGCCGACGCAATGAAGTCCTCATTCAGTCCCACCATGGCCGGCGCCTGGGTATCATAAAAAAACAGTTCGTGGGCAAGGATGCTGTCCACGTTGTTGATATTCTGCTGTTCGCCCAGCGCGCTGGTGAGCCAGTCATTAAACTCAAAACCGGATGCCGACGCCTGCAGTGCCAGCACCGGCGGCAGATCTTTCTGCGCGTTGATGGTGCGATTGCTGTTGGCTTCTCGATCAAGATGGATGGCCAGGCTGGGCACTGTTGCCAGCGGGCGTTGCCAGTTCAGCAACGCAGACCCCAGCGATCCGTCACTGCGCCTGAATTCCACCCGACCCGCCAAAGACAGGTCACGGTCGAACCAGGGTGCCATCAACATACCCCCGTAGACTTCCACGGCAAACTGCAGAGCATTGCCGGTTTGCGGATTGGCAGGCATCACTGCGTTGGGTTTGAGCTTCAGACAGGGGCTGTCGGTATGCGCGCCGCTCATGCGGAATCCGGATTCCGCCGGATCGCCCTGCCCCAGCGTGAAGGCGATAACAGACGAACCATTGCGTTGCACCAGATAACGCCCACCGGGCTTCAAGTGCCAGGTATCTTCTTCATGCAGCATTTCGAAGCCGGCACCTTGCAGGGTCGCCTGCATGGTCTGTACTGCGTGAAACGGTGTGGGTGACTGCTGCAGAAACTGCAGCAGTCCTTCATTGAATGAAACTTTGTTCACGATAGTCCTGTGCCCTAAGGCCATGGGTATGCAACTGTCTGGCAGGCGGGGTCAGGGATTGACCTCAAGCAGCTCGACATCAAAAATCAGCGTGGCATGCGGCGGAATGGGGCCTGAGCCGCCCGGACCATAAGCCAGGTCCGAGGGGATGAACAGACGCCACTTGTCGCCTGGCTGCATCAGCTGCAGCGCTTCAGTCCAGCCCGGGATGACCTGATTCAGCATAAACTGGGCAGGTTCGCCGCGCTCGATAGAGCTGTCGAATACCTCACCGTTGATAAAACGGCCTTCGTAATGCGCCAGGACCGAATCGGTGGCTTGCGGCGAGGTGCCGCTGCTGTCACCGGATTCCAGCACCATGTACTGCAGGCCCGAGTCAGTGGTGGCCACGCCTTCAGCCTGGGCATTGTCGACCAGGAAGGCTTCACTTTCGGCGCGCATTGCGTCCTGTTCGGCCTGCGCACGATCCATCAGCTCCTCCTGGAAACTGGTCAGCGCCTGCATCATCTGTTCTTCGGACAATTGCGGTTCACCGGTCACGATGTCATTGAAGCCCGCAATAAAGGCGTCCATGTCAATGTCTCCAGCCAGCCCCTGCATCACCAGACCCTGGCCGATATTGACCCCGATGCTGTAGCTGACCTGCGTACGTTCGTCAGTCAGATCCAGATCCTGTGCCTGCACAGAACCTCCCAGTACAGCCAGCGACACCGCCAGGCTGAGGCCTGAGGCACGAATACTTTTCATAGTTTTATCCTGTCTCGATAAGAAATTCAGTTAACGGGCAGCATACTAAACCGACTGAGAGCCGATTTCCAGTGTACAGATTACCTGCCAGCCCGTATGCTTTGAATCCTGAACCGGTGGCCCGAACCATTGGACCGCAAACCTTTTGGACCCCGAAGCATTGAACCTTGAAGCATTTAACCCTGAAGCTTTAAAGAGCGTATACGGAGCTGTTACCGCCATGGACATCTGCTGCCCTGCCCGCCTGCCCGATACGTCTGCCTCACCGGGGTCCGGCACTCACCTGCGCACACTGGTCCTGTGCACCCTGGTGCTCGCTGTGCTGCTGGGCGGCTGCACCCGCAAATTCTCGGTCAGCGTTAATGAGCGGGTGCTTTATGACCCGCGACCCGGCCACGTGGTGATGGTATCTGACCCCGGCCTGCAAAGCTGCATCAATGTCGCACTGCGCGATGGTGAACTGGCTGGCGCCGACGATGTACAGATCCTCGCCTGCCCGTCACTGGAGATAGAGTCTCTGGCCGGCATCGAACAACTGGAAAATCTGCGTTATCTGGATCTAACGGGCAACCAGCTTGAGCATCTGGACGAACTGCGTCACTTGCGCCGGCTAAGCTCGGTCAATGCGCCGGACAATGATCTCAACGACATCTCCGGCCTGCTGCAGGTATCGTCCCTGACCAGCGCCGTGTTGACCGGCAACCCGGGCATCCCCTGCCAGCAACTGGATACCCTGGCTGAGCGCCTGGCGCAGAACCTGCTCAGGCCGTTGCAGTGTGTTGACTGAACGGGGCACACCGCTGTGAAAACGAAACTCGTCGTCCGTTGATTCAATCAGCTGTTTTTCCACACTCAGAAAGTGCTGCACACGCGGGTGTATGTCCTCGTCGGTGTATTGCGCTGCCAGCGTGAGGTAGTCCCGGTAATGCCGGGCTTCTGATCGCAGCAGACTGACATAGAATTTACCCAGCTGGGCATCCAGCAGCGGTGCCAGACGGGCGAACCGCTCGCAGGAGCGTGCCTCGACAATGGCACCGACGATGAGGCTATCCGTCAACGCCTGCTCGCGCCGGTCGGTACGCATATGTTCGCGCAGGCCGGCGGCATAACGGGACGGCCCGATGCGCTGGTAGCTGATTCCACGCTCGGCCATCAGGCCGACCACTTGTTCGAAATGCAACAACTCCTCACGCGCCAGCTGCGACATCTTGGTCAACAGATCGGTGTGGGCAACATGGCGATACATCAGCCCCATGGCATTGGAAGCGGCTTTTTTTTCACAGTTGGCGTGATCGATCAGCAGCAGCGCCTGATTCTGCAGGGCCCAGTCGAGCCAGGCGGCCGGGGTCGGGCAGTGCAGGAAGGCTTCCAGCTCCCGGGTCAGTTCGGGGCTGCTAATACGCTCAGGGCTGTTTATGCGCTCAGGGCTGTTTCCGGGCTCAGGGCTGTTTACCCGCTCAGGGCTGTTTCCGGGCTCAGGGCTGCTCATCAAGATCGTCCTCGGTGTCATTTTCCAGCGCGCGTTCCAGGCGCTCGGCTTGCTGTTGTTTGGTTGCACGCGCACCCAGGGTTTTCAGGCGCTCAGTGCGGCTGATCAGATTACCCTTGCCGCTTTGCAACTTGTTCATGGCGGCATCGTAGCTGCGCTGCCCCGCATCCAGTTTGCGGCCCAGATCATCCATGTCGGCCACGAAACCGACAAATTTGTCATACAGGGCGCCGGCACGACGGGCAATATCCTGGGCATTGCGACTTTGCTGTTCGTAACGCCAGATGTTGTTGATGGTTCTCAGCGTCGCCAGTAACGTTGATGGACCAACCAGTACAATATTGCGCTCAAAGGCAATATTGAACAGTTGCGGCTCATGTTGCAGCGCCAGGGAAAAAGCTGGCTCAATCGGTACAAACAGCAACACAAAATCCAGCGAATTGACCTGCGGCAGATTCTGGTACTGTTTATCACTGAGCTGGCGGATATGGGTTTTCAACGACAGCACATGCTGACGCAAATGCTCTGCCTGCTCGTCACCGCCCTCTGTCGAGCAGTAGCGGTCGTAGGCGGTCAGCGACACCTTGGCATCGACAATCACCTGCCGGTTGTCGGGCAGGTACACCAGCACATCGGGCTGACTGCGGCGCAGCGTCCCGGCTGCCGTGTGATCCTCGGCAGTCGCGTCCAGGCTGCGCTGGGTTTCGTACTGCTGCCCCTCGACCAGTCCGGAGGCTTCGAGAATCGAGCTGAGAATGAATTCACCCCAGGCGCCCTGGGTTTTGCTTTCACCTTTCAGCGCCCGGGTGAGATTAAGTGCATCTTCGCTGATGCGCGCGTTGAGTACCTGCAGGTTTCTGATTTCCTTTTCCAGCGAAAAGCGCTCTCTGGCTTCGCGGTTATAGGTTTCATCCACCTTCTTTTCAAAGCGACTGATTTTTTCCTGCAACGGCGTCAGAATATCGCCCAGCCCCTGACGACTGGTTTCGGTAAAACGGCGGGTTTTTTCGTCCAGTACATCACTGGCCAGTACCCGGAACTGCGCGCGCATTTCTTCCCGGGCCTGGGTCAGTACGGCCAGTTTTTCCTGCGCCTGGGCCTGCTCCTGTTGCAGCAGCGTCTGCAGCTCGACGATACGATCCCGGTAACGCATGCGCATTACCAAGCCCGTCACCAGCGCCCCCAGCAGCAGGGCGGCGCCAGCCAGACCAAGGGCGAGAACCAGCGACACTGATTCTGTCATGAACACCGTCAGATCAGATTGTCGTTGATGGTGCGAATCAACAGATCCTGCTCATAGGGAGCAGGCTGGCCGGATGCCGGTACCGCACGAACAATGATGGTGTCTCCGGCTTCAGTAACCGTGACATCAAAGTTGATGATCGGTGCGTCGTCATCACCACCAAACAGCCGTCCAAAGAAGCCAGGTTCTTCCTCATCTTCTGTTCCGGAGAAGGCGACCTGAAAGCGCAATGCATCACGATCAGCATCCAGTACTTCGATATTGGCATTGTTGATAGCCTGATTCAGCTGGCTCCAGGCCCGATCCAGGTCCAGTTGCAGCTCCAGTCTTGTGTCACCTGCACCTTCGGCAACCACCCGGGCCTTGCCCTGGCTTTCTATGCTACCGGCCAGCATGGAGACCGAAGACGCCCGATAGATATCAGTACGGTCGGCCAGGTACAGCGAGATGGAGGCAAGAATGGTGTTTTCCCGCTCCTGGCTGTCCGACTCTTCCGGAAATACGGCCGGTTCGCCGGGCGCACTGTCGCCGGTGTCGCTGACGTGGCGGACATAAATTTCCGAGTTGCCAGCATGCAGTCCCGGCTCCACGCGCACCTGATATTTGTGGCGCACATCGGTATCAGTCTGCGGCAGCCAGACTGTTTCCAGGACGCCGCTTTCGGCATTTTCCAGGCTTAACGCAATCTCTTCGGTGGACCAGTAATCCCGCAGCCGCGGCCACACCTGGCCGCTGGTGGCGCCAATCACGATCCAGGCCCGTTCGCCAAAGCGCTGTACCACAACCCCTTCACGTACCCGCGAGTCAATGGGTTTGGGCGCTGGCGGCACCACATAAACAGCCCGATCACCCGGTGCTTCTTCCGGAATGTAGTACAGCTCATCGATGGTATAGCTGTCCAGGTCAGACGGGATCTGCATGGGCTCCGTGATTTCTGCACGCAGGTATTCACCCTGGCGATCGCGCAACCAGCCATCCTCGCCACCCACGCCCAGCCATGAACAGGCGCTCACGCTTGTTGCCAGCGCCAGCAGCGCCAGGTTTCGTGACAATCGGGGTATCTCTGTTCGGGTACTCACTGACAACATGGTGTTAAACCTGTGACGAATTAATCAAGTCCGGCGTGCCGGATCGCTTCACGGACCGGAATTCGATACGCGTTATTCAAGGGCACCAGTGGCAGTCGCACGCCATTCTGGATATAGCCCAGCTCAAACAGGGCCCATTTCACTGGCACCGGATTGGACTCCAGAAACAGTGCATTGTGCAGGCCTGCCAGTCTGGCATTGAGCAGACTGGCTTTTTCACTGTCCCCGGCCAGCGCCAGTCGACACATTTCATGCATTTGTGCCGGTGCCACATTGGCTGTTACCGAAATATTGCCTTTGGCCCCCATCAGAATCAGGTCCATGGCAGTGGCATCATCACCACTGTAAACGGCAATGCGTTCGCCGCACAGGCTGATCACGTGCCGGCCCCGGTCAAGATCCCCGGTGGCTTCCTTGATGCCGACGATATTGGGCAGGTCGGCCAGACGATCAACCGTTTCCGGCAACAGATCGCAACCAGTGCGCGACGGCACATTGTAAAGAATCTGGGGAATGTCGACACTTTCGGCAATGGTCTTGAAGTGCTGGTACAGACCTTCCTGGCTGGGCTTGTTGTAGTACGGCGTCACCAGCAGGCAGGCATCGGCACCATGGTCCTTGGCGGCCTGGGTGTAATAGATGGCTTCACTGGTCGAGTTGGAGCCGGTGCCGGCAATGACCGGTATGCGGCCATTGATGGTTTGCACGCAGCGCGCAATCACGGCGGTATGCTCATCCATGTCCAGTGTCGGCGATTCGCCGGTGGTACCTACCACGACGACCGCATCAGTGCCGCTTTCCACGTGCCACTCCAGCAGACGGTCAAAGGCCGGATAATCAATATCGCCATTGGGCAACATGGGTGTAACGATGGCAACAATACTGCCCTGAATCATGCAAACCTCGACTTGAAACGACTATTTTCGATTTGAAACAACAAAAAGCACGTGTGCCCGCCGCCTCAGGCTGCAGACTCTACCACAGGGCGTGGCCGGGGAAAAATGCCGGTCACGCACAACCCTGGTCAATCAGGGCGACGGGCCGCCCACATCCTGGTGTGTTGGCCAGGCATTGATGATGGCCTTGATCAGTGTCGCCAGCGGTATCGCAAAAAACACCCCGGCCAGGCCCCACAGCCCCCCAAACACCAGCACCGCCGCGATAATCGCCACCGGGTGCAGGTTTACCGTTTCCGAAAAAATGATCGGTACCAGCACATTGGCATCCAGCAACTGAATGACCGTATACAGCGCCATGATGGTGACAAACTCACTGCCCATGCCCCATTGCGCGTAGGCCACGGCCGCCACCGGCACGGCCACCACCGCCACCCCGATAAACGGAATGATCACCGACAGCCCTACCAGAATAGACAGCAGCAGCGAGTAATTGATTCCCATCAACATAAACGCAATGTAGCTGACAAAGCCCAGAATCACGATTTCCAGTGCCTTGCCACGCACATAGTTGGCGACCTGCAGGTCCATCTCCTGCCAAATCTTGCGCATCAGCGGCCGGTGCCGGGGCAGCAGGCCGGCGACCCAGTCAACCAGCACGGCTTTGTCTTTCATCATGAAAAACACCAGCACCGGTACCAGAATGATGAATATCAGCCAGGAGAAAATATTGGGAATGCTGGCAATGGAATACGACACCACATATTGCCCGAACAGCGCCAGTTCACCGCGCAGGCCGCGGATAAACTCCTGAATCTGAACCTCGGTCAGCAGATTGGGGTAACTTTCCGGTAACAGCAGCAGCAGTGACTGCCCCTCGCTGATCAGCCGTGGCAGTTCATTGACCAGCAGCGCCGCCTGGCGCCAGGCCTGGGGCAGCAACAGCAGCAGCACAGCGGTAAACGCACTGATAAACAGCGTATAGACGATGACCACCGCCAACAGGTAGCTCAACCCCAGGCGCTGCAGCGTACCTACCAGGCCCTGCAGCAGGTAGGCGAGAATCAGCGCTGCGATCAATGGTGCAATGATGGAGCCGATGGTCAACAGGACTACCAGCGCCGTCAGCAGGATCAGGGTAAAGATGACCGCCTCTTCATCATGAAAATAGCGGTTCACAAAGCCCTTGAAAAAATTGCGCATGGTCAGCTCAGCCTTTCTGTATCCAGTAACTGTAAGTATCGGCGTGTTTTTCGAAGGCCAGAATCTGATGCCGGCTTTGTTGCACAAAGGCGTAAAAATCACGCTCGGACCCAGGGTCGGTGGCCACAACCTTCAATATCTGTGCGGGCGCCAGCGCGTTGAGCGCCAGTTTCGCTTTTAATAGTGGCATCGGGCATTGCAGCCCGGTGACGTCCAGTTCCTGATCAGCTTGAGTTTCCATAACCGGGCATTTTATCAAGCAATGGGAAGTCCTGCATAGCGCTGTCTTGCAGGCATGGCCGGCGGACCCCGAGATGGCTGGTGGCGGAATTATTTGTGTTATTATCGGTCTACTGAATCATATTGATTATCTTCACCTGCAACCGGTTAATTATGCGCAAATTTCGTCAGATGACTTCTGTAGCAGCCAGCATCGTGTTGCTGGGCGGCTCAGTACCTGGACTGGCGCAGCCTCAGCTGCCAACGCTGGGTGACCGTATATCCGGCATTTACTCGCTGGAAGAAGAATACCGCATGGGCCGCGAATTTCTGCGCTCAGTGCGCCGCAGTGCACCCACCATTACTGACCCGCTGCTCAATGATTATCTGGTCAATTTCACTCACAACCTGGCCGTGCACAGCGATCTGCAGGATTACCGACTGGCCTTTGTCATCATCGACAGCCCGGCACTGAACGCGTTTGCTGCGCCCGGCGGCATCATCGGCGTCAACGGTGGCCTGTTCCTCAATGCCCACACCGAAGGTGAGTTTGCCTCGGTAATCGCCCACGAGCTGGCGCACGTCAGTCAGCGACATTTTGCCCGCAGCGTTGAAGACGCGCAGCGCCGACGCCTGCCCGAGCTGGCCACGCTGCTGGCCAGCGTGGTGTTGATGGGCGCCGGCAGCAGTGCCGGTCCGGCGGCAGTGATGGCGGCCCAGGGCCGCGCCATCGAAAACCAGTTGCGCTTTTCCCGGCAGAATGAAGCTGAAGCCGACCGACTGGGCCTGCGCACACTGTATGGCGCCGGTTATGATCCGGATGATATGGCCAGCCTGTTTGAACGCCTGGTGGCCATGACCCGCTTCTCATCGCGCCCACCGGAATTCCTGCTCAGCCACCCGGTCACCGAGTCTCGCGTATCGGACGCGCGCAGCCGCGCCAACCAGTACCCTGAGCGTGCAGCGCCACCGGATCTGGAGTATCAGCTGATGCGCGCCCGGGTGCAGGTTCACTATGAGCCGAACAAGGCCAATGCCATCACCGATTTCAGCCAGCGCCTGCAGGACAATCTGGACAGCAATAATACCGACGGCCTGCGCTACGGCCTGGCCATGGCGTATTTCGAAAATGATCAGCACGACCGGGCGCTGGAACTGATTGAACAGCTGCTGGCCAAGGAGCCCAACCGTATTACCTATGTCGCCAGCAAGGCGGAAATTCTGGTCGACAGCGGCGATGCAAAAACGGCACTGCCCTTTATTGAACATCACCTGCGCATCAATCCGGCCAATCATCCGCTGACCATGGCCAAGGCTGATGCACTGGTCGGTATCCGCGATTACCGGGCGGCGGTCAGTGTACTGGAGGCGCATGTGCAGCGCCGGCCCGATGACCACAATCTGTGGTACATGATTGCCGAAACCCAGGGCCAGGCCGGTGACATCAGCAAGGTGCATCAGGCCCGCGCTGAGTACTTCATCCTGGTGGGTGACTTCCGCAGCGCCCGCGAACAGCTGCGTTATGCCCTGCGCATCGAGAATGATCGCGAAGAGAATATCCCGCTGATATCACGCCTGCGACAGCGCATCACCGATGTCGAGACGCTGCAGCGCGAACAGCAAAGCTGACCGCCCGATGACAGCCGATCAGGCCTTGCCTTTGACCGCCAGCTGCCGCTCCCGGGAGAAATCCAGCATACGCTGCAATGGCACCATGGCCTTGGCGGCCAGCTCTCTGTCCACCTGAATCTGGTTGCTGCCATCGCGTAATGACTCGTACATGGCCTGCAGGGAGTTCATGCCCATCCACGGGCAGCTGGCACAACTGCGGCAGCTGGCATCATTGCCGGCGGTCGGGGCAACGATCAGGGTTTTGTCTGGCGCCTGTTGCTGCATCTTGTAGAAAATCCCCTGATCAGTCGCCACAATAAACGTCCTGTCGGGCAATTCCACGGCCGCCTTGATCAACTGACTGGTCGACCCGATAACATCGGCCATGGCCAGTACCGATGACGGCGACTCCGGGTGCGCCAGCACCCTGGCATCCGGGTACAGGGTCTTCATGTCCATCAGGCCCTTGGCCTTGAACTCTTCGTGCACAATACAGGCGGCGTCCCACAGCAGCATATCAGCGCCGGTCTTGTGCTGAATGTAGTGGCCCAGATGGCGATCGGGCGCCCACAGAATCTTTTTGCCCTGATCTTTCAGGTGCTCCACCACCTCCAGCGCGATACTGGAGGTCACCACCCAGTCTGCACGTGCTTTCACGGCAGCGGAGGTATTGGCATACACCACCACCACCCGGTCCGGGTGCTGGTCACAGAAAGCGGCAAAGCGGTCGATCGGACAGGCAATATCCAGCGAACAGGTGGCTTCGGTGGTCGGCATCAGCACGGTCTTGTCCGGGCTGAGAATGGATGCCGTTTCGCCCATGAAGCGGACACCGGCAACAACCAGCATATCGGCATCGCAGTCGCGTCCGAAGCGGGCCATTTCCAGCGAATCGGCAACAATGCCGCCGGTTTCTTCGGCCAGCGCCTGAAGTTCCGGATCGGTGTAATAGTGCGCAACCAGTGTGGCATTGCGCTCCTGCAGCAGCGCCTTGATGGCGTCACGATAACGCTGATTTTGCGCCTGGTCAGGTTCAGGTTTGTGTGGCACCGCGTCGAGATATTCACGCACCAGCAAGGTGTCGGCGGCCAGTCGGTTATCCTGTGCAGATGATTGCGTCATAGTGCTGTCTTTGGGCTGTCAAAAAGAATGCGGATGATACCATAGCAATGCAGTTGACCGTGCAGCCAGGGATTTTCTTCAGGGCAGTTTTATCGGGACGGTTTTTCGGGGTGGTTTTATCGACAAAATGTCGGTCGGCGCGAGGATCACCGGAATAATGGTGGGGCGTGATGGATTCGAACCATCGACCAATTGGTTAAAAGGCAATGCGCCCTTGCTTATATTTCAACAGCTTAGGCGCATTGTTTTTCCGTAGAAGTGCCTGAAACACCCCTTTAACATCAAGGTAATAGCCATTCTTTTTCCGGAGATTACCGGGCAGTAAGCAGAGTTACGCAAACACCCGATGCGGCATATTCGGCGGTACAGCATTGCCCAACTCATCAGCAACGAAGAACGCAGCAATCTGCCCGAGCGCAGCCTGGATCACCGGATCGTCACTGGCCTCGGCAATCGCCCGAATGTCATGCGGCGTCCGCAGGTTGGCATGGATGTATGCCACACCTTCTGCATCCGCAATGGCAGCCATGATCGGATTGTCTTCTGCATCCAACTCACCTGTGGGACGCTGAATCTCACCAATGAAGTCAAAGCAGCCGCCGTCAGTGGCCATGACAACAGGCTCACCGATGGGTGTGCGGATAACTTCACCGTTTTCGCCTTCGGTTTCAGAATACTCAGCATAGTGCAATTCGATCACGCCCAGCTTCGCGCCGAGCGACAGCAGTGTTGAGTAATCAGTGGTTCTCAGGTAGTAGTCGTTCATCGGGTCACCGCCTGCAATTCAGCATTAGTCAGTCGTTTCGGGTAGTAGGTGATGCGTTTGATTGTGCCGTTGAATTTGCCGGATGCTCGGTTTTCGCCAATATAGAGCGCATCAACGATTGGCAGGATTGCAACAGTGTCCGTCACCGCCGCTGCACCATTTACTGATAATGCAATGTCATTGAGCTTGTAGGCCATGGCGACTCTACTCGATAAACCAGCAGTTGATGCCACAAAGAATGATGCCTGCTCAACATCATTCGTGCGTACTGTGTTTGATGTGCCGCCTGTATCAGGAGCCAGGCCGATAGTTATTGCGTTTTGAGAGCTGGACTTAATGGCAGCCAACCCACTGGATGTACCGGCCGCGGCATTAGAAAAAACACCCTCAGCGAACAATGCCCCTTCATCCTGCCGATACCAACTACTGAAATTCACCCCCGTCATCACAGCACTATCAGCAGCGCGAGTCACTTGGCTGGCTTCGGTTTTGATGTAGCTGGTGGCGAAGGCACCTGCTTCAAGTTGTGCGCCCCAGATGAAGATGCCTGAGTAGCCGTCGTCAAGATACGTTGTATCGCTACCATTATCGGAAAGGAAAGCTGCAACAGTTCCAACCGCACTTGAGGACGCCGCTTGTGTTATAGAACACCTGTAAAAGCCATTGCCCACATCCTCTACCTTAAAAGACGTCGCAGGAAAACTTACGTTGTTAGTCGCAGTTCCGTTATCTAAGTCAAAACTGACTATGTAATTTGTAGAAAAAGCGCCGCCAGCAACAAATCGTAGAACTAAATAGCGAGTTCCTGCCTTTTTTGCACATACAGAGAATGTATAGGAAACCCCCGAAGTTAAACTTATACCGCGCTGCACATTGTGGCCGTTTAGAGTTGCATTG
>Ga0189291_100239_pt1 | contig 33634 bp, 36 predicted proteins | sample UW1redminimetaG_FD_130331 | JGI IMG/M metagenome (GOLD analysis project Ga0189291, IMG submission 130331) | Marine microbial communities from the Costa Rica Dome - UW179B-red mini metaG | ecosystem: Environmental > Aquatic > Marine > Oceanic > Photic zone | place: Costa Rica: the Eastern Pacific... | reverse complement strand
GATTATGCGTATTTTATCAATAATATATTTTGTGTTGTAATGATATACTAATGGAGTCATGCTGCTTACACCCTACCCGCTAGGATGCTTCACATGCTTCGCACATTTCAAAAATACTCAATTGTGGCCGTACTTGCACTTGTTGGTTCGTTCGTAAGCCTTGCCAATCGTGTTCAGGCTCAAACATACCAGATCGACTGCGCAATTTTACTGTGCCTCTCTGGCGGCTGGCCAGCATCAGTTCCATGTGCCCGTGCACGCGCCGAATTTATCCGCCGGATCACACCTTGGCCCGTTGAACCGCCATTGCAGATTTGGCGGTGCCCGATGGGCGCATCTTATGATCCAGTTACCCCGTCGGATCATCGAGGTCGTTTCTACGATATTTTGTTCACCAATCAGGATCGCCCGCGACCGCTTTTGTCGCCTGCAACCGAACCTCTGTCTTCTGAAAATGCCATTTTGAATCTTGCCGGACCAAAGTCTCACCTACTTCCGGAAGGATTTGCGCTCCAGTTGGTCCAAGACCGCGCTGACATCGACATCAGTGGGCCCGAATTCAACTTTGTACGCTCCATCCGCGTCTACGATGTCAGATACGCACGCCAAAACGAGGCTGGCCGTGACGGAGATTGCAACCGATCCGCAACCATTTACCTTGGGACCTATGGAACCCAAGGTGATTTTTCATGGGCTCGGTCTGCTCCAACGGCACTGCCTGAGGCACATACAGGCCTTGAAAGATGGGGGTACAATTGCCCGAGCATTTACCATCGATCGGTCTTCGTTGATTGGAGTGACTACGAAGGAAATTATGGCTACGAACAGGTCAATTACTGACGGTTTGTAAGGTTTATTATGTCATAAACTGATCCACAATGAGGCATAGCATTCAGGTTTTATCATTTAACATACTGAGACTTATGCTTTGCGCAACCGGTGACATTTCTGAATGGCGTTTACAACCACGTGGTAGGTGCGCGCTACTTTGAAGTGCGATTCCTATTAGAAACCAATGGGTTATCTAATGAGGAGAACATCGCATGGGAACGATTTATTCGCAGCTGAGCATGCAAGAACGACGCAGGATCGAAGGCTGGTGGCTTGCAAAGGTCCCTGTCGCTACGATGGCGCGGGTTCTGGGGCGCCACAAGTCGACGATTTTCAGCGAGATCAAACGCAATTTCTGGGCGGATGACTCTTTGCCCAATAAGTATGTCGGATACTTCGGGATGGCCCCACATCAGTGCACGCAGCAACGCCGTTCTACCCAACGGAAGTTGATCCGACATCCTGATCTGTGCAAACGCGTGATTGACCGGATCAAACAAGGCTGGACGCCTGAATAGATCAGCAATCGGATGATCTATTCAGGTGACAAATTGCGGGTCCGTCAGGAGAACATCTATCGCTACATCTATTCAAAAGAAGGGTTAACAGCCTTCCCAACGGCGCATGTTTACCGCGTTTCAATCTACCTTGATGCGCTGCTGAGAAGCTGATGCGATCACATTCGTTATCGACTTCTGTTCGGTCAGGGCTTCGTTAAAAACTTTAGGATACTCTCAATGCGCATCGCTGTTCTTGCGTGGGACTTGCCGCCCCATGGCTCCGGTCTCGGACGGGCAGCAATGGAGATTGCGCGAAGCTTGGCGCGAGCTGGGAATGATGTGACCGTGTTCGAGAGTGGACGCACCTATGGCGAGACAGTGGTCGATCAAGGTATGTTGATCGTTGGCTGTTCGCCGCCACGGAATAGCTCAATACGATTTCTGAGGGAGCGCGCCATGATTGGACATCTCGTGGCGCCATGGTATTTTTGCAAAGCTGTGCAGGCTGCGCATAAGGCAATCCCATTCGATATTATCGAAGCGACCAACTGGTATGCACCAGCGGCGTTTCTTAGCCTAGGAGCAACTCCATTGGTCGTGCGCAACAGCACACCCGCGATTGATGCAAAATGCGGTGCACATAGGTTGCGACAAAACGTTGATCTATGGTTCGCGCATCAACTGGAGAAGCTGACCGCGAGGCAAGCCAGTGGACTGATATCCAACACACCGTCACACGCAGAACTTATCGAAAATATCTACGGTATCGGGAACCATCCGTTGCATCAGGTAGTGTCGCTTGCGCTTGACGAAAACGTTTTGACACGGGGGGCGATGGCGCCTTTGCCGTCGACCAAAGGCCCTCAATCACTTTTGTTCGTAGGCAGAGCCGAACGTAGGAAGGGCTTTAACGAGTTTCTTGGCGGCTTTGCGCAAGTAAACCGCGCGAGAGGCGCAGCAGGGCGCATGCCGATCAACCTGACGACAATTGGCATAGATGAACTCGACATCCGCGATCACCTCGAGGACCAAGGCGAAAACATCACTATTCTCAACAGTCTTTCGGACGACGATCTTTATACAGAATTTGAAAGAGCAACCGCAGTTATCGCTCCATCACGATATGAATCCTTCGGACTCGTTTACCGTGAAGCCGCCGCTTTTGGACGGCCACTGATTACCTGTGCGGAAGACCCAGCAGCTAAGGATTTCATGCAAATGGCTAAATGCGGGATCCTTGCAGAATCCTGCACCCCTCTGGCCATTGCCAAGGCGATCAAACAGCTACTTGAACAGTCTGAAAAGTGGGAGGAGTATGCCTTGAACGGTAGACGACATGTCCAACGCCTGACAACCGACAATCTCGCCACGCAAACCCTTGCCGTTTATATTGAGGCTATCAGGTTAGACGCAGAAAAAGCGGTTCGTTGAGTTGATCGAAGCCGAGTTATTCTCTTGCAGCGGTTAGGACGCGTGTGGCGGACGGTGCCAGATCAACCGTTCTAATTTAGATTGTTGCTCCACCCATTCCCGCTCAAGATGCCATGCATGACCCTGCCATCCGGCAAATCCGAACCCGAAAATCTCAATGATATCGTCGGGTTGAACATTCCTAAAGTAGTGCAGGATCGCAAGGAACCCCGAGCTAGGTTCCCCTAAGAATGCGTCCCTATTCAGATCTTCTAACACCTGGCGACTATCATCATAGGATTTAGTCGGCAGCGTGCTGACAGCCTTGCTCATGGAAACCAGCTTGGCACGCATTTCCCGTTCAAAGTTTACTCCATCAACAATGTCTGGGCTGTCCGTCGCCCCAATCCCGCTAAGCTCGTGATCTCTCCGAACGGCAATCGGCAAAGTTACCTTTGGCGTTGCAACCACTTGTGGCCGCTTCCAAAAGTCATCCGTTTGTAGCCACTCGAGAGCCTGTCCGCCGCAATTAACCAAGAACAGATCATCAATTTTGGAACCCCGGTCTTTACCAAAACCATGCGCGTTGTTGAACCGCACGACGAAGTCGGCCTGATCGATTGCAACCGAATAATCCGCATCAAACGGCGCATTTCCTACGATAGCGATCCTGGCCATTGTTACTCTCTTTGAAATTGAGGAACGGCCTCGGCTCGAAACACCGTCAACGTGTGCCCAGTTCTATAAAGATAGCGCAGCCAGTCATCAATTTAGATTGAGATGCGGTCGAAAATACACGCCATACTGAACGCAGATTTTGTAAGGAAAAATTTATGCGCGTTGTCATCGCAGTGCCAGTGCGTGATGAAGAAGAAGGGCTCCCAAGCCTTCTTGCGGCTCTTGCATCACAACATTCGATCGAAGATCTCGACGTGAGCCTGCACCTTCTTTTCGACGGTTGTATGGATCATGGGGTCGAAATTGCAGAAGATTTCTTTGCGCAAGATCGCCTTGCCGGTGGCCTGTCTGTCATTGACCGTAGCGACACACCAAACGCCGGACGTGCGCGCAATGCGGCGGCTGAACTGGCGGTGTCAAACATGGACGGCTGCGTCGGCGGTATTTTGCTGTCCACCGATGCCGATAGCGTGCCGGCGTCCGATTGGATCGCACGCGCAGTGGACGCATTGAGGGTGGTCGATCTGGTGGCTGGGTATACGCGCCGGGACCGAACCACTGACCTAGCATCCCGAAATGAACTGGAACACTATTTGGAAGGATTGCACAGCCTGCGCCGGCGTATCGATACGATACCATACGACCCTGCCCCGTCACATCCGTGGGTAGGTGGCGCAAATCTGGGAATGCGTTTGTCGGCCTATAAAAATCTCGGCGGATTTCGTGCGCTTGAAACAAACGAAGACAACGATCTTGTAGAGCGCGCGCGCCACGCGGGGCTGAAGGTTCGACATGCAAGGGATGTTCCGGTCACAACGTCTTCGCGCACGACCGGACGGGCGCGGGGTGGGCTTGCCGATGCGCTTAAACATATGCAAAGCGAATTGACCGAGCCGCGCGTAGAGCATCCGTGCGATGCGGCGCGGCAGTATGCACGACATGCCTTGGCGCGGCGCACATATGACCATTCGGACCGATATACCGATTGGCATATGCTCGCTGCTGACTTGGGAACGAAAGCTGATTTGCAATCTTTGGCCAAGTCTTCCGCAAATGCAGAAGCCTTCGTGATGAAGGCCGTTCCACACCATAAAACGGTGCGGGATTTGCCGCTGAGCGAAGCGGCTAGAATCCTTGCAACGCTAGAACCGGAGCATTTTTTTGATTATGCAACGGTCTGATTTTGACGCAAGTGCCCTACCCGATCGCAAGGATTTGGACGGCAACGAAGCGTTTATACGCGCGTGTTTTCGGCTGCTGGGAAATGACCTTAAGCCATCGGACCCAGAAACCCTAAAAGACATGCGGACTTTGCAGCATCGGCTGTATCACGCTGGTCGGCATGACGTCGCGCTCGGTCGTCTGTTTGAGGGCCATGTTGACGCAATGCAGATCCTTCACCGATACGCCAGCCCTTCACAGCATCAGACTTTGAAAGATCTACAAGGTCAGTATTCTTTGCTTGGGGTTTGGAACGCCGAAGGCCCCGATCATCATCTTAGGTTTGAGAACGGGCGCCTAACCGGAGGGAAAAGCTACGCGTCGGGTGCAGGTGTTCTGACCCACGCTCTTGTTACTAGCAAAGCCGGAACGCCCGACGTGCAGCTTCATCTTATTGATCTAGAGCGTTCACCGCCTGAGATTGACCGTTCGTGGTGGTCGGTGGCGGGCATGCAGCAGTCCCAGACACATCAGGTGCGCTGGACTGGTGCAAAAGTGATGCAAATTGGCGGACCAGGTGACTATGAGCGAGAACCATGGTTTAGCGGCGGTGCGTTGCGCTTTGCAACAGTTCAAGCGGGTGGCCTCGCGGGATTGCTGGATGCTGTGGTTGCCCATCTGAAGGGGCTGGGACGTGCAGACGACGCTATTCAGCAACGCCGGTTGGCTGAACTTCATATGTGGGCCAGCGCAGCCACAAATAGCGTTTTGGCCGCTGGAGAAATTTGCATTAAGAATGATGATGCTTTTATTGCGCTGACAGTCTCCAACGTACGCAACATCGTATATGAATGTTGTGAACGTGGCATAGCGATTGCGCAACGTGCCTGCGGAACAACGGCTTACTTTGAGACAAGTCAGGTGTGCCGTTTCACACAAGACTTGGGCATGTATATCCGGCAACCCGGCCCTGATGCACAAATGGCGAAAGTGGGTAAGGCTGTCGGTGAGGGCACGATGGATCCCTGGCCATGCGGGCTTTGAACCTATCACCAGTGCGCCATGCGGTGATCGTCGCGCCACATTCTGATGATGAAACCATCGGCGCCTTTCATCTGATCCGCAAGCTTCGCGCCCAAGGTTCACGGGTCGATGTTGTGGTTGTCACTGATGGTTCAGCTTCACACCGCAACAGCGCCACCTTCCCCAAACCGCGGCTCATCGCTGAACGTCAGGCGGAAACGCTGAGTGCAATGCGTTTTGCAGGCGTGACGAAGGGCCATGTTGAATTTCTGGGGTTGCCAGACGGTGGTTTGGACACCTACTCTCACTCTGCGCGACGCATGGCAATCGAAATGCTTGCCCGAAGGCCCACACCGGATTTGGTTGTTGAACCGACCTGTGACGATGACCACCCCGATCACCGAAATGTCGCACAGATGTGCGCGTGCGCCTGGCCGCCTCGCATCGGGCGTCTACGCTACATGGTATGGCCGGCAGAGGCGTCTGGGACAAACTCGCAACCGTTGCTGAGTGTTTCCGGCAATATTGGCGCGAAACGACTGGCGCTTGGTAGATATCGCACGCAGTTGGGACTTATCAGCGATGATCCTCACGGGTTTGCTCTGTCAGACGCTATGATACACCGAATGTGCAAGGCGCAGGAGCACTTCAAATGGGGATGAAACCAGTCGCTACACTGGCGCATTTCGATAGAGTATTCTCACGTTCATCGGACCCTTGGTTCACGCGGTCCAGCCAAGCGGAGGTTCACAAGCGTAAGGTAATTCTTGGCCTGATGGGAAGCGGTCGCTTGGGTCGCGTTTTAGAGCTGGGGTGTGGGAATGGCAGCAACACCGTCCAGTTGGCGCGCCGCGCCTTGTCTTTGGATGCATGTGATGGGTCCGTTGAGGCCTTGCGCCGTGCGGACAGCGTAACAAGTGGAATACCGCACCTCACATTGCATCATACGTCCCTACCCGCGCGTTTTCCATGCAATCGCTACGACGCCATCGTGATTGCGGAGCTGCTATATTATCTCGATGATCAATGTTTCGCTGCGACCATGCGCGAGATTGATAGAACCCTGCGTCCCGGCGGCCTCTTGTTGCTGTGTCACCATCATCGACAATTTGACGACGCGGCCCAGCGCCAGGCAAGCCTCCACGAAAGGTTCGTCCGATACTCTCGATTTCAGTGGGCCAACGAAAGAGCTCATCGCACATCTCGCTGGATTGCTCAGGCTTATCGGAGATACTCGAATTAAAAGAATAGCCGGTTCGCTATTTGGCCATTCCTACGGCTGGAACGGTCGAAGCAATGCCTGATCGTCAGCATGCCGCTCGGCAGATTGCCCGAGGTCATCGTATCGCGCAGATCGTTCGGCAACGCGGTATTTTTCCAAAAAGTGGTCGATGGTGCCATGCTGCGAAACACTTGTTTGATTGGGATAATTGCAAGCATCCGGTCTCTCATGCACGGCGTTTTCATACCGCACATCGCGTTTGATCAGACGATATTGAACATCGGGAAAAAGATCGCTCACATTACCGTCTACAAAGTTGCGGCGCGGGAATCCCACAGCGCGTAAACCCGCATTTTCGGCGGCCCCTGCTAGAACTGGCAACTGGGTGCAAAATGCGTCGGATAGTTTTTCATCCGTATCCAGATGAAAGACCCAGTCACCTTCTGCAAAGTCCGTGCCCGCGTTGCGCTGCGCACAGAAGTCGCCATTCAGTCGTCGCGTATGAAACGCGATATTCGTGGCAAACCGAGTTGCTTTACGTTCCGCGTCGAGAACCACCACAACGTCGTGAAAATACGCAGAATGCCGAGCGAGAACTTCCTGTAATGCGTTCCCTTCCGCGGCCGCGAGAATAACGAGGCTTAGCTTCTCTTTGCGAAAAGAACTAAAAGGTTCAGGCTTGACCACTTTAAGCGGGTCCATAACATCGAGAGGATTTCCGCCACCCCAATTATACCATAGCCCCCATCTTGTGGCCGCTATGCGCAAGGTGCGATGTGTCGGCCGCCAGTGCATTTTCTTTGCGTCGATGGCGAAATCCGTGTGAACGAAGGCGCGAAGCTGCTTGGTCATTTCATCTTGTCGTTCAAGATGGCCCTCACGGATCTGCATGTCGCACCACGTGCATTTTACCCACCCGAGCCTTGCTGGTGCGAAAGCACGTGCAGAACAGCAAAAACACCTTTCTGTGCTCATGTTCTGCGCGTCTGCGATTTCTGAAGCAGTGTTTGGTAAGCGTTCAAATATCCATCAACCATGTGATCTTGCGTGAAGCGTCGCTCAAAGGCTGCCCGAACTTTCGACCTATCCAAGGTGCGCGCCCGCTCAACCGCGCGCACCGCTTCTTCAATTGACGATACGACGAAGCCGGAAACACCATCTTCTATAATCTCTTCGACGCTGCCGTTGCGCCAGGCAACAACGGGCGTCCCGCATGCCATCGCCTCGATCATGACAAGACCGAACGGTTCGGGCCAGTCGATCGGGAACAGGAAGACACTGGCTTTGCCGAGGAAGTCTTGTTTCTGCGGCTGCGCGATCGGTCCGACATAGGTGCAGTCGTTTTTCAAAAGCGGACTAATCTCTAGGTGGAAGTAGTCAGGGTTACCGACGTCTACAGTTCCACCTAACTTGACTGGCATACCCACCCGTTTTGCGATTTCAATCGCACGGTCGGGGCGTTTTTGATCCGTTAAACGTCCCAAAAAAGCACAGTATCCACCTGACCCATCGTCCAGAACCAGTTGATCCACAGGCATCCCGTGATGAACGACATCCAAACAATTTTCATTGGGAAGAGATGCAGCTTGCGCCGCCGAGATCGCGACCACTTGCAAATCCTTAAAGTGATCGAAATAGAGCTTGCGGTCCTGCTCATCAGCGCGCCAATGAATCGTCATGACCAACTTATGCGCCCAAGGCCGCAACACTGCGGCATGATACAATTCTGTATGGCAATGAATAATGTCGAAGTTGTCTGCCCATGCCGCAACACGGTCTAACATGACACATTCTTTTGCCGATGGAAGTGACGGCGGGGCGTCTGCTACCGACGCAACGCACGGGCCTTGCGATTGAAGCTCTGCCGACGTGTCTGAACCCTCGGACGCAAATAGCGTGACCTCGTGACCCCACGCGACAAGGCCGTTTGAAAGGTCACAAATAACCCGTTCGGTGCCGCCGTGATCACGCGGCGGCACCGGAAAGATAAGTGGACTGATTTGAGCAATACGCATTTACTTGGTCACCAAACCAGATTGAAAAACGCTTCCGTTCTGGCCATCCTCTGACCGCTATGCCTCCGCTTAACAGCGAAGGTCGCAAAACCGGTATCTCAATCCAGTTGGCGCTCAATTTCCTCAAGTTCAGCGATACGCGCTTTCACATTGTCATACTGCTTATTTGCAAACGTATAGGCGGGACTATTGGCATCCATCGGGACAATTGCCTTGTCATACGCTTCCATCAATGTGCGTTCGCCACGGATCACCTCTTCGACAACCTCTTCGTCATCGCTGCTGAGCATGTCTTTCAAACCCAGGAACTGCCGATGCGCTGCCGCAAGGATTGTGCCATCGTCATCAAGGTCGGACTCCGAGGATGCCAGAAACCCTCTGACTTCTGCAGCGTGCTGCGCACGGCGTCCGCGCATATCCTCAAACAGATTTTGCAATTTAGGACTGTCCACAATCTCTGCGGCTTGTTCATAGCCGTCACGGCTGTCGATCAACGTTGTGTAAAGGTCGCGCAAGGCATCGGTTTCTTTGGTCATCTAGGTCTACTCACTTTATATCAGAGATAATTTTTGTTTTAGTTGAGATCTTTAGTCGCGCTTTGCGAATGAATAATCTCGGCGAATTGCTCGCAAATGGTCCGCAATCGCTGACTGCATTTTTGCAAAGACTCCTTTGCGTCGCCTTGCCCCATCAGGTCGGCGACATCGGCGAGAAGGTGCAGACGTTGCGCTTCAAACGATCCGATTTCGGTGCTGGATAAAATTATCGCGGTATCAACAAGCGAAGGTTCCTCGATACCGTCAATAAGGTCGAACAGGTCATCGACCATTGCCGGAACAGAAGTAGGATCGCGCGATATCGCAGACTTTATCCCTTCTGCCAAAGCAGCTTCGGTGCGGTCGGCATTGTCGCGCACAACGTCAAGGTAAAGGTTCAGGACTTTGCGCAGATCCTTTCCTTCGGCAGCAGAGACGAAGGACGGAATATGCTGCGCCATGAAACACGCGCTTGAGTGAATATCACCCAAACGGCGCGTAAAAAGATCTTGAGTGGTCTGCACATTCATTAAGCGCTGCCTTTCCGAGGATTCCCCGAACAGGGCCCTCTAAGCAAGCACTTAGCCAGTAGTTGGCAGGTCACGCGTCAATCTATGTTGACGGCCCGCCTTTCAACGTGAATGGCGTAGCGTCAAGACGGGAACCAAGAGGTGTCCAGCTGCGCATAACGGTCGGAAAAATCGACCATATCTTTAAGCTCGGATTCCTGCGCGAGTGTCAGTGTCGCGCCATCACGGGATATCAAACCCGCATCTTCCATCTCGCGGATGGTTTTGCTGACGTAGGTATGTGTAAGACCAAGCGCATCACCAATTTCGTGCTGGTTCATGGGCATCCGGATGGTGTTCGTCATCTGCTGGTTTGTGATCCGAAGCCGTGCGGTCAGATCGAGGAAGAAATACGCCAGCCGCTCGCGGGCATCCATACGGCCCATTGCGCGCAGCGTATCAATCACGCAGGCCAGTTCGCGATTGGCCATTGAGAACAACAATGCTGTCAATCGCGGAGATTCCTCGAAAATCGCATCCAGTTTTTGCTTTGGGAACGGGCAAAGGCAGCCGTCTTCGGCGGCCCTGATGTTGCTGGTGGCAAATTCAAACGCGATGTCGGGAAACCCGATGATGTCGCCGGGGTGAAGCACGCGAATGATCTGCCTGCGTCCATCAGGCATGTCGGTATAGGAATAAAACCAACCTTTTTTCACGACATAGAGATATTTCAGCTCGTCGGTTTCACTGTAAACTTCTTGATGCCGCTGGAAGTTGCGTTCGTTCTCTTCAAGCGAAGCCAAGTGGCTCTCTGCGAGCTCATTAAGTTCGATGTAATAGGATAATTTTTCTACGAGACAGCTTTTCTCATTGCTCGACATGTTGGTCCTTTCTGCAAGACCAAACCAAGTCTTGTGTTACACTATCAGCAGCATAGCGGACGAACTCGCTTCGGCAATACTTCTCCGACAAAGTTGTCTTTTGAGATTTTCTTACGAACTAACCACATTGGCGCAGGGTAGCGTCAAGATAGAACAATGTTGGATCGCATGTTCGGTTTTAGTTCTGTGCAAATGTTTATTATGCACATTGCCCTTCAGGGGTGCCTCCGCGCCCAGAATGTCCCATACGGTGTGACCCCAGATACTGGCGGACACATCAAATACCTGTTGGAACTTGTGGAGGCCGTAGATACGCACGGCCCAGAGGTTCAGCAGCAAATAATTGTGCGCCAATTCAACTCGGCACGGCTTGGGCCGGAGTTTTATACAACGCCGGAACGCATTTCGGACAATGCCAATATTGTGCGGATCGCAGGTGCCACGGAAGACTATGTTGCCAAGGAAGATTTGCGTTTCGAGCTACCGGTGCTCGCTAAAAACCTTGAGGTTCACATCAGGTCGTTGTCGCAAAAACCCGATATCATTCATGCTCACTATGCCGATGCGGGCCAGCTTGCCATCGAGATGAAACGCCGACTAGGCATCCCTTTTGTCTTCACGGCACATTCCCTCGGTTGTGTGAAAAGATCGTCGATCGCGGCGTCAGAAAGCGATCAGGTGTTGAACGCCCGGATCGCCATGGAGGAGGATGTGATCGCGCAGGCTGACCGCATCATCACCAGCTCTATGGATGAGGCAGAGTTGCAATACGGACTATACCAATCTGCACGCCCTGAGATCATTCGCGTTAACCCACCCGGGTGCGATCTGGATTTGTTTGCAGAACCCGCATACGTCACGGAACAGATCAAGGGCGACCGCGACAAGTTCCTGAGCGATCCGAAAAAACCGCCCATCCTTGCTATCGCGCGTCCAGTTGCCAAGAAAAACCTTGCAGGTTTGATCCGCGCATACGGCCAAAGCCCGGCCCTTCAGGAAGCGGCTAATCTAGTCATCTATGCGGGAACAAGGGGACGGATTGATGACGAGGATCGTGAGCCGTCCGCGGTATTGACCGAGTTGCTGAAACTGGTCGATGAGTATGACCTATGGGGTAAAGTGGCACTGCCGAAAACCCACATGCAGGAAGATATCCCGAGCATCTATCAGGATGCCTATCGGTGTGGTGGTGTGTTCGTGAATGTGGCCCTGAACGAGCCATTCGGCCTGACCCTGCTTGAGGCGGCCGCAAGTGGCCTTCCGGTTGTGGCGACGGATAGCGGGGGGCCGAATGATATCCTGGGCCGCTGCAAGAACGGGCTCCTGGTCGACCCAACAGAGTCCAAAGCCATCAGTGGCGTGATTATGAAATTGCTCGTCAATTCGGATAGATGGGAAAGGGCGTCCCGAAGCGGGCTGGATGCCTGTGAGTTTTATTCCTGGGAGCGCCATGCCGATACCTATTTGAGCGACTTGGAATGGAACACAACGCCGGCAGCTTTAAGACGTTCCGATGTGACGGCACCCGCTTACAACGAGATGCTTGTCTGCGATATAGACAATACGCTGACAGGTGATCGCAAGGCACTCGAGCAGTTGCAGCAGTGGCTCACTATCAATCCTACAACCGCATTCGGGATCGCAACGGGCCGCTCGCTTCAGGGCGCCATGGACATCCTCGCTCAGTGGGACATTCCTGCGCCGCAGTTTCTGATCACATCGGTGGGTTCGGAAATCTACTGGGTGCGTGACCCCCTATTTCGTGATCTCAAACGTGATATGGGATGGCCCCCATTCGGCGATAATGGATGGAAGCCCTTAGAAATCGACAAAGTCGTCTCTGCGTTTGATGGGGTGACGCCACAGGCCACAAAGGAACAACGCCGTTTCAAAAAAAGCTACTTTTTAAATGAAATCGAAAGATGTCCGGAAATCTCCAGCCGATTAGAAGAACTTGGCTTGATGCACGAGCTTATTTATTCGCATGGGCAATTCCTCGACATCCTGCCGCGCGGTGTATCAAAGGGCCATGCCATCCATCATGTTGCAGCGCGCCTCGGTATTAAGACTGCCGATATCTGGGCAGCGGGTGATTCAGGGAATGACGTTCATATGTTGGAAATGGTGGGTCATCCAATCATCGTCGGTAATCATACGTCAGAACTGGAACATCTCAAAGCGCGGCCGCAAAGCTATTTTGCGAAGCTTAACTACGCCGCAGGTGTCGTTGAAGGTCTAATGCAGAGCGCGGCTGTCGCGACCCACAATGACGGTTAGTTTTTGCACCATCGCACGGGGTCGCGAGCGCAATTTGCGCAACTTGATCTTAGGGCTATCAGAGCAGAGCACTCTGCCGGATGAGCTTGTCATCGCCTATATGCAGGACGAGCCTTATACTGATTTGCCTTCGTGTCCGTTTCCGATCCGGCAGGTCGCGGTCGAAGGGGCCCTTTTGCCCTTGGCCGCAGCACGCAATGCTGCGGCTGCAACGGCGATCGGCGACACTTTGGTCTTTATCGACGTCGACTGCATTCCTCTGCCCCATCTGATCGAAGCTTATCTTGATGCCATGAGGCCAGATCGCTGTCTGATGGGTGAAACAAGATATCTCGCTCAGATGAATGCCATAAACCCGACCGCGGCCGATGAACTATGGCAACTGTCGCACCAACATCCCGCGCGCCAGTTCTCCGAGACACTTGGCCCGGGGCTACAACCTATCCAAGACGTCAGAGAATTCTGGAGTCTTTCTTTCGCGTTGTCGGCGAAAACTTTTCGAAAAATGCAGGGCTTCGACGAGACTTTTGAAGGCTACGGCGGTGAAGATACCGACTTCGCGATGAAGCTTGCCCAATCCCAAGTCGGTCTTTGGTGGGTGCCCAAGGCCCAAGCTGTTCATCAATGGCATGCTGTTCAAAAACCGCCCCTATCCCAGTTTGACGATATTATCCGAAACGCCCGTCTCTTTCGACGCAAACATGGCGTCTGGTGCATGGAATACTGGCTTGACCAGTTCGAGGCGGAAGGTTTTATCCGCCGAATTGCCGATGAGATCGAAGTAGAGCGTAAACCTTCACCGAACCAGTGCAAGGCCGCGATCTGTAGTGGGAACGTCCGTTTCAGCTGATGGCTCCGACCAGAGAGTATTGTCGAGTTCGACAAGATGGTTCGCAATTTTCCGCGCAGCATCCGGATCAAAGAGTGGTTTAAGTTTAGAGGTTCCCACTTTCTTCGTTGCTGTGATTGAATCCACCCATTGGCTATTGCTCGCCGGCCAACCAGCTAGAACATGCGCCGCATCAACCCGCGCCAATTCACGGCCCTTCGCAACCTGTTCATCGTAATAACGCCATTCCGGAATGCATAAGAACGGTCGCTCTGCGCGTGCAATCTCATGACAAGTATTGTCCCCCGCCGAAGCGACGACCACGTCCGCCGCAGCGATGTAGTCCATCACATTATTGACCCAGCCGATCTGTCTCAGGTTGGGAAAGTCTGTTTCATGACCCTCAAGCTGGACCGGTCCAACCGTCAGCCAAAGCGTGTCAGGCAATGCACGTGCAGCCATCGTAAGCGAAGCATAATTCGCACCGCTGCCACCACCACCCGATAACGCTAGGACAATGTGCTGATCTTGCGACAAGCCTAGACGCCTGCGCGCCTCTTTACGATCGGGGATGTCATCCAGGCTCGTGCATAATCCACCGGAATAGAAGGTCTTTCGCCTTGCCCATGCAGGATAATCGTCCTGTTCCAAATCAGAGTGGTATGGTGCAATCAAACTCGCGCATGCTTGATAAGCAGCCGTATGGCTGGCGTCTGACCGATCCCCATGCATACGAACTTTCACGCAAGGAACAGAACACAGCCGCGCAAGCAGTGCCCATTCAACCGATACGTCATTGAACATCAGCCCCGGGTTCGCACGGCTGAAGAAGTCAACCATCAGTTCGGCATTGGCCTTAAGCGCGGATGATCCCAAAGGAACACATTGCATGGCATCTGGACTCTGCTGTTGGTGCAGCGCTTCTGTCGCACTCGGGTCACCGATGGCATTAGGCAGTTCTATGAACTCGACCCGCTCGTCAAAGTCTCCAAAGATAGACCTATCAGCCGACAGAATTGTGATTGGCCGATCATCTAGATGCCTAATGATGTCTTCACACCGCCGCGCGTGGCCCCTGCCCTGATGGTGAACAAAAAATCCGAACGGTCGGGGCATGATAATCCTCATTTCTGGTCAAATCAGTGTTCAACTTACGAGGTTCTTAGGCTTCTATATCAATCTAGATTGACCGCTGCCGCCTTACGGCAAAGGTCAATCGATCGTCAGACAGCGTCGGTAGCTTTGACAGCCCCGACAAAATCCCATGCATCCCTTTCCTGCTTGGAAGAAAATGCCTTGGCATCTACCGGCAACAGCTTGTCCATGAAGTCGATCATCTTGCTTGCACCATCGGGTGCGCCGACGACGGCATATTTTTCAACATTGAACAAAGACCGCCATCTGGATTCGATTACATCGCCGTCAAAAAGCGCAGTTTTATCGCTGCCCGTAAATCCATCCAGACGCATAAGCATATTTACCTTGTCACGCCGATCAAACACGTCGTTCATGAACTCGGCAAGCGCCTCTGCATCATCGTCGGAAACGTGACCCTGAACGTCGAAGGCGAACACTGTCTCGCTGGTTGTCGGGATCTGTTTCACTGAAGGCAGGTTAAGCATTGTCATCTTAAGTCTCCTAAAATCGCTTTGGAAGTTTGCAGAATTGGACGTTGGATTTACAAGATATGTATCTCCACTTGTTTAGCCAGTCTGAGTGCTTGGCAGAAATTTGCGTCGTTCTAGATTGAAGTTCGTTCGAACAAACTCGCTACTTTCCCACATGGCAAGAGCCGCTCCTTTCGGCGGCGACATTCGACAAAGGAGTAACGACCATGACTAAACAAGCGATCTTATTTGGCTCAATCGGCACCTTGGTGGAAACCTCTGAGCTTCAAAGACAGGCCTTTAATCAGGCGTTTAAGGAAGCCGGTCTCGACTGGTCTTGGGACCCCGACGAATATCGGAAGCTTCTCAAAAGCTCAGGCGGGGAACAGCGGATCAAGGACTATGCGGACACGAAGGGTAAAGATGTTGATGCGACAGCGCTCCATCGACGTAAAACAGCGATTTTCGACAAGGCTATGATTTCGGATGGGCTGTCTTTGCGGGATGGCGTCTCCGACGTGGTCAAAAGAGCCAAGGACAATGGTATAAAGCTTGCATTTGTGACCACCACGTCGCGCGACAACGTCGATGCGATTTTTATGGCTTTGGGCGATAGCCTCGGTCGTGACGACTTTGAATTTGTCGGCGATGCATCTGTAACAACCGCTGGAAAGCCGCACCCCGATATCTACACCGCGGCGCTGGATGCCCTTGGAGTGGACGCAACGGCCTGCGTTGCGATCGAAGACACGGGTGTTAGCGCGAAATCACCTCTAGCCGCCGGGATTGAAACTGTTGGATTTGCAGGCGAATACGCTGATCGCGATGATTATGACGCGGCTGTGCGAGTTGTCGATGCTTTGGAATATGCCGATCTCACAGGCCCAAATTGACTTTGACCCGCGCGAAGAGCCAAGGCGATCCAGGCATCACTGTCGTCTGGTTCAAGCGTGATCTGCGATTGGCGGATCATGCTCCGCTCATGCGGGCGGCTCAGAGCGGTGCGGTTTTACCGCTTTATGTGGTCGAGCCCGACTATTGGGATTTGCCCGACACCAGTTATCGGCAATGGGAATTCATGCGCGGCGCACTGGAAAGCCTGCAAGCAGAAATCGCCGATCTCGGCGGCGCGCTGAATATCCATGTCGGGCGTGTCGTGGACGCGCTAGAGCAGGTGCGCGCCAAATATCCAGCGTTTCAGGTGGTGGCGCATATGGAGACCGGAAACGCTTGGACGTTCAAGCGTGACATTGCGGTCGCAAAATGGTGTCGAGACAATGATGTCCCCTTCTCTGAGTTTCAACAATATGGCGTCTGGCGGGGGCGCGATCTGAACCGGAACAAGTGGGCAATGCGATGGGACGCGATGATGACGGAACCCATCGTTCCCGCGCCCACGAAGGTCAGCTGGGTAAATATTTTCAGCCAGAACTTACCCTCGTCAGAGGGTCTCGGGTTGAAACATGATGGCATTCAGCGGCTTCAGCCCCCCGGGCGCGAAGCCGCGCTGCACACCCTCGACAGCTTTCTACACGATCGGGGTGAACCCTATCAAAAAGGAATGTCGAGCCCCGTCAGTGGGGAAACCGCGTGTTCCCGATTGTCGCCGCATCTGGTGGCTGGCAGTATTTCGATGCGCGAGATTTATCAGGCGACGCTGCAACGCCGGGATGAGGTTGCCGCGTTGCCAAAAGCCGAGCGCGGCACATGGACCAGTGCAATGAAATCATTCATCGGGCGGCTGCACTGGCATTGCCATTTCATGCAAAAGCTTGAAGCCGAACCGGAAATCGAATGGCTGCCCATGGCGCGGGTGTATGAAGGTCTGAGGCCCATTCCGAACGACGACACACTTTTGACTGCGTTCGCCGATGGGCAAACCGGCTATCCTTTCGTCGATGCCTGCATGCGTTATCTTAGGGCCACCGGCTGGATCAACTTTCGCATGCGCGCCATGCTGATGTCTTTTGCCAGCTACAACCTTTGGCTGCCTTGGCAGCAATCGGGCGAGGTGCTGGCGCGGCTGTTCACAGACTATGAGCCCGGCATTCACTGGCCGCAAAGCCAGATGCAATCAGGCGAGACCGGCATAAACGCAGTCCGCATCTATTCGCCCGTCAAACAAGGATATGATCAGGATCCGAACGGAGACTTCACCCGAAAATGGGTTCCGGAGCTGGCAGATTTGGAGGGCAAGGCGCTTCAAGAACCATGGACATGCGCCGCCGCGCCCACCGATTATCCCGTGCGTATCGTTGATCATATGGAAACAGCGCGAGACGCGAAGAAACGGATTTACGCGCTGCGCGGAACCAAAAATGCGCGTGCAGAGGCTGCCGAAATTTATGACAAACACGGCAGCCGCAAACCACGCGAGTTGCGGACCTATAAAAAGAAAGCGACCCCGAAGGATGCATGATTGGACACCAGATATTGCAGACCGTGTCAGACCGCTGAACGACGCCAAGCCAGCGCCGATTGAGGGCTGTAAATATGTGCTGTGCTGGCTCCAGCAGACGCTGCGCGCCTGGGACAATCCCGTTGTCGACGCCGCGATTGACCTTGGGAATGCGCTTGGTTTGCCGGTGCTGGTCTATCACGGGTTGCGCGAGGATTATCCTCATGCGTCGGATCGGCTCCATGATTTCATACTCAAGGCGAGCCGTGATTTACAGCAGGGTTGCGCGGAACGCGGCATACGGTGTGTTAATTTCGCTGATCGCGCAGGGCATCGTGAAAAGGGCTTGGTATATCGCTTAGCTGAACACGCGGTTGCGGTGCTGACGGACGATCATCCGGTATTTGTCGCGCGGACACAGGCAGACCGTTTCGCGAAACGATGCTCACGACCAGTTTTTGCAGTGGACAGTGCCCGACTGGTTCCAACAAGAATGTTGCCTAGCGGATTAAAGACCACGCCAGCGTTCCGCAAGGCCAGCGGTGCGCTGCGCCCCCAGTATGAAGCGCATGCTGCAGACTTTGAGCCTGCCATGCCCCCGTTCGCAGGCGAGGTGTGCTTCGAAGACGCCAACTTGGCCGAGGCATCAGACGCAGACATCGCGGCCATCATTGCCGAGTGCGATATCGATCATTCGCTGAAACCCGCTGATGATTTCGAACCCACTGCTACAGCCGCGAACCTAGCCTTGGATGCGTTCGTTGAGCAGCATCTGAAGACATACCCCTACCGCCGTAACAACGCCGCCGATGAGAATGGCGTATCACGGTTGTCACCTTACCTGCATTTCGGCCTGATCGGGCCGCGGACAATCGCAAAAGCCGTACGCGCAGCGGACGTCACGGCGAATGCCAAGTGGAAATATCTTGATGAATTGCTGACATGGCGCGAGTATTTTCATTACTTAGCGTATCATGATTCCGAAGCGAACAAATTCAGCTCTGTGCCCGAAAAGCCGCGTCAATCGCTGATCGAACACGCGGATGACCCCCGCTCAAACCTATACAGCCTGGCCGATCTGGTTCATGGCCGCACCGATGACGAGACTTGGAACGCGGCACAGCACCAATGGTTGATCACAGGCTACATGCATAACAACCTGCGCATGTATTGGGGCAAACAGATCATCAAATGGACCCGCGACCCTGAAACCGCATGGAAGACTGCCTGTTATATGAACGACCGTCTGGCGTATGACGGGCGCGATCCGGCGACCTATGGTAATATGAAATGGGTGTTCGGCATGTCCAAACCAGCTTGGAAAGAACAACCGATTTATGGCTGGGTGCCGCCTAAATCAGACCGTGCCATTCGCAAGCGCGAGGGTGCTTTGAAATGGCTAGAGCACTGGGCCAATATCGAAATCGCCGAAATCGATGTGCCAACCGGCACACCGGACGAAATACTGTGACTGCGAAACGCGACCCTGCGGGCGATGCTGAGCTTCGTGAGGCTATCCTCACCCTAGCGACCGGACGCGGAGCTGAAAAAACAATCTGCCCATCAGAAGTCGCGCGCCATATCGGGGGCAACGACGAGACGCAATGGCGGCCCTTGATGCCGATCATCCGCAGGTTAGCGGTCGAATTGGTTGCGAAAGGCGAGGTCCAGATCAAGAAGGGCGGAGAAGTTGTTGATCTGGATACTTTCGACGGGATCTACCGGATAGCGATCAAGACGTAGGCAGATTGCTATCAGGTCTTTGACGTCGAAAGCGCGCGCCACCAATCTGCATAATCTGTGTTCTTAGGATGATATCGGTTCACGTCAGGCGCACCATCCGTCCACCAAACCGGGCCACGCTCACCCAATGCAACCTTCGCAGCGTTCACGCGCGCACGTGCAGCTTTGGTGTCAGCTTCGGATGCCGCGTCCTTCACGGCGCGGCGGGCATTCATCAGCTCTTTGACCAGCGCTTCGCGTTCCTCGTCGGCCAATGCAGGGTTGGAACACCGCCACAACCGGTCCTTGACCAAAAAATACCGCCCATCGGGTGTGACTGGATACTTCATCACACCTATACCTTGCAAAAATGTGTATCTTCATCGCGCGATGGTGCTGCCGTGAAATCCGCCTTATCGGGTATCCGTCCGAATGCAATTTTGGCCCCGAGATAGCCACCGCGCACATCTTCGTGGGCGCCAAGTGACATCGCTTTTGCGCCATGCGCACTGCGCAGTGTATCCACTAGGTCACTGACCTTTTCCCACTGGACCCGCTGCGCCTTACTTACGCTGTCTAAGCGATTTGCAAACAGATCCCCCGTCAGCTGATCCGCGTTTGTAAGCCCGTGTAGCATCACACTGACTGCTGCTGGTTGAAAGCGCCGCTGTTTCTCAGCGATGTCCAACCCCTCGTTTAGCAACCTGATGAATGTTCGATCATCTCGGGCGGCCACACAATTGCCTTCCCAATTCCAGCGCTGAACGTCCTTGCGCGATGCTGACCTGTCCCGGTAGCGCGCGCCCTTGAACCCGAGCGTCATTTTGGTCGCTTTGAAGTCTGTTCGACGCAACCGCCGCGCCGCGCCAAGGGTGAGTTGTTGCGCACAGCTGCGGACCTTTTCGGGCGTCTGCCATTCACGCAGCAAAATCCGACTGTGCCCGAACATACGCTTTTGCGTCTCTTGCTTGTCCGCATGAATACCGTGCAGCTCATTCCAGAACCGCTCCCCTTCTACGCTGCGCCAAATGGCACGCGCCTGTTTGGGGGCTGTGTTCCAAAGTGCGGTAAAATCCGAGACTCCGGCGCGCGCAAGCCGATCTTCCATACCATCCGATATCCCCGGCAAATCCCGCAACGGCACATGTTGCAAACGCTCCGGCAGATCAGATGGCGTCAGCATGACCAGACCATCGGGCTTATCCATCTCAGCGGCTACTTTCGCCAGCAGTTCGGTAGGGGCCATCCCGATAGAACAGGTCAGGACCGAACTAAAATGCTCGGCTAAAGCACTTTTGATGCGCAAGCCAAGAGCCCTGCCCTGCCGCCCCTCGCTGGGCAAAAGGTGACAGACAACTTCGTCAATCGACCGCACCTCTTTGATCGGCACAATCGTTCCGATAACTTCGAGGATTTTTCCATGAAGACGCACGTAGGCATCTGGCCGCGCAACGACAAAGATCATGTCGGGCAGCACTCGCTTTGCGTCAACAATCTTTGCGCCGGTCTTGATGCCATTCAGTTTGGCTTCACGGCTGACCGCGATGCAACTTGTATGCGGGGAATCAAGCGGCACGACACCGACCGGGCGGCCGCGTAGCGCAGGATTGAAATGCTGTTCTGCGGATGCAAAAAAGCTGTCGAAATCCAGATAGAGACGCTCGAAATTCACCGATGGATCAGACACGTTTCCTCCAAGAATCGCCAGACGCGGATAGGAACATTACCAGAACATTTCGACGTAATGCAATTGACGCCCGAGAGTAATGGCGCGCTACTTTTGAACACCTGACAACAGTTGCTCTTGCAACTCGGTCCCGTGAAGAACCGAGATGTCGCCAGTTGTTTCCAGAACTACGGCCCTGACACTGTCAAACTCCAGCACATTAGCCTCCCGAAGCTTGGCGATCAGATCACTTTTGGCCACACGGGTCCGTGCGAGCGCGTCATCGATTATCTTGCCATCGCGCATGAGCAGAACCGGCGAACTTTGCACGATCTCTTCGAGAGTGTCAGATGCCTTTCGCAGTCGGGCCACGATGTATTGCACGCCCAAGAGGCTCGCCATTGCCAAACTGGCCTGAAAGAAACCGGACCAACCTGTTGCCTGGCTTGCGCCGGCAAGTAAGGAGCCAGTCGCAACAGTAACAACAAAATCGAAAACCGTCATCTTCGAGAACGCCCGCAGGCCCACGCATCGCACAACGATCACAACCCAGAACAGCGCCAGCGACGATAACAAAACGGCACGCAAACTAACGTCCAGAAGTTCACTAGAAACAAACATGATTGTCGTCCTCAGGTTAGGGCCAGTTACTGATCTTTTGAAGTCATTGGAACTGTATGCGCTCACTTTATCAGGCAAAACCGATTCCACCCGGCCTTAAATAGCACCGGTAGGTTCAAACTCATCAATTTACATTGAACCGCATTGCCGTGCCGCTCTCTAAGCTGCCTTCATATAGGGAGAATGTTCATGTCCAAATCACACCTCGACGACTCCGGTGTTCCGCACCAAACGACCGAAACGCACGATGAAACACTGACGACAGCCCAAGGTGCGCCGATAGCTGATGATCAAAACTCCCTCACGGCTGGTCCGCGCGGCCCCGTTCTGCTTGAAGATCATATTATGCGCGAGAAGATCTTTCATTTTGATCACGAACGCATCCCGGAACGCGTTGTCCACGCGCGCGGCTATGGCGTGCATGGAACGTTTGAGCTGACCAAAGCAATTCCGGAGCTATCTTGTGCCGATATCTTTCAGCGGGAAGGTGAGAAGACGCCGCTTTTTACGCGGTTTTCCACTGTAGCTGGCAGCGCAGGCTCACCGGACGTTGCCCGTGATGTGCGCGGGTTCGCGGTGAAGCTCTATACGCAAGAGGGTAACTGGGACCTCGTAGGTAACAACATGCCTGTGTTCTTCATTCAAGATGCAATCAAATTCCCCGACCTTGTCCATTCGGTGAAACCAGCACCTGACCGTGGGTTCCCGCAGGCGCAATCTGCGCATGACAACTTCTGGGACTTTATCTCGCTCACGCCCGAATCCACCCATATGACCCTCTGGACCATGTCAGACCGCGCCATTCCACGGTCGTTGCGCTTCATGGAGGGGTTCGGTGTTCACACGTTTCGATTGGTTAACGCGGATGGTAAGTCGCACTACGTCAAATTCCATTGGAAACCGCGGCAAGGCATGCAGTCGGTCGTCTGGAACGAAGCGCTTAAAATCAACGGCATGGACCCAGATTTCCACCGTCGGGACATGTGGGACGCAATCGACAGCGGCGACCACCCTCAATGGGACCTTGGCATACAGGTTTTTGACGATGATTTTGCCGACGAGTTCGCGTTCGATATCCTTGATGCCACTAAACTTGTTCCCGAAGAAGATGTGCCAATTCAGATCATCGGCACGATGACACTGGACAATAATGTCGACAATTTCTTTGCTGAAACCGAGCAGGTTGCGTTCTGCACACAGAACATCGTGCGAGGGATCGACTTTACCAATGATCCGCTTTTACAGGGCCGCAACTTTTCCTATCTCGACACCCAGACCAAACGTCTGGGCGGGCCGAACTTTACGCATATCCCGATCAATGCCCCGAAATGTCCGATGCGGCATTTTCAGCAGGACGGACACATGGCGATGCACAACCCGAAAGGTCGCGCTAATTACGAACCCAACAGTTGGGGAACAGACGGCGGCCCACGTGAAAATCCCAAGCTTGGGTTTCAAAGCTTCGAAGAGGATATGGATGGCGTAAAACAACGTACCCGTTCTGACACCTTCTCCGATCACTATAGCCAGGCGCGTCAATTCTGGATCAGTCAGACCCCGACAGAGCAGGATCATATCGTATCGGCCTATGTGTTCGAGTTGTCGAAGGTCGAGCATGAGCGGATCAGATTGCGGATGCTTTCTAATCTGATGAATGTGCATGATGATCTGGCCCAGAACGTCGCCGAGGGTTTGGGAATCAAGGATATGCCGGATGCCGCCACCCCTGCCCGCGCGACGATTGATTTACCAGCCTCAGACGCACTGAGCATCCTGAAGAACGGGCCGGACAGCTTTTCTGGTCGCAAGCTGGGCATCTTCATTTCGGAGGGTGCAGATGCGAAACTTTTTGCGGAACTGGAAGACGCCTTTAAGGAAGAAGGAGCCATGGTCGAAGTGATCGCCCCCCACATCGCGGGCGCAAATCTTTCGGATGGTAAGTTGCGCGAAGCCGATGAAAAAATCGATGGCGGTCCATCGGTTGTTTACGATGCGGTTGTTATCCTTCTGGCAGACGGCAGCGCTGATGAAATCGCGGCGATGAAACCTGCGCAGGACTTTCTGAGTGACGCCTACGCGCATGCAAAGTTCGTTGGATATACGTCTGCTGCAAGACCGTTGTTCTCGGCAGCCGGACTGGGCGAGGCCAACGACGATGGTTTGATCGACCTCGACCAGAAGGAGGTTCAGGCGTTCCTGAAGGCATGCCGATCCCTGCGGTATTGGGACCGGAACTAAAAAGATTAAGTCCAACAATCGGGTTGCGCAGACCCACAAGACATCTATATACCATCCACATGGATGGAGAAACGCATGTCTAATGTCGTCAAACTACCGGGAAAGCAACCCGACACTGAGAAGATTACAATCAACCTTGGTTTCGTCGATCTGGGACGGATTGATCTACTGGTGCAGGAGGGATTCTATTCCAACCGCAGCGATCTGATCCGCATGGCGATCCGCAAACAGCTTGACGCCCACGAGGCCGAGGTTGCGCGCACTATTGACCGGCATACAATGGAGCTGGGGCTGCGCGACTATTCCGTGGCTGATCTTGAGGCGCTGCGTGATGCGGGTGAGATGCTGCATGTCAAGGTCGTGGGTCTTGCTCGTATCGCCTCTGACGTCACACCGGAACTGGCCAAACAGACCATAGGATCGATCTCCGTTCTGGGCGCACTACAGGCCAGCAAGGAGGTCAAGGCAGCCCTTGCCGACCGCATAATCTAACCCCCCCTTTCAAGGAAAATACCAATGTTGAATATGAACGCCGGTGCCCTGCGCCAGGTGATGGATAAAGCACGCGCTGGCAACCTTATGGACGCTACCGCGCTCATACAGGAAACGCTGGGCCAGCACGGCCTTGCGAGCACGGGAACTCCAAACGTGGCCATGCCAAACCTCAGGCAGCCCCAAAGCGGCACACGCTCTGACCGGGAGACCTATCGCTGTGCTGCCGGATCACGGGAATACCTGTTGCATCTGCCTAATGGTAAAGCTCAGGGCCTTCTCCTGATGCTGCACGGCTGCACCCAAACGCCAGAAGATTTTGCGGTCGGCACTCACATCGTCCCCGCGGCACATGCTTTGGGCATCGCAGTGCTCCTGCCTGCGCAATCGCGCGGCGATAACGCGCAATCGTGCTGGAATTGGTTCAGCGGCGCCGATCAGCGACGCGGCAAGGGCGAGCCTGAGATCCTTGCGGGTCTGACCGCGCAAATCGCACAGCAGCACGCCATCGCGGCTGAGCAAACCTATGTCGCCGGACTGTCCGCAGGTGGCGCGATGGCCGTCATTCTCGGCGAGACGTATCCAGACAGGTTCGCGGGCGTCGGTGTGCATTCCGGCCTGCCCTACGGCTGCGCGCGCAGCGTCAATGAGGCGTTTGCGGCCATGGGGGGCAAGGCGACCCGTCAGTCACGGACGCATAGCGACAAGACGTTGCCGACGATCGTGTTTCACGGTAACAACGATGCAACTGTCAAACCGTCAAACGGTGCTCAAATCATCGGCGACACGCTGGACCGTGCTGCGGGCGCACAGACCCAGATCATAACCGAAGAGCACACCAACGGGCGCAGCTTCATTCAGACAACCACGCTGGATGCCCAAGGCGGCACGCTCACCGAATACTGGCAGATTAACGGGCTAGGCCATGCGTGGTCTGGTGGTAACGCCAAAGGCTCGCACACCGATCCTAAAGGCCCTGACGCCAGCGCGGAAATGCTGCGATTCTTTACCTCTTTACATCAAAAGGCTGTCTAATATGACCTCCCCCACCCTGACATTCGATGCCATCTGTGAAGCCAAACCGGGCCCGAAATGGGCCGCCCGTTGGGCGCGGTCCTGGCCCGCCTATGAAGCATGGTTCATTGCCAATGGCGGCGAAAATGGCCCGTCCCGCGCCGACTGCGAAGCCGCCTTACGCGACCACATGCCCGAACTGGTGGATACATATGCCACCCTCGTGCGCCTCGCAGGCGGGTCGGACCGTGCCGCGCGATTTTTGTCGACGTGGTGTCCTCCCAGCTATCTCGGCGGATGCTCCCTTGCCTGTGCCGTTTCCCCGGACGATATCCGACTGGTGCGCAACTACGATCTGTCGCCGGACCTGAACGAAGGTCTGTTGCTGCACAGCGCATGGGGCGGCAGACAAGCAATGGGAATGGTCGAATTCTTGTGGGGGCTATCGGACGGGATAAACGAGGCTGGCCTAAGTATCGCCCTTGCCTACGGCGGACGGCAGGACACCGGCGTGGGATTTGGGATTACGACGATCTTGCGCTATGTGATGGAGACTTGTGACACGGTCGATGCGGCAGTCGATGTTCTTCGGCGGGTGCCATCGCACATGTGCTATAACATTCTGCTCGCCGACGCAGAAGGTCATGCCGCCTCGGTCGAGGTCTATGCAGGCGGCGGAGCGCAGGTGCAGCCGATGCCGATTGCGACAAACCATCAGAACGACGGCTCTGCGCCAGACCGTGGCGCGTTTACGCAGACACGTGAACGTGCCGCGCATTTGAAGGACGTCATCGCCGCCCAATCTGACCCCGTCGATTTGGTAACGGATTTCATGAATGAACCGTTAAGACAGATCAGATATGCCGAAGGTTTTGGCACGCTATTCACGGCGGAATACCTGCCGCGAAAAAAGGAAATGGTCTTACACTGGCAAGGTCAAAGCTGGTCCCAAAGCCTTGGGAACTTTGCCGAAGGTCAACGGGTAATCAGCTATGACGAAGGTGTCGTTCACACGCCGGGTCCCTATTCTATTGATTGGGCAGAGATAGGACGATCCTACGCCCGTAGTGATCAGGTGGACTGGCGGCAATTTGTTCCGGACTATATCACCGCCGCCTAGCAGCCGAGTGGAGGCCTAAGTGGCCTCCACCTCACCCAGATTGTCTGCTTTCTGCGCGTCGCGGCTTCCCATGGGCAGGTCCTTGCCGACCGTGGTATCCTTGCGCGTCTGCGCTTCCATTTCAGCGTTCAATTCTGCGCCGAGAAGAATGATGAACGCGGAAATCCAAAACCACATCAACAACACGATTACACCGGCCAGTGTGCCAAAGCTCTCATTGTAGGACCCAAAGTTTGCGACGTAGAACGCGAAACCTGCCGAAGCTGCAACCCATAACAGGCAACCGACGATGGCGCCCACGGATGCCCATGACCATTCAGGATTGTCGCGGGATGGTGCGTAACGATAGAGGACCGCCAGCCCGAGCATCGTTAACACAACCAACCCGATCCAAAGCGCGCCAGTTATAACGAACTCAAAAACGGGGCCCCACTGGAACAGCGATAAAACCACGGGCAGCGCGAGCATGGCCCCCATCGACACCAGCAACCCGAATATGAGAAACAGGGTCAGACCAAAGGTTACGAGCTTGAGCTTGATAAACCCACGCTCTTCTTCCTCGTCGTAAGCTACGTTAATACCTTCCATGAGGCTGCCCATGCCTTTGGATGCGGAATAAAGCGCAATTAAAATTCCGAAAATGGCCGCGAGCCCTAGTCCGCCTTCGCGCGATCCGGCGACAGCCGTAGCTTGATCGGTTACAATAGACACGACCTCTTGTGGAACAATGCCCGTTAATCCTTCCAACTGCTGCACAATCATGTTTGGCTCTAGCACCAAGCCGCTGATTGCGATGACAGCGGTGATCGCGGGGAAGAGAGCGAGCAAGCCGTAGAAGGCCACTCCAGCTGCGATCAGACCGACATTGTCCTTAGAGATTTCGTCTTTAACGCGCAGCAGGACGTCTTTCCAGCCAGCCGCAGGAATTTCGGTAGGGGTGTCGGCGCTTCGACCTCTGGCCATGTCGTCTCTCCAAATAAAAAAGGCCCGCCGCAAGACGCGGCGGGCCGTTAGGTTTCATTCCATCAGGTGGTGGATTTCCCGAGGTCTTGCTTGTCCTCTTCGGACTTCGCTTTATCAGCGATACGTTTAGCGGATGACTTAACCTTATCGGCGACCGCATCTGCCGCAGTTTCACCCGGCTTGGCGGCACCATCCACATCGGATTTCACCTCGGCTGCGACGGACTTCGCCTCTTCAACGGCGGCACCAGCCACCTTGGTCAGCTTCTGCTTCTCTTCTTCAAAGATCCGCTCCGCATCGTTCATGAGGCTATCGCTCTGAGCGCCCAGATAATCGTCTTCCATCTGACTACGAGGCAATGCGGCACCGATTGCGGCACCTACGGCCAGCGCAAGCGCGCCTGCGACCAGTGGTTGGTCTTCGAACAGATCAGAAGCGCGCTCGCTGCCTTTACGGGCCTGCCGCAAAGCTGCCTTCCGCGCTTCGACAGCCTTTTGGCGGGCAGCGACAACGCGGTCTCGCGCTTCTTCGCTCAACGCTTCGGTTCCCTCTGACAAACGGTCACGCAAAGCGGCCGCACGTTCCGCCGCCTGTTCAGTTACATTTGCCACAGTCGACTTAACTGACTGGCCAGCGTCACCCGCAGTCTCGCTCGCAGATTTGGCTGCGGACGAAACCGTTGAACCAGCAGAGCTTGCAGACCCGCTGAGGGCAGATCCAACTGCGCTTGCCTTTTCGCCAACGCTTGATGTTGCCGACGATGCACCATCCTTTACTGACCTAGCAGCGTTCCGGACGCGATCTGTCAGACTTGAACCATCCTCATCATCACGGTAGTTCGCCGGATCAGCAGCCCACCCCGGTAGATCATCCGAGGCGTATGGGCCATCGTAGTATGGATCATTTGGGTTCGCCCGTGAAAATCCACCAGTAGAACGATGACGCGGGTATCGCGTTCCGCGCTCATTCCGATCATCGTAATCATCATCGTCGACGTAGCGGTCGCGTCGTGACTGCCTGCGGTGCGTTGAGTAGTAACGGTCATCATCATCACGCCGGTTCGAATTCCCACCAAAGATCATCCAAGCCAAGCCTACACCTGTAAGTGCGAGCGCGACCGGATTTTCCTTGACGCTGCGGGAAACAGAGCGGGCGATGTCGCCCCCGTTCTCACGGAACTGGTCGGAAACCTGACGGACAACGGTTTCGACAGAAAACTTGTCCTGAAGCTCATCCAAAGTATTTGTCAAACCGGCGCGTTCACGTTCAATATCACGTTCGATTTCTTCTGGGCTGCGTTCTTCATTTGTCATCGTAAACCTCCTTCACGGCTTCAGCATCGCGCTTTACGTTCTTCGCAGTGCGCGTCGGGGCCAGGCTGCTGAGTTTCAGATCATTGGTGCCCTTGGTCACCATCACGTAGGCGATAATTGCCAGCACAACGCCGACGATCAGTGCTGACCATCCAGCATCAAGCCCAGCTTCAGTCAAAGCCGCAACCAGTGCCGCGGTCAAAACGTTGAGACACGTTAAAGCCACGACGACGGCACCGACAATAAGACCAATCGCGACCCCGGCACTTTTCAGGTTCTCGTTTACTTCCGCGCGGGCCAAATCGACCTCGCTGCGCACAAGCGAGCTGACATGGGACAGGGCATCATTCAAAAGCCCACCCGCAGATTTTCCAGTCTCGTTACTCATGACAGATCTCCCTCATGGTTAGTCCCAACGTTGCTGTCGTGGCGCGCATACGTGGGCGCGGACATGCCGTCGCGGGAATTAGTGTCAGATCCGCGCGACGCACCACCATCTTTTGACGCCTTGGCAAAACGGGTCGCAGCAAAGCCAATCAAGGCAGCACCGCCTAGAAAAGCGAGCGGATTGCGCCGCGCAAAGTCGGAAACGGTGCCAACCATCTCGCCCAAGTCTTTATCGCGCATCGAATCTGATACATCAGCAAGCCCTTCGGCAATCTGGCTCATCGTGCGTTCTTGCGGCGAGCCGCTGCGCATTTCGTCCGCCGCAGTGCGCAGTGCGGATGCGACGCCTTTCACCTCATCAGCGGCGGCGCCTTTGGCCTGATCAGCGTATTGCGCCGCTTCACCCGTCACCTTACCGGCGACGTTTTGGACCTCGGCTTTCAGGTTCTCAGCGGCAGCTCCGGCTGCCTCCTTCACCTTGACCTTGGCATCTTTGGCCGAATTCGGATCGTTACTCATCGTATCCTCCATTTTTTATGTTGCGAGATTAAGAACTGCGAGAACGACCACAATCAGGCCGATCAGGTAGATAATGTTGTGCATGTTTTTCTCCGTTTAAGTATGACGGCCGCCCGAGCCAGGACTTCGTGTCGTCGGGACCGGCGGGGACAATCGCCGGTCCCTGTCTGGTAAAGCTGCGGCGCAGGGCATTTCGCACACCGCCACGACTGTCTCAGATGTCATAATCCGGAATGACCCGGACGGGTTATCTCAAGGCCCCGAATGCGTTAGGGGACAGGTTCACGATAGCGTTGAAATCGCGGAACAGTGCCCCCCCGGCCGACGCTTGTTCTTCAATCTAGACAGGGGGACGAGCGCCCATATCAATATAGATTGAATCGGGCGCCTTTAGAGCCCTGCGAAGTTGCCGGGAAGTAAATTTCGCTACCGGCTGGACCGCAGGTGAAGCCAATCAAAGACGTTCAGCACGATGAAGATAAGGACAGCCATGAAAGCAGCCTCTTTGAGATAGCTTAATCCGCAAGCTACCCCAATCGAACCGACACTCCATATCGCAGCACCACTTCCCACGCCGCGCAACCGACCATCCTTGTTTGGAGACATGATCGCACCCGCCCCTAGAAAACCGATGCCACCAACAATACCTTGGATGAGACGTGTCGGATCAACGTTCATGGCTTCATTTTCAGCCATGCTGCTCATAGCGAAGTTCAGCGTGACAATCATCAGTGCCGCCGAACCAATCGCAACGAGAACGTATGCCCCTGCTCCAAGCGGTTTGCCTTTTATCTCGCGATCAAGCCCGACAATCAGACCGCATCCTCCGGCAAACAGGACACGCAATACAAAATCTGAGAACTCGATCATCCTGCCCACCCCTAATGAATACTCGGCGTTTACCGATTAGCAGGACGGTAGCGAGCGCGATGAACAGCGCATCAATGTAGATTGAGAACGACGTGGCGTGCTGTGCCTAACCTGTCCTTATCAAACCAATGCAACTGAAAAGGAGTTCGAGAAATGAATTGGGATCAAGTGCAAGGCAAATGGAAAGAAATCAAAGGCGATGTTCAGGCGAAGTGGGGCGAACTCACAGACGACGAGGTTGACCAAATGAACGGTGACCGCGAAGCCCTGGAAGGTCAGATTCAGCAGAAGTATGGCCGCACCAAAGAAGAGGCACAGCGTGAAGTTGATGACTTCATGAATTCTATCTGAGGCAATGCTTCGCTCACGACTGAACGGGTGGTCGAAAGGCCACTCGTTTTGCTTGTACAAGTTCGACATCGCTTGTGGATTTCAAGTTTTTTTCAAAACCCGCTGTTTGTCAGTAAATAACCAGCGCACAGTGGCGCTAGATTTGTCATCAACATGATTTTCCGAGGAAGAAAATGACCTCTGACACCTTCTTCGCATTCGATAGCTATCACATTGCGCTTGCTGTTATCGGCTTGATCATCGTGGCATCGCGATGGCTTCCGCGATTATTTTCTTCCCGCGAACCGGCCGCTGCGCCGCTCATGATATTACTCGGGTTCGCTGCGGCACTGATCGTCCCTGGTATGCCCGAAATTTCAGACCCTCGATCTGCGCCAAAAATCTGGGAGATTGTTAGCGAGGTGACCGTCATCATCGCTCTATTTGGCGCTGGTATGCGGGTCGACAGTATCGGTCCTATTAGTAAGTGGAACCCGACAATCCGGCTGCTGGCAATCGCCATGCCAATCACCATCGTGGCGGTTGTCGCGCTCGGCGTTACGGTTGCTGGATTGACGCTTGGTAGCGCAGTATTGTTAGCCGCCGTCCTCGCCCCCACCGACCCGGTTCTGGCCGCTGACGTGCAGATAGCTCCACCACAACAGGGACAGGAACATCCCGTCAGGTTCGCATTGACCACCGAGGCCGCACTGAATGACGGTTTGGCGTTTCCGTTTGTTTATCTGGCACTGTTAGTCGTAGCTCAAGGCTGGGTGCCAGGTGCTTGGGGATGGGATTGGTTTGCGATTGATGTTCTCTACCGCATTGTCGTTGGCTGTGTTCTGGGGGGGCTGGGCGGTTGGGCGCTGGGGCAAATCCTGTTCAAAGCGCTTAACGAACGGCGTCTTGCCGAAACCGGCTCAGGCGTTATTGCCATCGCAGGGGTGTTCTTATGCTACGGATCAACAGAGCTGCTCGAAGGTTACGGGTTCATTGCAGTCGCCGTTATGGGTCTGACGCTTCGCCGTATAGAAACGGATCATGACTTTCACGTGCAACTTCACGACTTCTCGGAAGCGATCGAGCACGCATTGACAGCGGTACTGCTAATAGCTTTGGGCGCGGTATTGCCGGTTCTATTTCGTGATCTGGATTGGTCACACGTTGTCATCAGCGTTGTTATATTGGCGCTGGTGCGCCCAATTGCAGGTATCCTATCATTCTCTGGCTCGAAAACGGATTGGAAGGACCGTTGGATCATTTCAATCTATGGCGTGCGGGGGATCGGTTCGATCTACTACCTCGCCTATGCGGCCACCCATGCACAAATTGAAGGCCTAGACGCACTATGGTCGCTCGTTGCTCTGACTATCTTATTGTCGACGATGGTCCATGGTTTTTCCGTCGGTTGGGCAATGTCAAAAATTGGCCGGTAAGATATTTTATGATGCCGCTCAGACTGTGGTGATCATAGGTGGGTTGGCATAATGTGGAATTCAAACGCTAAAGTTTAGCACGCTATGTTCATGATGGGTCCCATTGTTGTTACTTCGTTAGATCCCTTCTAGGTCTAGACCGTTGTTTACGATGATAAGAAAACATCGCTGTATCGGTTGTTGAACATATTGAACCTTATACGTATTTGACCAAGTGGTAAAATTCCTGCCAGCCTTTCAAAAGGCTACCCTCCCTGCTGACTCAAAGCTACCGTTGGTTTTGTTGAGATCAAGGTCAGCTGTGCGGGACAAAGCACCAATTCGCCGCGGCTGCGCCAAGGTCTGCTTTTACTGTTTCGGCTGTGTCACAAACGGTCGTTTTCGCCGAGGCCACAAACCCAAGGCAAAAGTGCTGAGAATGGCCAAATTTTAGGGCAGCACTTCTGACCTGTAATCCGTTTTATGTTTCCTAAGGTCGGCAGAGCGGACGTTGCTGCCGTCGCAAGACCTGATCCAAGTTAGTTGTTGGCGTCCGCAAATTCCCATCCGGAAACATCCCCATTGCAGACCTCAGCAACGTGTGTAAGGCGCGCCTCCAACTCGGAAATAGCATTCGGCTCTGGCACCATTGGTACGCAAATTAGCAAGTTACAGTGCCCAGCATTTATTGAGTGATCGGCTATCATGTAGAGGCCTTCGTCAGGCAAATCTCCAAGCTTACGCATTTCTGTTCTAGCCTGTAATGCTTTGTCTTTGTTCGGAAATTCACAAACAAATTCAATTTCCACTGTCTTCGTGAGATCTACCCCTCCGGTTGCTATGTCAGCTAACACCTGTTTGTTTTCGGATAGTAATGAACGGAAGAACTCAGTGTCTAAATTGAACGGGGTATTCATCTCAACTCCAAAACAAATATTACGACTTACGTATCAGTGCTCATTGTTCTGCTCTTGATAGGCTTTGCAAGCTCTAAAGCCGACCGCTGACGGTTACTATGGGCTCACAGCGGACGTTGGTAGTGCATGAAGCTCTGGTATGTCTGCGCTGTGAACATAACGCCCGTTAT
>Ga0189291_100238_pt1 | contig 33646 bp, 24 predicted proteins | sample UW1redminimetaG_FD_130331 | JGI IMG/M metagenome (GOLD analysis project Ga0189291, IMG submission 130331) | Marine microbial communities from the Costa Rica Dome - UW179B-red mini metaG | ecosystem: Environmental > Aquatic > Marine > Oceanic > Photic zone | place: Costa Rica: the Eastern Pacific... | reverse complement strand
TTAAGTTTGATATTAAAGTGTGGAGAAATAATCGGTATCTCTGCATTAAGATGGATAGAAATCTTAGCTTTAGCAGCTATCACGTCAATCTTCGCGAGCGTTTTCGCATTCTGATTGATATACTCAGAGTTGGAGCGAACATGATTGGTTAGTTCACGAAGAATTCGCTCAATTTCCTGCTGTTCTTCAACTTCAAACTGACGAATTTCATTATTCAAATGCAAAGCTTCAACAGGTTCCAGATAAACCGTTTGTCCGGTAGCAGATACATCATGTATAAACCCTTGCATCTTTCTTTTAAACTCAGCTTGAATCGGAATAACCATCCGCCCGTTTCTGATAGTGGCTCCTTCATCTGAAGCCATCCCATCTTTATTGGCTTGCCTCATCAAACGGTTAATAGTAGACCTAAGATCATTTTTCTTTGAGTTCAGTTTCTTTCGAATGGTTTTCAACTCAGCACTGGCATCATCTCTTAATTCGCCTGTTTCGGTTACTTTCCCCTTAATGGAATCTTCCAACTCCTTCATTGGAATCAGTTGTTCGCAGATCTGAAGTAGTCTAGGTTTTTCTTCTTTCCTCTGATTTATAAATTTCTTTACAAAGCGTGTGGTCTGGCAAAGCTTCAAGATATCTACAAAAGCATGGAGTGGAATAATACTGCCCTGCGCTCTTGACTGAGAGAGATGATTCCTAATGTCAGGAACTTGAGCTAACGGAAAAGGATCGGGATCAAGTAAGATCTTCATCATTTCATCTGTTTGTGCTAACAGGTCCAGAACAGTTTGATGATGGTTTGATGGATGTAGCTCTTCCAAAAGCTCCACACATCGTTGAGACTGAGCAAGATTTATGGTGGCATCACGAAGTTGTTCGTAGCCAAGTTTTTCTAATAGGGTTGAAGGGTAAAGCTTCATCTTAGAGTTTAAGAAATTAACCGTAGGTTCTGAAAACCAAAGATAACGTTAAATAAGTCCGGTATGAAACTTCCAATTTGAGCAGCTTCTTTAAAACTACAACTTTATAATACCAACTCCGGTCTTGATTAACAGATCAATATGAGAGTTATTAAGAAAGAAATAATTAACGCTGTCATCACCGGTTTTTCGCTCAAAGAGAATATCCCCATCAAACCAAAATATGCGATATCTATTTTTTTTCATTAACTCAAAAAGTTGAAAAGAAGAGCTTGCAGACTTATCTGGATCATCTGAGATTTCAATAAGCCAGGCTGGGCTATGTGATTTTACTATTTGTTCGGCACCAAGCACACATTGAAGTTCATGTCCCTCAACATCACACTTGATAAGAGAAATTTTTTCTGCATGGTCTAAACACAAAGAATCAAGAGTTGTAGTTTCTATTGGAACAGAATGAATTGATTGATCATCATCATCTTCCTGACTTGAAATAGAAGCTCTAAAGTAATTTCTTACTCCTGATTGAATGGGAACAGTAATTAAGGCTTTGCCGATGTGATCCGAAATAGCATTATTATAAAGGGTTACATTTTCGATTTTAAACCGTTCTATATTTTTACTCAAAATCTGAAAAGTAAAAGGAACAGGTTCAACAGCCAGTACTTTAGATGCTAAGGGAGATAGGAATTTTGAATACAGTCCGATATTTGCTCCAATATCAATTACAGTTTGTTTGGGGGTACAGAGCTTCTGAGCAATAATAAGATCGGGTTCATTCTCTATATTAAAGTCTCTGATTAAACGATAAAATTTCTCCTGTTTATATTTTTTCAATATAAAAGAAGGGACGAGTTGTTGAATTAAGTTTTTTAGCATTTTCTAAAAACAAGCCGATTGAACTGAAATTCAATATAGCTTTTGAAACTGAACAGAGAGAACTTAATTTTAGATAAATCATTAAGAACAAGAAGGCAAAATGAAGCTTCATCAGAAACTTTAAGAAATAAGCCTTAGGTTCTTAAACGAAAATGTAATTCTAAAATAGTCTGGTATGAAAATCTCAATTTTTCAGGTTGATGCATTTACTGATTGTATATTTGGTGGGAATCCCGCAGCGGTTTGCCCACTGGATAAATGGCTTGATGAAACAGTTATGCAGCAAATCGCCAAAGAAAATAATTTGTCAGAAACGGCATTCTTTGTCAAAAACAATGACGCATATCAGCTAAGATGGTTTACTCCTGAAATTGAAGTTGATTTGTGCGGACATGCAACGCTGGCAACGGCACATGTTTTATTTGAGCACTTGGGGTATAAAAAATCTGAGATTCAATTTCAGACCAAAAGCGGATTGTTAAAGGTAAAGAAAGAAGAAGGCAGGCTGATGATGGATTTTCCAACCGATGATATGCCTAAGGTTGATCCGCCGGCAGTATTATTCCAGGCTCTTGGAATTCGTTCTGACCATGTTTTTTTTACAGATGATTATATGGTGGTGCTAGATTCTGAGGAAGAAGTAAAACGTTTGGATCCGGATTTCAGGATCTTATCAGAAGTAAATGCAAGAGGGATTATTGTAACTGCTCCTGGCAATGAAGTTGATTTTGTATCACGATTTTTTGCACCTGGGGCCGGAATTAACGAAGATCCGGTTACAGGCTCAGCTCATACAAAACTGACCCCATATTGGTCTAAAAGACTAGGTAAAGATGTACTTGAAGCTCGTCAAATTTCAAAAAGAGTGGGGAATTTAACGTGCAGAAATAAAGGCGAAAGAACCCAGATCCTTGGTAAAGCGATTACATTTATGAAAGGAGAAATAAATATCTAATGGGTTTTGAACTGTTAATTCTAATTGGACTTATTGCCGGCTTAGTAGCAGGTTTGATGGGCGTTGGTGGTGGAATAATTTTTACTCCGGTTCTGTATTTTCTGTTTGAGGAAGCCGGAGTTGATCAACCTGTACTTTGGACGATTGGTTCAGGCTTATTCTGTACATTTATAGCAGCATTGGGAGGCACGGTTCGACAATACATCCAGGATAATTTCTTTTTCAAGGAAGGGGTTTACTTAGGAGTACTAGGAATGGTTGGAGTCTTTCTTGGGAAATTGGTGATCACCTCCAGCTATTATAACAAGGAACAATTCACTGTGTTCTTTAGTTTTATATTACTTTATGCAGCATATATGCTGTTCAAAAGAGGTTCTGATAAAGGCGATGAGTTTGAAAGAGAATATGAGTCTGTTGGTTTTAAAGCGGCGCTTACAACAGGTGGAGCGGGGGGATTTGTAGCGGCACTTGCCGGAGTTGGTGGCGGAGCAATCATGGTTCCTATCTTGAATCTTTTTTTTAAGCAACCATTCAAAAAAACAGTAAGTGTTTCTCAACTTGGAATGGTAATTATGGTTTTTTCTGGCTGGTTTCAACTTGCTTTACTTACTCCGGAAGGGATGGGGTTAACAGAATCGACTATCGGATATGTAGATTTTGGAGCAGCTTTACCGCTTTCTATCGGTGGTCTCATTGGTGGATTTGGAGGAGCTTTGCTCAATCAAAAAATTCCAAGAAAGTTCTTACAATGGGGTTTTGCAGTTCTTGCAATTACAATGGCAGGACGGTTGATCTGGGGAACTTTTACGACATAAGAATATGAAAGTAGGCTATATCACAAAACAAGACCCAAACGATATCGGAGCATATTCAGGAACACATTACTCAATGTTTCAAGCACTAAAAAATGAGTTCGAAGAAGTTATTCCTCTTGGACCGATCGGTCATTGGTACAAAAATATAGCAAAACTCAAAGGCAGAATTAAGACATTTGGGAACAATAAGGTTTTCAAATTTCAATATGATCTTACCCTTGCAAGGTTGCATGCAAAGCAGTTAGAGAAGAAAATCGAAAAATTAAAGCCAGATATACTATTTGGTTCTTTAGTGAGCCCGGAAGTTGCATTTTTGGAAACGAACATCCCAATTTACTTAACAACTGATGCTACTTTTCCTAGGCTCAATGAGCTTCATAAAAGTCACACGAATCTTCATTGTGAAAGTTTTGAAAATGCAATGTTATTGGAAAAGAGGGCTTTTCAAAAAGCTAGAGGATTGATTCTGCCTCTGGAATGGTTAAAAAAATCTGCTATTCAAAACTATCATATCGAAGAAGAAAAAATAAAGGTTGTTCCATATGGATCAAATATTCTTAATCTGCTATCCAAAAATGAGATTCAAAATCTTGTAGAAGAGCGAGCATTAGCTTCTGAAGTACAATTTCTTTTTGTAGGAATAAATTGGGAGCAAAAAGGTGGGCCAGAAGCTGTAGCGGTTATTGAAGAACTTAATCGATTAGGAATCGATTCGACTTTGAAGATCGTAGGATGTTCTCCTAAGTTAAATAGCAAGAATGTTGAAGTTATTGGGTTTCTAGACAAACAAAACCCTAAAGAGTTAGCTCAGTTGATAGAATTGTATAAAAAAGCATCTTTCTTTATCCTTCCAACAAAAGCAGAATGTGTAGGAATGTCTTTCATTGAAGCAGCTTCATTTGGTTTACCTGCAATAGGCACTAATGTAGGAGGAGTTCCGGAAGCAGTATTAAATAAAAAAACGGGTTTTATTTTTGATGTTAATGAGTCTCCGAAAACTCTATTTGATGCGATAAAAGCTATCTGGGAAGATAAGTCACGATATATTGAAATGAGTTCAGAAGCTCACCTTTATTACTCAGAGAAAATGAACTGGGAAAATTGGGCGGCAAAAATCAGGGAATCCGTAACCGGATAATAAAAGCTAAATTAAACGCTCTATTTCGCAATTGTTTTGCCACGGGGTGTTCCTTCCCGAATAGCTAACTGTCCACATCCTGCGTCAATATCATCGCCGCGACTTCTTCTAACAGTAGCTCGAACTTCATTTTTGGAAAGTTCTTTCATGAATGTATTTAATCTTTCTTCTCTGGCACGATGTAAAGCAACTCCGGCAACATTGTTATACATGATGATATTTACCTTGCTGGGCGCCCACTTTACGATTTTGGCAAGATTACGAGCATCTTCCTTTGAATCGTTGAATTCATCAAAAAGCAAATATTCATAAGTAAGCGGACGCTCTGTTTTACGATAATAATGACGAACAGCTTCTTCGAGACTTTCTAAATTCATAGAGCTGTTGATGGGCATGATCTTATCGCGTTTCTCATCACTGGGTGCGTGAAGAGAAATAGCAAGGTTGAACGGTTCTTCATCATCAGCAAGTTTCTTGATTTGCTTGCTAAGTCCAACTGTTGAAACTGTAATTCTTTTTGGGGAAAGCTCAGTTCCAAGAGGATCGGCAATAATTGAAGCTGAATTAACTACTGTTTTATAATTATGTAAAGGCTCTCCCATCCCCATGTAAACAATGTTAGTGATTTTCTTATCGTATTCTTTGAGAGAAACTTCATTGATATATTGTACTTGATCAACTACTTCACCATGGCTTAAATTTCGGAAGAATCCCATTTTCCCTGTGGCACAAAAAGCACATCCAAATACACATCCAACCTGAGAAGAAACACAAACCGTTAATCTGTTAGCAACACCGTCATCGTAAAAATCCGGAATCAAGACAGCTTCAACTTTATAGTCTTTATCTTCATCAGCTAGTTTGAAAAGGAATTTTATGGTGCCGTCTTTAGATTTTTGTTGATCAGAAAGCTGAATGCGATTTATGTAAGCAACTTCATTCAGTTTTGTTCTTAGGTCTTTTGATAGATTGGTCATCTCTTCGAAAGAAGAAGCGCCTTTCTGGTACAACCATTGAAAGATCTGATCGGTTCTGAAACGTGGCAAACCCAGTTCAGAACAAAAATCAGCAAGTTCTGATTTGGTTAAAGATTTAAGGTCGGTTTTTTGGGGAGTATCAACTGAATTCATAATACTTAAAGATACGGGAAAGGATTACCAAGGACTAGAAACAAAAAAGACGAACTTATAAGTCCGCCTTAGAATAATAATTGTACTAAAAAACTTAATTAAAAGCTTTAGCCGCAGCTAACAGGATCCCGCCGTCTATACGCTGTTTATAATCCGGATTAACATAAGAGAATTTGATTGTTCCTTTTTGATCGACCAGAAATACAGCCGGAGCAGGAAGCAAATGATGATCATACCCGGAATCCTTTTCTATATCAATATCATATGTTTTATATCTTTCAACGGCTTTGTCATCCATCTTGAAAGCTATACCGAAAGCTTTAGCGGCAATCATCGGAGCATCGGAAAGAAGAGTATAAGTTAGCTCATTTTTTGACATTGTCTCTTTTAACAACTCGGGACGATCCGCGCTGATAGCAAAAACCTGATAACCTTCTTTATTAAGATCTTCTTCAATTTTCTTCAGATCTGCAAGGTGACGGTTGCAGTAAGGGCACCATCCACCACGGTAAAAAACAAAGATAGTTGGCTTTTCTTTTACAAGATCATGAAGCTTTACATCCTTTCCATCAGTTGTTTTAACAGAAACGTCAGGAACGGTTGAACTAATAAGTACAGGGTTTACTTTTTCTGCTGACATAGCATAGTCTTGTGCCTTCAGACCGGTTGAAATAAGAGCAATTAGCAATAATATGGGCAGAATTTTCAAGTTAATTCTATTAAAAGTCATTGTTAGTCAATTAGTTATGAATATTTGGAACAATTTTGTTTAAAAAAACATTGTAATGATTATAAACACTAACTTTGTAACAAGAATGTAAAATATGAATCTCGAAGAAGGGTACAGCCTAATTACTGAAAAACTGGAAAGCTGGCTTAATACAGCTATTGAAATGTTACCGAATTTAGCGGCAGCATTATTGGTGCTTTTAGCATTTTATTTTATTTCCAGCATCATAAAAAAATACTCTGGTAAACTACTCCATAAAGTAACTAGCAATAAAACAGTTGTAGGTCTTGCTCAGACCGTACTTGGAGTACTAATCTTAGGTGCAGGAGTATTTATTTCACTTGGAATTCTTAATCTTGATGGTGCAGTAACCAGCTTACTCGCCGGAGCAGGTATAATAGGTTTAGCACTTGGTTTTGCATTTCAGGATATCGCATCAAATTTTATATCGGGTATTCTATTATCAATTCGTCACCCGTTTGGAATAGGTGATATTATTGATAGTAACGATTATTACGGTACCGTACAAAAATTGAATTTAAGAAACACCGTAATTAAAACTCCTCAAGGACAGATTGTATATATCCCGAATAAAGAGGTGTACGAAAATCCATTTATGAATTACACCAAAAATGGAGAGCGTAGAATTGATCTGCAATGTGGGGTATCTTACGGAGATGATCTTGAAAAGGCCAAAAAGATCACGCTGGAAGCGATCAATAGCTTAGAGAATATCGATAAGGACAAAGGAGTAGAATTTTACTATGAAGAATTTGGAGGTAGTTCTATTAATTATGTAGTTCGTTTTTGGGTAAACTTCAGAACCAACCCGGATTTTTGGTCACCACGAAGTGAAGCAATTATGGCGATCAAAAAAGCGTATGACGAAAACGATATTATGATTCCATTCCCAATCAGAACATTAGATTTTGGAATACGTGGAGGAGAAAAACTCAACACGGTTCTAAATAATGGGACTAATCTTTCTACCGAAAACTAAGTATTAAAGCCTGCTGTTTACTACGTTATTGTAAACAGAGCCAAAATTGATCTCGAAACCAAATGAGGCACCGAAATTATATGAGGTTGCCTGGTTTCGAAGATTCAATAATATTTCTGCATCTGAAAAATCACCTGCTGGTATTGAAAGCTGATCATTGATGACCGAATATCGTCCCGAAACGTTGAACGAGAATATTCTGGAAACTCTCATATTCACTCTGAGGTTGAAATTAAGGCGGTTTTTGCTAAAATCATGCATATAGTTTCCTAGCCGAATCTCACTATCAATTCCACCCCAAGGTTGAGTATACTCTGCTTCGATATTAAGTTCTTGCCTCAATAGGAATTCTTCAGTTTTAGCAAAAATAGTAGTGTCTGAATAAAAGTTTTGTTCAGCCAGCATACCATACCTTATGGTAATTTGGCGACGATTAAATTCAGAATAAGGAAATAAGCTATACTCAATTGTTGGTGTTGCTGCTATTCTAAGGTCGATGTTGTTTTGTGTTGAAGATTGACCTCTGAAGTATGAGCCAATAGTCCAATGATCTGAAAGGCTTCGCCCAACAAGTCCGAATACGTTTTGATCTTCAGTGGTAAACTCGTCACGTTTTTCATTCCCTAAAGAATCAGTAGATATAAATACTCGCTTATTATAATTTTGCCAGTAATCAAATCTAACTTTCCAATTCTCGGTTGTTCTTTGAGCTTCAAAACTTCCATTCAGCCGGTAGTTTTCCCTGGATTGCTCGCCACTTAAATTGGCATTTGCTCCGAGTTCAAAATTCCATCCATTCCACGGATCAATAATTTCCTCATTAGCGGCTGTTCTTTCCTCTTCCGTACCGATATAGTTTACTTCAAGATCTGTAATAATGTCTTTTTCTGACAAGTAACTTACAAGACCAAGCTTTACGTATTTAACCAATCTGTTTCTCATAAGCTCATTGGTATCCGATTGTGGAGAGATAAAAAGAATGGTGTTGTCCTGTCCCTGAAATTCTCCAAGACCTATATAATCTAGTGTAAATTGGAATCCGCCCCCACCAGTCCTTTGCAATGTTACAAGTAACTGAACTTCTGCAACACTTTGGTCTCTAACAAAATTTACGTAATTGACTTCACTTCTTACAAAGTCATCATCACAGCCACGGCAGTCAATGTAAACGGTTAAAGTGGAGGAATTAATTTGAGCAAATAAGGAATTTGAGTTCAGGGCATTTAGAGCTAAAAATAAGAAAAAGAAAAAAGTGTGTCTGCCGAGCATTAGTTAGTTTTAAGAAGTAGCAATTATAATCTTCAAATTTAAGAAGCTTATCACTTTAGGGGTGCAAAAAGATTTAAATATAATGTAAAAAAATTCTTTAAATGGATGGTTAGCCCATCAAAATTTGAAAAGCAGTCATTGCCAAAATCGCCAAAGTAACCCAAAGACCAATTGTGTGAGGTTTGCATTTTTCAAGTGCTTCAGGAACCAGGTCAGCGAATACCATCCATATCATAGCTCCTGCAGCAAAGCCGAGTCCAAACGGCAGGTATTCACGAAAAGTCTCAACAAAAAGAAAAGCAGGAATAGCCATTAAAGGTTGTGGTAAACTCGAAAAAATACTCCACCCAACTGCTTTTAACGGCGATGTACCATTGGGAACCATAACAAGGCTTATTGCCAAACCTTCGGGGATGTTATGAATAGCGATTGCAACGGCTATAAATACCCCAAACTCCATTGTGCTTGCAAAAGAAACGCCAACGCTGACACCTTCAGCAAAAGAATGGACAGTCATGATGCCAAGAAAAATAAGCATCTGTCTCTTTTTACCACCGACAACGTCTCCCAATTCAGGAGTAGGTCTGCCTTCAAGCCAGCGATTTGCAAGAACTACAAGAATAACCCCTGCCAGCATCCCGATTAAAGTCATCCATTCGCTTTCATTATAACCTTCAAAGATCAGGCTATAGCTCGCAGCCAACATTAAACCTGCTGCTACGGCGTTCGATTTTCCCAGAAAAGAAGAGGAAATATCTTTTATGAAGAAAAAAGGAAGTGCACCCAAACCTGTTGCAAGAGCAGTAATAAGGGCATAAATAAAAACTTGAAAAATGGGGATTTCAAACCAACTCATAAGTGAATATAGCTAGCTGAAAGTTGGTAAAACATGGGTAAAGTAAATTTAGAATCGCATTAAATAGCAGAACATTATCTCAAAAATAAAGGTCTGAAATTGGTATACTTTAACGAAATCAAATAACGGTAGGTGCATGGCAAATCAAGGTCGTCGTTTTGTTCGTCCACGGCAAAAATTAGTGGAGTTACTAAAGGAAAAAGGAATCAAGGATCAGGCTGTATTAATGGCTATTGGTAAAATACCGCGCCATAAACTCGTAGATACTGCATTGCATCATCGGGCTTATTCTGATAGCGCTCTACCGATCGGATTGGGGCAAACGATCTCTCAGCCATATACTGTTGCTGCTCAAACAGAATTATTGGAATTAAAAAGGGGCGATAAAATTCTGGAAATTGGAACAGGATCAGGATACCAATGTATGGTATTATGTGAACTCGGAGCCGAAGTATATAGTGTTGAACGGCATAATGAGCTTTATCATAGGGCAAAAGAGGCGTTGAAAGAAGAAGGTTATTCGCCGTTGCTAAAATCAGGAGACGGAACTCTTGGTTGGACAACTTACGCTCCTTATGATGGCATTATTGTTACTGCAGGTGCTCCTGTAGTGCCGGATGATCTTATTAAACAACTAAAAGTAGGTGGCGTTTTGGTGATTCCCGTTGGTGATGATAAAACTCAGAAAATGTTAAAGATTACCAGAGTTTCAGAAACAGAATACAAGCAAGACGAATACGATAATTTTAAATTTGTACCACTGATTGGTGAAAAAGGATGGGGAGAGTAATGCCGGAAACTTCAAAAGATAAAACGACTTTGAAAGAAGGCCCGTTACTATGGATAAAAGGTTTTTTGATGGGATCAGCTGACATTGTACCGGGTGTAAGTGGAGGTACTATGGCATTGATACTTGGGATTTATGAGCGGCTACTAGATGCGATTAAAAGCGTAAACGGACCTTTTCTAAAATATTTAGTCACTTTTAAGTGGATTTCAGCTTTTAAGGAATTACATGTCAAATTTCTGATTTTTCTGTTTACAGGAATTTTTACAGCGTTGGCGTTTTTTACAAAAGTAGTGCCGCTTCAGGTATATATGTTTACGCATCCGGAAATAGTTTTTGGGCTATTCTTCGGATTGATATTGGGTTCAATCTACATTTTATACAAAAGTTTGACAGAAATAAGTTGGCAGGAAATTGCAATGAGTATAGTCGGGATAGGAATAGGACTATGGATTGTTACTCTGGTTCCTTCAGACACTCCTGAACACCCTGCTTTTGTATTTCTAAGTGGTATGATCTCTATTTGTGCCATGATTTTACCAGGAATATCAGGGTCTTACCTTCTGCTTATTATGCGTAAATATGATTATCTGCTTTCCAATATTGGAATGATAGGAGGAAATGAAACTATGGATGGAATAATAGGATTACTTCCATTTATGTTGGGAGCTATTGTTGGTTTGGCGGCATTTTCAAGATTTTTATCCTGGTTACTTGGAAAATATCATTCACAAACCATTTCTGTATTGATCGGTTTTTTGATTGGGTCTTTATTTGTGATCTGGCCGTTCCAAAACAGAGAATTTGTAGAACAGGTAAGAGAAGTCGAAGAATTGCCAATGAGTGATGAAAGAGTTCAGGAGTTGATGAGCTCGGAAGTGAACGAGAATCTGCCGGAATACGAACGTTTGGGAAAAGTACTCAATCCGGAAGCATCATTCGATGAGTTCAAAAAAGTTGAAATTGAAACGGTCAAAAAGAAGATGATCAAGTCGAAACCATTTATTCCGGGAGTAAGTGAAAATGCCGATCCCGATACTAACGCATGGGGTGGGATTGCTGGAATATTGATCGGAATGGTGATGGTTGGAGGGTTAGACCTTCTTAGGAAGAAAAGCTAGATCAGCAGTCCTGTTATTAAAAGAAGAAACTTTCAATGTGATACTAGGTTCTAATAGCAAATAGAACCTAATATTGTTGCTATGCAGATTTCAAAAGTACTTATTCCAACCGATTTTTCTGAAAATTCTAAAAAGGCGCTTCAAGCTGTAAAGATATTTATAGACCTTTTTGATTGTAAAGCAGATCTTATACATGTAGTACCTTTATCAACGTATCTAAGCGACAGCGTTAGCAAACTCGGTTTGCCTTTAGATATGAATAGTGACATTTATCCTAAAATCGCTGAAGAAGCGAAAAGCAAATTAGCTGTTTTTTCAAATGAGTTTCTTGATCCGGGTTCAGTTGGAAATTTGATAGTTGAAATTGACAGAAAAGCATCTAATTCTATTGTTAATCATGCAAAGGAAGGCGGGTATGACATGATAATTATGAGTGCAAAAGGTGCGCATTCAACTGATTCCCTACATGGTAGTACTACAGAAAAAGTAGTAAGAAATTCAAGCGTACCTGTACTGGCACTCAGTAATGAATTCCACTACGATAAGATCAAGACTATCTTGGTGCCAACCGACATCTCTGATTTCTCATTTGAGGTAGTTCCTGTTGCTTTTGAAATGGCGAATAGGTTTAATGCGAGTCTTAATTTTCTAAATATCGTAGAACTATACAACTCAGGAATTGAAATGAAGCCCGTGGAAGCTCCTGATACTACCAACCATATAAACTCATTTAATAAAGAATATCTGTACTCGGGGTTGATGGATCGACTAGAAGATTTCTTTAAAGAAAACTCTCAGAATCAATTTTCTATAAAAAGACATGAAGAGCCGTTCCTTGACGAAATAATAAAAACATCTGGCACAAAGAGTATCTCAATACAGGTAAGAACTGTCATTAAGAAGGGAATGGTGGCTCATAAAGACATTATTGATTATGCAAACGATCATGCAGACATGGTTATAATGAGTACTCATGGAAGAACAGGGCTTTCCAGATTTTTTCTAGGCTCAACAGCTGAAAAGATCACTAAAAATCTTGAAGCTCCATTACTGATCTTGAAGCCTGAACCAAAAGAATGATCAACTACCTCTTTTCAACCCTCGTTCAGTAAATTTCCAACTTGGAATAGATTGGTTAATCGTATGATTTGTCCAGATGAGTTCTGTTGGATGAAATAATTGAGCTATTTGTTGGACGAACACCGGGAGTAGATTAGATCTTGAGAAAAAAGAACCTAGTCTTCATAATTTCTTCATGTTATTGAGCTACAATAAGATACATGTTGTTTTATAAAAGGAGGTCATCATGAAACTAAAGAAAATTCTTATACCAACTGATTTTTCAGAGCAATCAAAATCGGCATTAAAACTCGCAGGGTATTTATCGAAAAAATATAAATCAAAGATAGATCTGATTCATATTGTGCCTTTAAGTATGTATATGGGAGAAAGTATGGATAAACTTGGTCTTCCTTTTGATATGGATAAAAATCTTTATCCAAAAAATTTAGAAAATGCTAAAACTGAGCTTGATAATTTATTTGAAGAGTATGTGGTAGAAAAATATCGTGGTAAAACACATGTAATGGTAGACAGAAAAGCATCAAATGCCATCTCAAACTTTGCCAATACAAATGACTTTGATCTGATTTTAATGAGTGCAAGAGGAGGACATGGAACAGCTTTATTGAGAGGCAGCACAGCCGATAAAGTAATTAGAAAATCACATGCACCAGTTTTTACTGTAAATACAAAACATAATAAGAGCGGATTTGAACGTATAGTAACAACGATAGATTTTTCTGAGTACTCATTTGCATCAATTTCACTATCTGTTGAATTTGCATATCAATTAGAAGCAAGCTTAGAATTACTTTACATTAATGAATTGTACTCTTCAGAAGGATATGGTTTTGTAGCTCCAACCGTAGGAATCTCAAATGAAGCTTGCAACCAACTGTTCAAAGAAAAAATCAATAAATACTTTGATTCTAACAAAGATCTTGGGTTAAAGTTACAAGAAACAAGTGAAATGCATTACTACAGGATTATAAAAAGTGATGGGGCTAGTAGTCTTTCTGTTCCGGTTCATCTGAAGTTAATTAAAGGTATATCAGCTTCTCACGAAATCACTAAATATGCAAATGATCACGCAGATCTATTGATTATGACAACACATGGGAGAACAGGAATATCAAAGTTTTTTATGGGATCAATAGCGAGTCAGGTTGTACAAAATGTGAATGCTTCAATGCTAACCATAAGACCTGATAATTTTAAACTTGGCTAGCATTTAAGATCCGCTGATCCTGTTATTCATTGTAGGTAGTTTGGATGGATTTGTTGAGTGAAAAGAACTAAGAGCTATGAACTTTTAGCTTCTTTTCAATCCTCGTTCGGTAAACCTCCAACTAGGTATCGATTCATTGATGGTACGATTGCTCCATATAAGCTCTGTCTTGCGATCAGCTTTTAAATCGTACATGGTCATTTTATTTGCTCTCCAGATGTTGGAATCCACATTGGTAAAATTCTCGGCTTCCAATCGCTTGATCATCTCATTCTTGTCATTAAAATATTCAGCTTTTTCCAGCGAATAGCGATCTGTATTTACGTAGAACTTGATATAAGCATATTGAGTGTTTTCTTTCTTTACAGCTCTGAGAACAGCCGTGTTTTCTTTTTCTTCGATGAGTTCAAAGTCATAATCATCCGGTTTTTGATCTCCCAAATCTTCGTAAGTGAAATCACTACCCATAAATTTATCCGCTTTTTGAGAAGCAGTTATGGTTTGTATTTTCCCTAAAGCAGGTAGATATAATTTCTGTACTTCATTGTTTCCATCACTTAAAGTAAGAAAAGCCGTTCCACGTACATTGGCAGGTTCTTCAAAAACAAGAAGACTTTTTCCTTCCTCTCCTTCATTAAATGAAAAAGAGTTTATGGATCTTTTTCGGCTATTTCCTTTACTGTTGTAGATCAACATTTGCATGTCGGTTTTTTCATAAGTGATTTTACTGCGTCGAGCATCTACTTCTTCAAAAATTTCGGTGGCAAGATCCGCGTTTTGAGCATTGATGGAAGTGAATGAAAGAAATGAAATCAGTAAAGCGGATGTAATTCTTAGCATTAATAATATGTTTGTGAGTTATTTCTAGAGTAAACACATCAATGATATTGAATCATTCATTATTGTTTGAAGAAATGATAAAAGTTGCTTTCAAAGAGGTCCTAAAACTTAACCTAGTGCCATAGGTGCGCTGCGGAATGCTAGGTGGAACTTGTCTCTTACGCAGGCAAGCTCTTCTCCATTAATCAGCTAGAAGATGCTTAAACGTGGCATTCAGTGTGCAATTCATGAAAGTGAATTTAGTTTTTTAGTACGATCTGAGATAGGTAATTCGGAGAAATGTTGTCTTACTTAATTATAATTTCTCAAATCAAAATCATCTGATAATAGATTACATACCCACCTGCAAAGACGAGCAAAATTCCGGTAATCAGGTCCATATGCGGGAGTATTTTTCTCAGATATTTCATAAAAAGATTACGTGCAAAGGTAGAAAGTAGAATGGCTGTAATCATCATCAAGCTAATACCGAGGAAATAGGCAAAAATATAGCTTCCGCCTAATAATAAAGAGGGAGCGGCGAGTGCCTGTGTAGCTACTATAAGAAAGAGTGGAAATAGGCATCCCAGAGCACCAATGGCGTAAGCAACGCCAAACATAAAAGCTTCCCATATTTCCGATTTACTGCTGGTCTTATTTACATTCACCGAAAAAGCAACATTTTTACCGGCAATCATTAGTCCACCAAGAACAATCAGAATACCTCCCATACCAATAGTTACCCATTTCATATAGGCTTTAAGAACCTGACTAGCTAATACAATGAAAACCCCGGCAATAGAGTAGACAATTAAAATTCCCAAAATACTGAGGAAAGCGAGTTTAAGTCCACGACGAAGTTTAGTAGTAATTTGTAGTTCGTTTCCATCGTTTCGAGTGATATACGCAACAATATAACCAGGTAATAAGGCTACCGCACATGGAGCAAAAAAAGCAACAACACCCTGTAAAAAGGAAAAATAAACGAATTCCATAAAATTGGATATTCGTTATTGGTTACTTAGATAATAGTATGTGCAAATCCAAATAACCAACAACAGTTAAAGAAAAATGGACTAATTAATTAATCAAGCTATCAAAAAGCTCTCGGTATTCATCTGCACTAAGAGCCATTTTGTTCTTTCGGAAGACAATATTTCCGGTTCTGTTTACTCCAACTGTGGTTGCTTGGCTATCGACGCCGTAATCCAGCATAACGTTTGGAAGTCCACGTGTAACAGGGAAAGTAAAACCTTTTTCTTCTGCTAGTGCTCTCATAGTTTCCTCGTCATCGGTGGGGTCTATGCCAATTGCGACTAGAGTGAGTTTGTCTTTATATTCCGGATATACTTCAGAGAGCGATGGCCAGTTTTTCGCACAAACAGGACACCAAGATGCAGTGAAATAGAGCACGACAGGTTTATCATTTTGTAAAGATTTTTCCAGACTAATGGTCTCACCCGAAATAGTAGTAACTTCAAAATTTGGTGCTTTCTCAACCTCTGCGTTAGAAGCTTCAGTTTTATCTTGTTTACTTCCGCAAGCAGAAATTAAAAATAAGGTTCCGATAAGTAGTGTTAATGATCTAAAATAGGACGGTTTCATAAATAGCTTAATAGAGTTGAAAGAATTCTTTAAATGATATAGTAAGTATAAACCGGACTTAGTTTATCACAAATAGGTAACATTATCACTAGACACTTGCGACGGGTTTCTTTCATGGAATAAGAAGACCAACTGGTATATGGATAAAAAGTTTTATTACATTGAAAATAAAATTCGCAACTAAACTTTATCGATAAACATGGCTGATACAATTGGAAGAAATGATCCTTGTCATTGCGGGAGCGGGAGTAAATATAAAAACTGTTGCTTGAAGAAAGATAATTCTTCAATGAAATCTAACGCAGTGATTGGTATACTGATAGTTGTTGTTCTATTGGGAGCTTTGGTTTTAGGAGGAGTTTTTTCAAACGATGAGGATGCAATAGATTGCCCAACAGGTAAAAGTTGGTCTGTGGAGCATCAGCATTGTCATTGACACTTCCACAGTGATGAGATTCTTTAATGAGTTTAAAAATTGTAATTACGTTTTTCAGCCCCACTGAACCTTATTCGCTTCTTCCGATTTAGTTGGAATGTCGAAAACTTAAAGTCTATCAAAAAAGAGCTTTCAACTAGGTTCTAAACCTTGTAACTTTGACGCCTTCATAAAGGGCCCGTAGCTCAGCTGGTTAGAGCAGTCGACTCATAATCGATTGGTCGGGGGTTCAAGTCCCTCCGGGCCCACTTTTGTTTGAAATGACAAGCACCAAATTCCAAAACCACATTGATCTAAGATTGATGTGGTTTTTTTGTATAAAACGGTTTTTAAGAGTCTTGTGCTAAGAATAAGGTTTTCAGTAATAAGCGAAAGTCAACTTCCCAAACTAGTTAGGAAGGCTTAGTATGCGCACGGCAAGAAATTATTTTAATCATAAATTTCCGATGCTTCATGAGCTCGGTTTGAAATCCGGTCTTTTAAACTTTCAGGTTCCAACACTTTTACCTTCTCTCCGAAACTTAGAATTAGTGATTCAAGTTCATAGTTAGGAATTACTTCTATACTTACTTGAAGCATATCATCATTCCATTCATGTTTCTGTGTGGGATGTATTGGTTTAGTAATAACATAAGGAGCTTGTTCTTTGGTAAACTCGAAAATAATTTTTTGGGTATCTGCATCTTCAGGCCTAGTTACACCGATTATATCAAAGAAATAATCATTCCAGTTTGTTTCAGATGAAATATATTTCGCAGTTGAGTAGTCAATCTTTTGTATTCTATCTAAAGCTACAGTCCAAGTTCCAATATCATGATCTTTATTCAGCCCAATCACAAACCAACGGTTATTGTACTGTTTAAGATAGTATGGGTGAAATGTATAGCTATAGATTGACTCAGATTTAAAGTCCTGATATTCTATTGTAAGAACCTGTTCTTTAATAATTGCATCATAAAGTGGTGTTAAATGTTCAATGCCCTTCAAATCTATGTTTGATTCTAAAGAGATTACTTCTTTGGATGAGGTCTTAATATCAAACCGATCTTTTAATACAGGAAGTAGTTCTTGAACCCATTCAAATTGAGGAGCTCCGGCAAAGCGGGATAACACTGAAATTGCTGAGCTAATTTGATTTAACTCGCTATCATTGAGTGGCTGTCGAGAGATGGTGAAGTTAGAATCAGAATACCGATAGTATACTTTTCGTCCATCTTTAAGTCTATTTAAAGGTATAGACCAGCCTTGATCACTTTCCATAAACCTAATATCATCAAATAGCTGGCGACGTTTTATTTGTGAGGCTTTTCCATTATACTCTTCAAGGGCTTTATTAACTTCATGTAATAAATCATCAATGAAGTAATTACGACCGGGGTTACTAAAACAACGATCTAAAACTTGGTATCGAAGCAGAGCATTTTTATTGATTGACATAGTAAATTTTATCTGTGCAGATTGAGTGCATAACTTGAGGTGATATTAAGTTAAATCAAATTAATTTTTAGAGAAATAATGGGGATTGAGAAGAACACTTTATTAGAATGGCGGCAAATTTTTTTAGTGATAGAGGAATAACAAAACCTACGGGTGAAAATTTATACTCCTATAAATTAAGTAAGACTGAATTTCAATCTTTAGAAGGCAGCTATAGTCTTTGGATCAAAATTGAAACACAAATAAGAAGTGTTTCTAATCTTGTTAATGAGCCATTATTTAACCAGTTATTTGTTTTATATGCCTCTGAATGGTGGAGAAGGAAATACGATGGAGGCCCTTGGTCGTGGGAGCCGATTCTGGATGAATTAGGAATAGATCCAAATGATTGGTCCGCACCTAAACGAAGTGAATGTGTAGAAAAAGGATTCAAAGCTTGGGGTTTAGGACTCAAAAATAAAACTGGAAAGAGGTTCTTAGGCAGTGTTGCTATACAAGGTGGACTCCCTATGAATTTAATGGCTGAAAATCATGGATCTGTATCAAGGGTCTTGCATAGAGTCGTTGATTTAATACCAGGGACGACTATTGATCCTGATTTAGTTTTTTCATGGATTAAAAATTTAAGCTACTACCTCCCCAAAACCTATCAAAAAGAGGAAATCTATGAGCTTCTTACTGAAGTGATAATGGTTATATCATCAATTAAGCAGGAAGCCGGTTCCGACAATCCATCTAAAATTCTGAATGAATGGCAATCAAATTCAGATAAGTGGAAAAATCGCTTCCCAATTTTGGTTAGTGACGATAAGACTTATAAAATAATAGAGAACCTCGTAAAGAAAGTTGCAGAATCGAAATGTAAAGTCACGTCTAGTTTTATAACATTAGAAAGGCATTTAGATTTTCATGGCGAGGAAGACGATAGATTTAATATTAAAATTCAATTCAATGATTCTGTTACAGAAGAATCATTGAATAAAAGTTTTAACATAAGTGAAGATGAGTCTCTTGATAATTATTTATTTTTAGAAATTTTATGTGGTAATGATAATCAAGAAGTAAGTCTAAGAAAGCTAATTGGTGGAGATAAGTACAAATTCTCTGAAATTGTTTTTGGGGGATCTTCCGGCTACGATGCAACTAAGGATGTAAAGGTAACTTTACGTGATAAAAGAGGAAATCGATGGAATAACCCAGAGTTAAACCTGGAGAGCCTTGAAGATAGTATGCCCTGGATATTTAAAATCGAAGAAGAAGGCGAATCCTTAGTGTTTTTAGGACAAGGGAGCTGTAAAGTAAGTGGGAATAAATTTGTATCAGTATCACATCATAATTTGATGATTAAATCTGAAGAGCCATTTGAGTGCATCGGCTCAATTCTTGGTCAGTATGAGATAAACAAATTTACATCAGATTCTACATTCAATAATGAAGAAGGGGAAGAGTTTAGAATAATAACAAAATTTACCGGTGATACTGAAGAAATTATAATGCGGGGAGAGAACTTAGGTTCAATATTTGAGATGCCATCAAAAGCCTTTAGAGGTGTACCATCAATATTTCGCAAAAAAGAGTCCGGTATTGAAACATTATTTACTGACTACAGATGGAAAATGGGTGATAGAAAATTTGACTCGTCGAGCAATAGTTTTTGTGGCCCAGTATATGCTGTAAAAAAAGATGGGGATTATATTAGGTGGAAGAAAAAAGCAGCTGTAATTCCAGATAATTCATCAGAAATGATGATTAGAGGTTTAAATGCTAAAAGTGGAGTTTGGAAGCTAAAGAATTGGCAGATTGAAAAATTAGAACTAATAACTGCAAATGTTGAAAGCTCGAGAAGAGATAATGAGCAGTGGTATTTTGAATATAAAGGTGAATCTTTTACTCCTGAAACCATCCAGGCAAATATCTATTGGAAAGGAAATACCTCGCCGGCAAGAATCAAGTTACCATTCCCTACTCAGGGTGTTAGAGTTTTTAATAAAAACTCGGAGGAAGTTGAAGATGGTACATTGTATTCTGTTACAAAAACAATGGGAATTAGGATCAATTTGATACCAGGAGATTGCAAGGTAGTAAAGCTTGAAATTAGGTCCGATTCATCCTCTGTTCCTCTGAAATACATTCACTTTGGCGATAATGAGACGTCCAAGCAGTTGAGACTTTTAGATTATAAAAGTGACTTTGAGAGATTACTATCCTTATCTCAGGACTTAGATGAAGTCGTTTATTTCAATATATACTTTGATGACAAAAAACAATTCCATATAAAAATTGCACGCTACTCATTTCAGCTGAAAAAAGAAGAAGATAGGTGGTATTTGCCGAGCGAGATTTTGGCAAAAGTTTATATTGGGCATGACAAAAATCACTTAAGCCTAAAAACACAAAGACTTGATGTCCCTGGTGTTGCCGATATTGAGGTTCCTCATCGTGAATCTGGACATTTAGTGATTCCTGAAGAAGTTCAAAGTAGCGGGCCTTGGATTATTTATACCTCGAAAGATTCAGATCTACTTATGCGTCCCACTTATTTGAATATTGGGAATACAGATACTGAACCTTCCACCATAGATGATTTAGAATCAGCCATCAGAATTAGTGGAAAGTATGAAAGATTTGATGCCATAGATGATGTCTTAATAGATATGACCAATGATCCTGACCATACAAGTTGGGATACAATAGCCAGATTGGCTAATGAATATGGTCATCTACCCCTCAACTCTTTAGACGTGTGGTCAAGAGCTATCTATAACCATGATTTTATTGCAATATTAATGTCCGGAAAGCTTGTATTACCTGATGGTTTTATTGATCGATTTGCTTTAGAGCTACCATTCATGTTTGAGTTTATTCCACTAAAAAGCTTCCAAAAAGCAGTTCAATGGCAAAAAGCAGATCTTGGGGATTACTTATTTGGAGAAGACCTTTATGAAGTTATTAAAAGAAAAGTTATCGTTTCCGATTGGCTTTTTGAGTCCATTAAGTATTCCTACATAATTGCTTTAAATAATGTTGTTGGAAAATTTGATAAAGAAATTATTGCAGGAAATTCCGATTTAGTAAGTTTCTTTCTATTCCAATCTCAAGATTCTCATTATCAAAAATTACGTCAAGGACATGAACATGATGGCGGTAGGTGGCCAAGTGATAATCCAATGTTCAAATTGATTGCAAAGTATTCCCTGCAAAGTGATCCACTTTTTCGCTTGAACGAAGATTATAGATCTGTGGTAATAAACACCCCAATTTTACTAGCTAAATGGGTCTATGAGTCGAATGAAAACTTAGAGAAGTTTAATCCAGATTATATCCAGATGATTCGGAAAGTGAAGGATCTTGATGAATCATGGTTCACCAACGCTTTTAACCTGTCATTACTAAAGTTTTATTACAATGAGTAAAAAAACAGCCAAATCCCCCCTGAACTATTATAGTGAAATGATCCCAACACTTGCTGATAGAGCTGGTAGTGGAGCATTGAGCTCATTCGGGTTTTCAAATCCACCATTAAGAGCTTATTTAAAGCAACAATTTCATAAAGCGATTGGTGAAGATGGGAGTTTTATTGGTGATCCTGCATTTGAGGCTGTTTTTGGATGGAAATCCCATGATAAAAAAATTGAGGAGTTAGAAGGCAATCTACTACATCCTAAATTAATTCAAGCTCTCGATTCAGATGAAAGCGACTTAAAAAAACACTTTAAACCCTATCTTCATCAGGAAATTTCCTGGCGAATTTTAAGTGATAAAACTCCAAAATCAGTTATCATATCGAGTGGTACTGGGTCAGGGAAGACGGAGTGCTTCATGATTCCAATCCTAAATCGTTTAATTGAGGAAAGAGAGCAGAAAAAAAGGCAGTTAAAAGGTGTTCGTACACTTTTCTTATATCCTCTAAATGCTTTAATCAATAGTCAGCGTGAAAGATTAAATACATGGACAAAGCCATTTGGAAAAGATATTCGTTTTTGTCTTTATAATGGGCTGACTCCTGAAAGAAAAAAAGCTGAAGAGAAAAGAGAAACACCGAATCAGGTTATAGATAGGGAGACTTTAAGAGAGAACCCGCCTCCAATTTTGGTAACAAATCCTACCATGCTTGAGTATATGCTAGTTCGAGCTAAGGATAATCCAATCATAGAACAGTCACAGGGCCTGCTTGATACAATCGTATTAGACGAAGCACATACTTACATAGGTTCTCAAGCAGCGGAAATGACATTATTACTGCGGAGAGTTCTTCATGCTTTTGGCAAGAAACCAAGCGAAGTACGGTTTGTTGCTACTTCTGCAACCATTGGAGAGGAAGGGGAAAAAGCGCAAAAAAAATTAAAAAAATTTCTGCAGCAAATTGCAGGCGTTGATCCAAAAAATGTTCACGTTGTAGAAGGCAACAGAGATATTCCATCACTTAAACTTTCTGAGTCAAAAAACACAACATTAACTCAGTTACAAGAAATTGAAGACCCTGATGAACTTTACCAAGAATTAGAAAAAAACAAAACTGCTCGTCAAATCAGATCATTGTTTACTAATAGCAATGATGTGGTCACAAAACTTTCAAATATATGTTCAGAAGTTTATAAGGGCAACACCACATTTAGTTTAGACCAGCAAAAGAAAGCGCTAAGTTGGTTGGATCTTCTTACTTCAGCTGTAAGGAAAGATGGGAAAGCTTTTCTACCTGTTCGAGCACACATCTTTCAAAAAACGTTTGCTGGAATCTGGGCTTGTGCGGATAAAAATTGTTCAGCTAAAGATTCAGTTCTCCAATCCAACCAATGGCTATTTGGACAAGTATATTTACAAAATCAAAGTAAGTGTAAGTGTGACGCTCCTGTTTATGAAGTCGTGTCATGTAAAGAATGTGGAGAAATCTATTTAGATATTGAAAGAACAAGTGATGACAAAATAATTCAACCAGCGAGAGATGAAAACTTCGACGAGTTTGAACTTGAAGTCGATGATGACCCAGAGATATTAGACGAAGAAAGAGAAGTTCTATATAGGACTGGTAATGAAGGTTTAATCACCAATAAAAAATCGGATAATACTGGCACAGTTTATATAAATAAAGAGACCAGGGAATTGCATTTTGATCAAGTAGATAACTCGATAGAGGTAGAAATAAGGGAATATCAAGATGAACCCAATGGTCTTCCATGTCCGAATTGCCAAGATAGCAGCAAAATCAAGTACAAGAGATTCAGAGGTCATACCATTGGTGCTCCCTCAATGTTAAATGTATTGCTCCCTACCTTATTGGAATATGCCCAAAGCGGAAATGAATCCCCTGCTCTTCCTTTTAATGGCAGACGACTTTTAACTTTCAATGATAGCAGACAAGGCACAGCTAGAATTGCGGCAAAATTGCAGCAAGACTCTGAACGAAATAAAGCCCGTGGCTTAATCTACCACTATGTATTAAGAGATGGAATGCAAACGAATTATGCTGAAGTAAAAGAAATTGAAGAAAGAATTAAGAAACTTAAACAAGTACCTGAAGCCGATTTTGTTAGTGACTTAATTGAAAAAGACCAAAATAAGTTAAACGAGTTAAAATCATTTTCTCCTGTTCACTACAATAAACTAAAATCCAATATTGCTAAAGAAGATGGAGACTTTAGACACATAATTACCCGCTATAACAAATACGATCCTTTTTTATTTAGCAATGATTCAGTGAGACATAATGTAGCTGAACTTTTAATCTTTAGGGAATTTGCAAGAAGACCAAGGCGTCAAAATAACTTAGAAACACTGGGCTTAGTGACCTTGGATTATCCTTCAATTGATTCAATTTCATCTGCCCCATCTGAGTGGGGCACTAAAGGTCTGTCATTATTAGAATGGAAAACCTATCTGAAAATTTGCATTGATTATTTTGTTCGAGCCGGAGGAAGTACTGAAGGATCAAATCAATACTTAGAATATTGGTTAGGCTTGCCATTCTATAAATCATATTTAATTGCTCAAGACGAAGAAACAGGCAGTAGCTATCAAAGAAAATGGCCAACTGCAAAAAGAGGAAAAAATCAGAGCCGCATTGTTCGTCTTTTAATAAAACTTTTAGGAGTTGATCCCGATACTGCAGAAGGAGAGGATATAATTGATGAGGTTTTAGAACGTGCTTGGTACGACCTTACCAGAAACACTCAAACTTTAAAAAGAAAAGATTCTGGATATATTCTTGAATTAAGCAATGTATCATTTACAATACCAGAAAAAGTATGGATATGTCCGATTACTAGGAGATTTCTTGATAAAACAATAAGGGGTATTACTCCTTATCTGCCAAAAACCTTGGACGGTAATATAGTTTGTAAGGAACACAGTATTCCTCGCTATCCAGAACCTTTTGGGAATACTCAAGACCCTTTCAAAAATAGAGAATTAGCACAAGAGTGGATTCGTCAACAAGAAGAAATAGAGAGTTTAAAAAACGAGGGATATTGGTCTTTATTCAATGATAGAGTCATTGAATACATGCCTTATTATGAGGCAGCTGAACACTCAGCTCAGATAGATTCAAATCTTCTACAACGCTATGAAAAGCAATTTAAAGAAGGAAGAATAAATATCCTTTCTTGTTCGACTACAATGGAAATGGGAATAGATATAGGTGGAATTAGAATGGTTGGCATGAATAACCTACCTCCACATCCAGCAAATTATTTACAAAGGGCGGGGCGTGCTGGACGTAGAAATGAAACAAGGTCAACAACTATGACCCTGTGTAAACAAAACCCCCATGACTTAACTGCTTTTGAAGAAAGTAAATGGGCTTTTGAAACAAAATTACCAGCGCCCACTGTATCACTTCAGAGCAGGATAATAGTTCAAAGACATGTAAATGCATTCGTCCTGTCTTATTATTTGAATAATGTAATCGGTTTTAAAGAGGTCGACAAGCTAAAACTTTCTACTGGCTGGTTTTATTTAGACAAAGATCAAGGTATTACGAAATTTATTCGTTGGTTAGAAACTTTGGATGGAGACGAATCAGATCAATTCTCTGAGGGAGTTAATTTATTAGTTAGGAAAAGTGCACTTGACGGTTTAAGCTTAGCTTCGATTTACGAGAATGTCATTACTCAGATAGATGAGGTTTTTTCTAAATGGAAAAAAGAGCATGATAATATCGAGAATCAAAAGCAGGAACTTCTGGAAAAAGGAAAAGCAGATTCACCAGAGGTCAAAGCCATTGGACACCAATTAAAACGCTTGACAGATGAGTATCTACTAAGAGAGTTTGCATCAAAAGGTTTTTTACCTGGCTATGGATTTCCATCTAATATTGTAGCTTTTGACCATTATAACATGTCTGCGTATAAGCAAGATAAAAGAAGAAAAAAGACTAAAACGAGAGATGATAATGTTCAAATGAGTAGAGACTTGCCTTCAAGAGATATTGTAACTGCATTGAGGGAGTATGCACCCGGTGCAGACGTTGTATTGGATGGTGCAGTATATCGTTCGGAGGGTATTACCTTAAATTGGCATGTACCAAGTTCGGTAAAGGATGTTAAAGAATCACAAGCAATAAAATATGCCTGGAGATGTCATAAATGTGGTTTTAGTGGATCAACCTATGACATGCATAGCGCATTTATTTGCGAAGAATGTGGAAGTAAAATCAAGAGTTCTGACATAGAGCATTATTTAGAACCAGCTGGATTTAGTGTCGATTTTAATTCCTCTATTCATAATGATATTACTTCTCAAACATATATTCCAATTGAGAAGCCTTGGATTCAAGCTCATGGAAGTTGGGTTCCATTATTGAATCCAACTTTAGGAAAGTATAGAACTACTACATCAGGAAATATTTTCAACTTTTCTAAGGGAATACATAGTGAAGGATATGCATTGTGTCTTATGTGCGGAAGGTCTGAGCCGATGGATAAAGACGGTAAACTGCCAAAGAAATTTCAAAAAGGGAACACCCACAAAAAACTAAGAGGTGGTTCAGACTCTAGCAATGTGTGCCCTGGTAGTAAAATTGACTTCGCCATAAAAAAAGGAATAGCCTTAGGCTATCAAAATAGCACTGATATCCTTCAGGTTGTACTTAAAGATGTTCATGGAGATTGGCTAGTAAATAAAAATATTGCAGCAACCTTAGCAATTGTTTTAAGAGATTCTTTAGCTGAGTTATTAGGAATCCAAAATCAGGAGCTTATATGTGATGTGCAGCAAGCAAAAGTAGATGGAAGACTTACAGAATCAATACTGATTTTTGATAAAAATTCCAGTGGGTTTAGTTCTAACTCGGGACATCTAATTAATCGTATGCTTGAGGAAGCTCGCAAGCAATTAATGTGTCCAAAGAATTGTAAATCAAGTTGTCCGAATTGTGTAATGGATTATGATCAAAGATTCAGAGAAGATGAATTAGATCGTCACCTTGCGCTACAATTTCTTACGCCGGAGTGGGTTGAAAAGAACAAGCTACCATCTAAGTTGGACTATTTTGATGGAAAGTCTGAGATTGAACAAGAGTCCATCTTTTCAGGTCTAATTAGAGAACTTGAGAATACGATTGAACATTCTAAAGTGGTTCAGTTATTTTTAAAAGGTGATGTCAATGAATTTGACTTGTCTAATTCAAACATCAGGCAAACAGCCCAAAAATTAGCCTACAATAAAGGTGTCGAAGTAGATATTAATATTGATGCACCTTGCTATGATAAGCTTTCTGCTGAAGATAGGTTTGTAATATCATCACTTTTAGGCATTGAGAAGGTAAACCTATATAAGGTTTCCTCCCTTCCAACTTTTAAAGATGCTTTACCTATTGCCGCTATCAAATCCAGCAATAATTCACATTATTGGGTCAGTGAACATCCCAAGATTATTGAAGGAAATGAAGGCTGGGGAATCATTGATGATGAAAAAAGCCCTATTGTTCATGCCGATTGTGAAGTAAAATTAACCCGAAACCAAGTATCACTTTCTGAAATCAAGGAATCACTCAAAGGACAAGCAGACTTAGAAATTTCTATACAAGATGAGCTTAATACAAGATTACATGATTTTGGAGAAAGGTTTTGGGAGTTTATAGCTGAACAACACGATGAATCAAAATCTAACCTATTTAATAGTCAGCTTTTCATAAAAAGAGTTGAGTACAGCGATCGATATTTGTACAATCCTCTAAGTTTAGGTTTGGTGCATTCTGTGATAGATGGATTAAGAAAATTAATAGGTGATAACAGGTGGGGTAATGCTTCGGTTCAAATAAATACTGCAAATAATTCAAATAACATGAGACCAGGCAATCTTATATTTCACGATTGGATGGAATCAAATGATCGCGATGCAGTTTTTGAATATCTTTTTCAAAAGTCTAATCTCAAGCTAGATTTGAATGTGCAAGATAGACGATATTTAGAGCATGGACGAGCTTTTAAAGTTATATTTGACAACATTTCGAGTTTAACGATTAGGCTAGATCAAGGAGTTGGATACTGGAGGGTTGAAAATCCTCGATACTCAAATAGGCGAACTACACGTGAGAACACAACCTTTGAGTTTAAATCGGTTAACATGGGAGAAACTGGTTTAGAACAAGAAGCGTCTCAGATTATTGATAAAAACCCTTTGCTTGTTGGCAATAATTACCCCACTCAAATTTTTATTAAGTATAGATCTACTTGATAGCACAGATAAAGTACACTTAATTATAATGATGAAATTTAATCTAGCAGATTTAAAATAAACCAACCACATGATCACAGGCGACAATAAAAGTAAAGTTGATAAAATCTGGGAAACGCTTTGGACGGGTGGAATTTCCAATCCCCTAACCGTGATTGAGCAGCTAACCTATTTGCTGTTCATAAAGGGATTAGACGACGAACAATCCCGCAAAGAAAAGAAAGCGCAACGAACTGGGAAGCCGATTGAGCAGCCTGTTTTTTCAGAAAAAGAACAGCACTTGAGATGGAAAAATCTCAAAGAGATGGAAGCGGAAGCAATGTTCAACACCATTAAAGATGAGGTGTTTCCGTTCATTAAGAAATTGGGCGAAAACGATGAGTCTTCATTCCGAAAGCATATGGAAGAAGCCATTTTTATGTTTCCCAAGCCGTCCATTTTGTCACGTGTGGTAGATTTGATTGACAAACTCCCCATGGAAGACCGCGACACCAAAGGCGATATCTACGAATACATGTTGTCTAAATTGAGTACAGCCGGAACCAACGGACAGTTCAGAACTCCGCGACATATTATTAATATGATGGTGGATTTGACGAAACCCAAACCGATGGAGACCATTGCCGATCCCGCTTGTGGAACGGCAGGGTTTTTGGTTTCTGCCGGACAGTATATTCTGGATCATCATGCTGATGACCTGCATAACGATGAGGTGCGCAAACATTTTCAGACAAGCATGTTCCACGGCTTCGATTTTGACTCCACCATGCTCCGCATCGGGAATATGAACATGGCGATGCACGGTTTTGACGGAGCAACTATCGACTACAAAGATTCTCTTTCCAGCGAAAGCAAGGAACTTCGTGATCAGTACGATCTGATTCTTGCAAACCCACCGTTTAAAGGAAGCCTGGATTACGACAGCGTTGCTAAAGATTTGCTGGATACCGTAAAGACCAAGAAAACTGAGTTGTTATTTCTGATTCTATTTCTCAGAGCATTGAAAATTGGCGGAAGGGCAGCGGTGGTGGTTCCCGATGGCGTGCTATTTGGAAGTTCTAAAGCTCATAAAGAAGTGCGGCGCATTTTGGTGGAAGACCAACGATTAAATGCGGTTATTTCTATGCCGAGTGGAGTATTTAAACCCTATGCGGGAGTAAGCACCGCGGTGATTATTTTTACCAAAACCAATTCCGGTGGAACCGATAAGGTCTGGTTTTACGACATGAAAGCCGACGGCTATTCATTGGATGACAAACGGGATAAGATTGAAGACGATGATCTACCTGATTTAATTAAACGCTACGCTAAACTAGATGCCGAAAACAACCGAAAGCGAACGGATAAAAGCTTCTTAGTTCCCAAAGCCGAAATTGTAGAACAAAACTACGATCTCTCTATAAACCGCTACAAAGAAATTGAATACGAAGCAGTAGAATACGATGCTCCCAAAGACATTATAAATGGCAAAGAGGGCGAACCAGGTTTACGCCAACTCGCGGAAGAACGCCTTAAAATCCTGGATGAATTGGAGGGGATGGTTTGAGGAAGGTTTCATTAAATGAAGTGGTGGAAATTAATCCAAAGAAATCTGAAATCGATAAATCAGTTGTTAAAGACGTAAGTTTCGTCTCAATGGCTGACGTTTCTGAAGATGGATTTATTTCTAATGAAGAACTAAAGTCATTGTCGGAGGTTTATAAAGGCTATACTTACTTTAAAAAAAATGATGTTTTACTAGCTAAAATCACACCTTGTTTTGAAAATGGAAAGGCGGCTATTGCTGATAATATAAATTGTGAGGTTGGTTTTGGTTCCTCCGAATTTCATGTACTTCGAGCGAGTGATGAAATTGATCCGAAATTTCTTTTTTATCTTTTATGGAATGAACCATTACGCGCTACACTAAGTAAAAAAATGACGGGTTCTGCTGGTCAGAAAAGGGTGCCAACTGACTTATTAAAGAAACTCAAAATCCCCCTTCCAAGCCTTGAAGAGCAGAAAGCTATTGTAGCGAAGTTAGATCGGGCGCAGCGACTCATCGACATCGACAAGGCAATGCTCGCCAAATACGACCAACTTATCCAAAGCGTGTTTCTGGAAATGTTCGGGGATCCGGTAACGAATGAGAAGAGGTGGGAAGTTAAGAAGTTGGGAGGGTTCTGTGGAGTTGGCTCAAGTAAACGAGTATTCGTTAAAGAACTCGTTGAAGATGGAATTCCATTTTATCGAGGGACAGAGGTTGGAAAATTAGGAGAAGGTTTAAAAATTTATCCAAAACTTTTCATTACTAAAGAGCACTATGAAGCATTAAAAGAACATACTGGCATTCCAAAGATTGGGGATTTACTAATGCCTTCTATTTGTCCCGATGGTAGAATTTTTATGGTGGAGAATGAATCCCCATTTTACTTTAAAGATGGCCGTGTTTTATGGGTAAAGGCTGGTGAGTCTGAAATTAATAGTTTTTATCTCAGATACCATTTGAAAGCATTGTTTAATGCAAATTATCATGAGATTGCATCTGGGACTACATTTGCCGAATTGAAAATATTTGCGTTGAAGGATTTGGGTATTCTATATCCACCCATTGATGTTCAAAATGAATTTCAATCAAGAATTGAAAAAATAAAAGAAGAGATTAGTACTACAAAATTGAGCCTTAAAAAATCCCAAGAACTATTTTCGTCGTTGGTGCAGGAGGTATTTGGGTGATGGGTGATTTAGATAAACTAAGAGAGAAACGAGAAGCCTTACAAAGTGAAGCAAGGCATGAAACAGCTAAAATAATTAGCAGTTTAATACCTCTAGGTTCGTCAGTTTATGAATTATTTACAGCCATCAATCAACCGCTGTATGAAAAGAGAATTGAAGAATGGAGAACCAAGATTACGTTAAGATTGGTTGAGCTTGAACAAGCTCAAAAAGTGAACATAAAGGATTTATCTGAAAATGAGGCGTTTGTAAGTTTATTAACCAAAGCCAGCCTGGAAGCTATTCAGTTTCATCAGGAGGAAAAATTAGAAGCACTCAGAGCTATTGTCATAAACAGTACCTTAGAAATTAGTGCGGGAACACTCGACTACGAAGAATTAAATATGTTCATCCGAATTGTGGAGCAGATAGACGCCACCCAGTTCATTATGTTAAAACTATTCCATAGACCTAATCTCGCTTTGGCTGAAATAGATAAAGAGGAGTTAATTAATTCAACAGACCGGATTAGTACCCTTTTTCTAAAAGTGTTTCCACATCCGAAAGATAAGTTGGATTTGCTTTCTCAGATGTGGTCAGAATTGCACAGTGTTGGATTGGTATCGTCCAATATATTTACTAACCAGTTTACGGTTAATCCAGCAACCACAGAAAGCAATGTAGTTACTTCTTTCGGTAAACGATTTATTCAAATGATTGAAAAAAAAGAGGGCTAAGGCTTGAGTAAATTGGATAAGATAAGAGACAAACGGGAAATAGCGCAAAGCGAAGCTTGGGATAAAACGGCTAAGATTATATCAGGTTTAGTACCAAGTGGAACTGCAGCTTATGAGTTGCTTACCACCATAGTAGCTCCTCTCCACGAAAAGAAAAGGCAAGAGTTTATAAATGACTTGGCTCATCGTATATATAAGCTTGAATCAGCCGGTAAAATAGATATTCAACAATTAGCTGAAAGTGAAGAGTTTAATACCATTATTACCAAAGCTATTCTTTTAGCACAACAAAATCATCAAAAAGAGAAAACAGAAGCATTTCGAAATATTGTTTTAAATAGTATTGAATGGCTTAGCAATGGCGAGCCCATTTTTGACTGGTCACATAAGTTTTTGATGGTGGTAGATGAAATTTCACCATTACACATTCTTCTTCTCGAAACTTTCCAAAATCCGGAAAAAGCAGCCCGAGAACAAAATGTCAATTTTGATGAAATGGTTAGTGCCTCAAATAAAGAAGTATTTTTTAAAATCTATCCTGACTTGAAAGACCGGAGTGCTTTAGCTAATCAGTGTTGGAAAGAATTGTATAGTTATGGATTTGTAGTAACAGACGAGTTTGAGGATTTCAGAAATATAGAAGTAATGGCGTACATGCATAATCATGGAAAATTGATTTCCCATACCACGGATTTTGGGAATAAATTTCTCAGAATGATTGAAGAAAGAGAGTAAAGGTTTTCTATCTGAGAAGGTGATGAAATCATATTATACTGCTTTGAGGAATACATAAAAAAATCGGTAAATGCTTTACATGGTTGGTGCAGGATATTTTTGGATGATGAGATTTCCGTTGGCTATATGCCTAGGTACTTAACCACATTGGTCGTAAGCAATTGGTCTTTTAAATTTCTCACTGCTTTTAAAAAGTACTTCTGATCAGCATTCAGATCTGACATAGGCAACACCACCCAGAAGTCGGTTCCGAACAAGGTTCGGCTTCTCATAAGTTCTCCGGTAGAATCATCCGAGAATAATTTTTTAGTAAAAGCCTGTACGGTTTTTTCGGATTCCAGATTAAAAGAAAAATCGGCATATAGGTTTGGATATGTAGTCATCATTTCTATAATCGTTGGAATTCGGTTTTTTGTAGCTTTATTTCCATTCCAAGCACTTTTGCCTCCAAAATGTCCAAGGCAAAGCCGTAATGAATTGAATTGCTCTAACACGGGCTTCCATTCGGATGGCTCATTTAGTTTCCGGGCACGCTGCTGCCTTTTTTGGTCTTTAATTTTTTCTTGTTTATCACCTCGGTATACAATTACTGGGTTTTTGAATGTTGATATCATTTCTCCACCGCAGTGAGTAAGTACAGGAATATTCTTTTTCTCACAAATTTCAAAAATGGGACTTAAGCGAGAATCCGAAGGTAGATATCCTAAGGCTGGGTAGCACTTAATTCCAAAAAAGTTCGGGTTCTCTTTATTGAAGGCTTTAAGAAATGCTGTGTATAAATTTTCATCTCCTTCATCATCTGATCTTCTTGGGTCTATCGGCAGATATGGCAGAATACCCTCTGTTTTGCTTAATGATCCAAGCTCTTTGTTTTGTTTTGCATAGCTTTTTTCACTGGTTCCGTTCCAGCCGCTATTAAGATCCATCCCCAACACCACTGAAAGTTGCTCCTTATCCGTTCCAAAGAGTTTGTTATACACTTGGTTTATTGCGTAACCATCTTCAAAACGGTTCAATACTGTTTTCATAGTTTTAGATCGAAGTAAGCCAATAATATGCCTCAGTCTTCTGAAAAAGCCCCGCCTGTCGAACCCAAATAGCGCTGCTTTATGTACTTCGGAATAAAGTTCAACAGAAGTTTCCAACTGTTTTTCCAGTTCATCTATTTCCCGTTCAAATTCATTAAGGAAGGTATCTACATCAACCTGCTTTTCTGATTTTATTGCAGTGGTATTAATTTCCTCAATAAATGATTCAATAGATTGGTTTAACTCTTCCTGGAGCTCAGCTTCTGAAAGTAAATCAAAACTACTTTTTCCTCCAGGTAACAGGTCATTAATGAATAAGTCGGTACTTTTTAACTCAAAAGAGGTCAGTCTAAAAATTCTTCTAAATATTTTTTTTACAGCCCAATAAATACTAGGTGGTAAGTACTCAGAAAAACTTATAAGAAACCTTGTTACTAGATAAGTAACCTTAACGCAATCACCATCAAAAATGTGGCAATGAGCATCGAATACAAAATTATTTCTTTCAACAATTCTTTTTGCTACTGGTCCCAAACGGGTAGTTGGATCATCGCTTATTGTTTCGGTTGCTTTGTTAATAAAGTCTTGTTTTTTTT
>Ga0189291_100237_pt1 | contig 33807 bp, 32 predicted proteins | sample UW1redminimetaG_FD_130331 | JGI IMG/M metagenome (GOLD analysis project Ga0189291, IMG submission 130331) | Marine microbial communities from the Costa Rica Dome - UW179B-red mini metaG | ecosystem: Environmental > Aquatic > Marine > Oceanic > Photic zone | place: Costa Rica: the Eastern Pacific... | reverse complement strand
TCGGTATTCGTCGATTGGCAGGATTACGAGGGCAACTACGGCTACGAGCAGGTCAATTACTGAATCCGAGAAGGGGATTTAGTAATAAATGTTAGGTACTTACGAAAACACCTGTAATGGCGCTTATGTTAAGCTTCGCTTTGCAGAACATTTTTTAGGCGGTATGTCTGATCTTAGGCTTAGCATGAGTAAGGGTAATTTTCTGTTATAGCATCGGAAGCCTGCTCAGTTAGCACTCCATCGCCGCCGTCGCTCAACATCTAGAACCTCGCCCCGCATGACACCCCCCGCATAAGACACGTCACTAACAACGTCGCTATGCACATATCTCAAATCATCGCGCGAAAATCAGGCAGGCGGTACCAATGGGGCTGTTACGTTTCAACCATTCATGTGAATGGATCTTGTGCGTTAAGCGCCCTGTTTGAGCCCCGCATTCGAGGCATGCAAGCCTTGCACAGCCACGTTGATAGCATGAGGGTTGTTAGGATGCTTGGAATAAACCAAGTAGGATGGCCTGCTGAGGACAGGGGCGTCCTTTACGATATGTAGCCGGTTCGACGCGAGATCATCGGCAACATAGGCACGCGGCATGTAGGAATAACACTCGCTGACATAGAGATACTCCAAGGCGATCTCTCCGTATCCGACGTTTATAGTCGAGGTCGCGAACTCTGGTAGCTTTTCCTGATGTTCTTCGCGGTATCCATAGCTCCAATCGACAAAGATGTAGTCGGCTGGATCACACGATCCGAAATCACGCGCGATGCGTGAGACCATGATCAACTCGTCTTCCATAAAAGGCTCAACGACCAACCCGGGTAACCCTGACGGCATGTGTGTTATCGCAAGATCGAGGACACCTTGAGAGATGTAATCAACCAGACGTTCAGAATAATCCGCCTCAACTTGAAGGGCAAAGTCGGGATGATGTTCCTGCATCCAGACCAGCCAATCAGGCATAAACCTGCGCCACATCGTCATATGCAATCCGAGGCCAATCGTTTGTTTGGGGCTGGAGGATCGCGCCATTTCTTGACGCCCTTGTTGCCATGTCTGGCGCATCGAGGCGGCGTATTTATAAAACTTCTGACCTGCATCGGTGAGCAGAACACCGGAAGAGGTACGCTCAAAGAGCTTTACGTTTAGCGTGTCTTCCAAGACTTTGATGCGCGCGCTGACGGTTGACTGTGTGAGGTTGGATTTCTCGGCAACGCGGCTGAAATTCCCTGTCTCCGAGAGCAGTAAGAACGTGTTGATGGCATCGATATTCATACGTGTTCAAAACCGAAATAGGGGCAGTTGACCGCATCCTTAGGGATTTATGACATCTGAGCAATCATTTCGACTTCGACAGCGGCGTTCCCTGGTAACGAACTTGCTCCCACGGCCGATCGCGCATGAATCCCCGCATCACCAAACACATCATGAAGTAAGTCAGAGGCACCGTTTGCCACCTGGGGGTGTTTTGAAAAACCCTTTGCTGCATTAACGAAGACAGTCAATTTCAAGATACGTTCGACATGGTCCAGCCCATCCGCCGCAGCGTGCAAAACGCTCAGCAGACGGAGTGCGCAAAGCTGTGCGGCCTTGTATCCTTGCTCAACTGTCAGATCCGTTCCAAGCTGCCCTTGGTATTTCAGAACCGTCCCGTCCTTAGGCGTTTGACCCGCGAGATAGATTGTTCCGTTTTGAACAACCCAAGGTACATAATGCGCAGCGGGTGTCGGTGTTGGAGGCAAGATCAATCCCAATGCATCCAGGCGGTCTGCGATGCTCATGCCAGCGCCTTTGTGGCGGTAAACAAGCGCCCCCCTGCGGCCATATCCCGATACGGCAGATTGAGGCGGGTGAGACATGCGAACATCAGCGCCTGATTACTGGTGATAACAGGTTTTCCCAACGCTTTTTCAATCGCAGGCACGGCCTCCAATGCCCGGTAATCCGTGCAGGAAATGACAATCGCTTGGGCATCACTGTGGTCTGCTTGCAAAGCCATCTCATAGGCGTCTTGCGGGGTCAGCGCGTTCTGCTCAAGACTGCTCAACTCGCGCTCAAATCCAATTTCGTTCACAACATCAATCCCGCTATCGCTCAGGAATTTCACGGATTCCGCGCTCAGCGTTTTGACATAGGGCGATGTAAACGCAACTTGTTTGGCACCGATATGCTGAATGGCTTCTACAAGCGCACCAGCCGTTGTGACCGCAGGGCGGCCCGTCATTTCAGTAAGTTTAGCGCAAAATGCGGTATCAAATGCGGGACCATCCGACAGCGTGGCCGACGTGCAGCCGTACGCGATCAGGTCAACGCGGGCGTCCATCAGATCTTTGCAGTTTTGATCCAGAGACTGACGCACAAATTTCCGCATTTGCGTGGAATCAGGAATGGCATCGACATCATATCCGCCACTGCGTGCAGAGTGGATTGTAACGCCTGTGGGGCATAGCATCAGGCAGTCAGGCTCAACATTGGTGTTGGAGGACGGCACTATAAGGCCAATGCGCGTTGATCTGGGGGCATAGTGAATTTGGTCAGGCATTTTTGTGTCCTTTCGCGATTTCGCGTTGCACTACATCAATGGCTTGCTGCAAATCCGCAATTAAATCGTCGGTATTTTCAAGCCCGACAGAAACGCGCAGCATGTCGCGTGGTGTGGGTGAATCCGGTTTCTCCATACCTGCGCGATGCTCGATGACGGATTCAGTGCTGCCAAAGGAGATTGCCTGCCGGAACACTTGGACTTTGCTGGCGATCAGCTTTGCTGCGTCCTCGCCGCCCTTCACGCGGAACGACAGCATGCCACCAAACCCGCCCTGCATCTGCCGTGCTGAAACTTCATGGTTGGGATGCGTTTCCAAGCCTGCATAGAGGACTTGCTCTACCAGATCGCAGCCATCCAGAAATTGCGCAATCTTGAGCGCACTTGTAGAAGCGGTTTTGACGCGAACCGCCAACGTGCGCATGCCGCGCAGCAGCAACCATGCCTCAAAGCTGCCAAGCACCCCGCCGTATTCATTCCGGATTTTCTGGATATCGACCAACACATCCTCATGACCCTCGGCGACGACAACCGCGCCGCCGATCAGATCACCGTGGCCGTTCATGTACTTTGAGCAGGAATGTAAGATGATGTCCGCGCCATGCTCAAAGGGGCGCGTCAGAATTGGGGTGGCTACGGTATTATCGATCGCTACCAAGGCACCGGCAGCGTGAGCAACGGCAGACACTTCGGCTATATCGGTGATGGCCCAGGTCGGATTGCTGGGGGTTTCCAACCAGATCACTTTGGTTTTCCCCGGCTGTATCGCGGCGCTCACACCAGCACCGCTACATTCATCCACATAGGTAACCTCAAGCCCCCAACGCAGCCCGTGGGTGTTCATCCAGTCGCGCAACCCCGAGTAGACGAGTTTGGGCAGGATCACATGATCGCCGGGAGCGAGCCGTTGAAAAACAGACGTGATCGCTGCCATGCCTGACGCGAACAGCAGGCAACCTGCGCCGCCTTCCAATGCGTTTATCAAGGCCTCCGGTTGCGCAAAGGTCGGATTGTCGTCTCGCGTGAACATGCGGCCTGTGCGGTCCAAATCCGTTGGGTCGCGCAAGAATGATGTGGATGGACGCAAGGGCGCTGCCATCGCATCAGTTTCTGGATCTACCCAACCCAACGCAGTCGCTGCCAGAGTCTCCGGGTGCAGTTTTTTGCTCATTTTTGTTCCTCCTCGCTTGGTCGGTGACCATAATCTGAAGCCGCAGCAGCGGCGCTGATGAGGCCAAAGTCGATATCTTGTGCAATGCGTTCAGGCGTTCGGTCCTTTGGATTGCCGTAGCCTGCGCCACCGGGGGTTAATACTGTCAACCGTTGCCCTGCCGGTATGATCTGCTCACCTTTGGGGCGCAGTTTTGTCCCGTCACTCAGTGTTAAAGATCCAAGTTCGCCGTTTTTGCCGCCCTCTCGACCACGAGGGGCGTGATTGATGCGGTCTAGCGCCGCAAACAGTGAAATCGGAGCATCCTCGCTGCTCGATATTTCCAAAACTTGACCCAAGCCTCCGCGAAACTCGCCAGCCCCGGCGGAATCTTGGCGGTATTCGCGCCGCCAAATGATCAGGGGAGAGACACTTTCCGTGATCTCGACTAGAGACCCCATGACCCCGCTGGGGAATGCGGTGGCGGACAACCCATCCTTGCTCGGGCGCCCTCCCGTGCCACCGTTGTGGACGAGTTCGGTTGCGAATTTTGTTTTGCTGGCATCTGTGTCGACGGAGTACCCGCCTCGCATTGGCAGATCCCACAAACAACAGGTGCCCTCAGCCGGAACAAGGCCCGGCACCGCTTGGTGCAAGCATCCGAACACCACATCGGGCAAAAGCTGTCCGACCACGTGCCGCATCGCCACAGGAGCGGGATACTGCGCGTTTGTGATGCTGTTTTCAGGGGCTTTGATAACCAACGGGGCCAGCGCGCCTTCGTTATTTGGAATATCGGGGGCGAGCGCGCATTTCAGGGCAAAACACGCATAGGCACTGGCATAGTTCAAAGGACAGTTAATGCCCTTGGCCGAGCGGCCAGAGGAGCCTGCGAAATCAACCACAACTTCACCGTCCGAAATAGTCATAGCCGCAACCAGATCAAGCGGTTCGTCATAGCCATCGACGCGCATCTCGTAGTGGTAGGTTCCTCTGGGCAGTTTATTGATCAGATCACGGGTACGCTCGCGGGAGGTGTCGATGATGTAGTCGGATATCTGGACAAGATCGGTGATCCCGATGTCGGCCATGCATTCGGATGTGCGCCTGCTGCCACATTCAACGCAAGTCATCAGGGCATATGTATCGCCCTCCACCTCGATGGGCACGCGACTGTTTGCTTTGAGGATGCTCATGAAGGTCTCGTCCAGCTTACCCGCATCGACCAGTTTGAAAATAGGAACAAACAACCCTTCGTCCAGCACGTCAGAGCCGTCAGGGCCAAAGCCAAGCCCGCCAAGGTCAGCAAGGTGGCTGGTACACGAGGTAAACCCGATCAACACACCTTGATGGAAACAGGGGCGCACCAGCATGAAATCGTTCAGATGGCCCGCAGCTTTCCACGGATCATTGGTCAGATAGATATCCTCGGGGTGCATATCCTCTAATGGGTATTTATCCAGAAAGTACCGCACAGAATTTGCCATGGTATTCACGTGCCCCGGCGTACCTGTGACAGCCTGCGCAATCATACGTCCCTTGAGATCGAACAGACCCGCAGACAGATCACCGGACTCGCGTACAATGGGATTGAAGGCTGTGCGCATGAGTGTCTGCGCCTTTTCTTCTACAATCGCTATGAGCCTGTTCCAAAGAATTTGTAGCTCGATCACGCTCAGTTGCCGGTCGGTCATGGTGCGATCCTATCCAGTATCAAATTCATTTTCCCGTCCAAGCGGCCCGAAAAATTTCCGGTGACGAATGTTGTGGTTTGCGGTTCTTCAACAAGGACAGGTCCGCGCAGTGTGTCACCTGATTTCAGGTCAGGACGCCAGAATGTGGGCACGGTTTGGAAGCCTGTTTGCGCAGGTACGAACACAGCGCGTACTCCTGAAGGTACTGCGGTGTTGGGTTCGGGTGCCTCGGATAACGCCAAAGGTGCCTCGACATGTGTTGAGACCACCACCGACCATGAAAGGACTTCAATGTCCCGTTCAGGGATCAAACGCCCATAAAGCTGGCGGTAGCAACTATCGTAAGTAGATTTGATCGCTGCGATATCCGCCGCTGTCAGCCCGCGTGCTGGGATTGGCACCTGAATCTCATGCCCCTGCCCAACATAGCGCATAAAGGCGGTGCGGCTTTCAACCAGTTCGGTATCCTTTGCCCCTGCAACCACGATCTCATGCGCCTGCGCTGAAATACTGCTCAGCACATCATTCACCCGCGCCAGATTAAAATCCGTCAGCGTGGTATACAGGCTTTGCACCACCTCATAAGAAATCGGAGCGCTCAGAAACCCTAAAGCAGACCCGACACTGGAGTTCGCCGGCACGATAACACGGCTTATTCCCAGTTTCTCGGCCAACCGAACGGCATGCAGCGGCCCGCCGCCGCCAAAGGCAATCATGCTGAAATGCGATAGATCCACACCATGTTCAACGCTGTGGATACGCGCGGCATTCGCCATGTTTTCTTCCACCATTTCGGTGACACCGAACGCAGCCTCAAAAACGGATATGCCAAGAGGAGAGCTGACATCTTGGGTCATTGCTTTCTCAGCGGCCTTGGTATCCAATCTCATCTTTCCTTCGGCAAAAGCGTCTGGATCGACGCGCCCAAGCAACAGGTTTGCATCCGTGACTGTCGCCTTTGTCCCACCTTTGCCGTAGCAGGCCGCACCAGGCAAAGCGCCTGCACTTTCGGGGCCGATATTGAGGCGTCCAACCTGGTCCACATGCGCAATTGATCCTCCGCCTGCGCCGATCTCGATCATCTCGATCACCGGAATACGCACTGGCATACCGCTGCCTTTTTGAAAACGTGCCGAGCGCGCAATCTCGAAATTCCGCGCGGTCTTTGGTTTAAAGTCCTCGATCAACGAAATCTTCGCAGTTGTCCCGCCCATATCGAATGAAAGGACCCGCGGCTCGTTCAATTGCTGCGCAATCCGCGCGGCCAAGATTGCGCCCCCACTGGGGCCGGATTCCACCAATCGGATCGGAAATTTAATGGCACTCTCCAACGTGGTCATGCCACCGCCAGAGGTCATCAGGAAGATAGGGCAGTTAAAGTTCTTGTCTTGAAACGCAACCTCTAGCGCGCGCAGATATCGCGCCATGATCGGTTGAACATAAGCATTGCAGGCCGTTGTCATCAGGCGTTCATATTCGCGGACTTCGGGGCAGACATCGCTGGACAGGGTAATCTCGGCTTTGCACCCTTGTGCGATCAAAAGGTCCCGCACCCTTTGTTCGTGTTTTGGGTTGGCGTAAGAGTGCAGAAAGCCTACAGCAACCGCTCCTATCCCCTCTCCATTCAATTTATCACTTAAGGCAACAATAGCCGCTTCATCCAAAGCAATCAGGACGTTTCCACGGACATCCATGCGCTCATTGACCGTGAAACGCAGGTTGCGCGGGATCAATTGTTCGGGCTTGTCGATCATCAAATCGAACTGGTCGAACCGGCTTTCATAGGCAATTTCCAAACTGTCGCGGAACCCTTCGGTGGTGATCAGGGCCGTCTTTTCACCTTTCCGCTCAATCAGCGCATTGGTCGCCAAAGTCGTGCCGTGAATGAAGATATCAACGTCAGCTGAAGTGATCCCAGCATCGTTCAAAACGACTTCAACGCCAGCCAGAATGCCCAGTTCTGGCTGCACCGTGTCCGTCGGGACTTTTGCCGTAAAAAGGCCCGTTGGTGTTTCGAGCACGATATCCGTAAACGTCCCACCGATATCTGCCGCCAAGCGGGTTGAAGCTATCTTCTTCGACATTTTTGTTTCCCCTGAAAGGCCAGCTACCAACGGAGGTATGGGATCGGTTTAACTCAAGGAAACAAATTGTTTTTATGGAGGTATCGAATTTTTCGATTTTCCAAATTTTCTGCTGATTTCCACAAGTTTGACGGAGAGCTGCCATCGGCCATAATAAAACCAACAGTAACTTCATCTATAGTTTGTAAGTTCGACAAAATGGTCTTGCTGTGTATTCCATGAACGGCTGGTTTTTCGCACACGGCGCTGCCCTCGGACCAATGGCGGAAAGTTTGCGCCCTTTTTAAAGGTGGTGCACTCCTTGGTTCCAAAATTACCAAGCAAAGCGTCTACAAATCTAGGTGCACCTCAGTGAAACATTTCGATTTCGGTCTTCACCTTGGGATTTCCTTTTCACGTTTCGCACATTCAGCCTATGCCCCTCGGATGCGAATACGTGTTCCAATAGCCACACAGACCACAACCGCTGCGCCAAAGAACAGGACTTCCGGATCAAACGGTTCGCCCAATAGCACGATCGCGGCGGCGACAGTCATGAACAACTGCAAAAGCTGCACTTGAGACGCCCGCGCGACACCCGCGTAAGCCATGCCACGATACCATGCAAAGAAACCAAACAACTGCGAGATTAACGCGAGGTAGAGGAACGCGCTGAGCGGCACAATCGCAGTACTCATGGGAATTGGCGGGATGATGAAGGCCAAACCCAAAAGTAAGGGTGAAGCGACTAGAAGGCTCCAGCAGGCGACGCGCCATCCTGCAAGCAATTTAGCGAGCTGGCCGCCAATTGCATAGCCGACACTTGCCGCAACGACCGCTGCAAGCAGATACAGATGCCCAATTCCGATGCCACCACCAAGGCCGCCGGATTGGCGCACTACGAATGCAACGGTCAGCGCTGTCCCAACGACCGCCACGACCCAGAACGCCAAGGATGGCCGTTCGCTTGTCACTGCGACACCGGCCATAGCCGTGCCAAGTGGTAAGAGACCCACGACCACTGCGCCGTGGGACGCCGAAACTTCGCTCATTGCGAGTGTGGTAAAAACAGGGAAGCCGAACACCACGCCGAGGGCGCATAGACCAAGAGCACCCCATTGCCTTCCCCTTGGGCGGATGAATTGCGTCCCGCCAAGGCGCAGATAGTCCCAAAAAATGATGATCGCAGCGGTGATACAGGCGAGGATTGCCCGCCAGACGGCTACCTGCAACGGATCCAGCGTACCCACTGCAATTGTGGTCATGGGCAATGTCAGGCTGAATGCCGCAACGCCGATGAAGGCCAGTAGCAAACCGATACTGCGTGTTGAAGGCTGATCATCTGCTGGGATGGCGTGTTGCTTTGTCACGTGTCAAACCCAGTTTTGATAATGATCTCTTCGGCAAAACCACGCACGTCCATCTCGGCAATTGGTCCAATAAAGGGTGCGAGACCTGGATACCAGCGAATGCCCATCTGACCTGCCGGGGCGATTGCGGGCCAGACGACTTTTTCCATCAGATCCCCAAGGGGTCTGCCAAGATAAAGCTCCACCTGTGTCGCATCCGACCATTCAACACCAAGGGCTTTCATCCGGTGTGTTGCCTTGTCGAGGATGAACCGCAGGCGGCGTTCCGTATCAGCCGCACTATCATCGCTGAGGTCCGGTGCATTATCCGCGCGCACCAGCACGTCGCCACGCGCGACTTGTCCAAAGACATCAGGTCCAAAAACCAGCACAGCGTCGTTGATACCTGCCGTCACAAAATTTCGCTGGGCACCTTTTTTCTCAAAAGTGAGTGAAAAAGCAGTCAATGAAGGTGTCGTGACCGGGTCAACCGTCAGGGCCAGATTGCAGCGTGGGATCGGATTGATCCCGTCCTGAAAGAGCCCCCAACGGTCTCGGATTGTTTCTATGTAATCTCGGTTCAGGGTGCGAAAAGCTTCTACCTCCATCTGCTCCGATATCCTGAGTTCCATGCCGCATAGGGACGACATGGGGCGGTTAGCAGCCGCCAGCGTGCGTTCGACCAACGCATATCCGTCTTCCATTGGAACGGGCTTGGTCAGTCGTAGATGGCGAACTGCAAAGCCATCAAAGGCGATGATGCCTTCGGAAAATGCTGGAATTCCCGGCAGGAAGCTGTAGCCGCCGGTGACGTGTTCGATGAGGTCACTCATTGAAATGCTCCTACCATGTCTTTATGAATACGCAGCGTAGATGCCGCCAGTGAAAGGTGTGGGGCAGGGATGTTATGACGCTGTGCGCGCGCCAACATGTCACCAACGACATGGCCGCCTTCTGTTGTTTTGCCCGCCCGAATGTCGCGCAACATCGACGACGTGATGGTTGACTTGGCATCGGTGAGTTGTGAGTGATACTCAGACATAGCATCAGGATCGGGCACGAAACCTTCAGCCCGCGCGACGGCTTCGCACTCGGAAAGGACTGCTTTTGTCCAAGCAATTCCGGTTGAATCCCGTACTATAGAGCCAACGTTTGCCCGGAAAACGCAGGTGGCGCTGGCGAGGGCTGACAGGAATACAAATTTGTCCCACATGTCCTGCTGGATTGTTTCTGATAGATGGGCATCGACACCCGATTTGACCAAAGCATTGCTCAACTCTTTTGCACGCGTGTCACGGGTGCCGTTTAATGGCCCAAAGCGGAACGTATGCAATTGGTTCATATGAATGATGCGCCCGGGTCCATCGGTCGTCGCAGCAATGTGCGCAACGCCACCCCAGACTAGATCAGCATTGAACATTTTACCGATGACGTCTACGTGCCCTACGCCATTCAGGAAGGGCAGTATCGCCGTCTCTTTCCCAACAATCGGCGCGACATCAGTAAGAACACCCTTTAGATCGTATGCTTTGCAGGTGATTACAACTAAATCGACAGCGTCGATATCTTCTAGTGAGGCGGTCTCAATGACGTCGACCTGACCGTGCCAGTTACCTTTTGGGCTGGTTAACGAGAGACCGTCCTGCCTGATTTTTTTAGCTGTTTGGCCCCTTAGAAGCAAAGTTGGTTTGCGCCCAGACCTGTAAAGGCTGGCGGCGATGTAGCCACCAACACCTCCGGCACCGACAATCAAAGTATTCACAACTGATTCCCCTATAGTAGAATATTTCCACTATAGGGATACGCCGTGAAGTCATCTACCGCAAGCGAGTGCTATCAATCACTATAAAAAATCGGGCAGTTTCAGCCCCGATATTCTCAAATGTGTGCTCCACATCTGCCGGATAAAATAGAAAATCACCCGCTGAAAGGGTCTGAGCCTTGTCACCAATATGAACCCGCAGTTGACCCTGCTCAACAAATAGATGCTCCTCAACGCCGGCCCTATGTGATGGAAACGGACTGGTCCGTGCACCAGCTGGTAGTGTATTGAGTACAAAATCCACCCCACGCCCCCGGTACATCGGCGACAAAGAACGGCGTTCAAAACCGCTTGGCTCTTCTTTATAGACAGGCTGCGCTAACGCTTCGATCTTGACGATACCGTCCCCACGGACACCCCCGACAAGTTGGGAAATCGACTGCCCAAGCGCTTCCGCCAACTTGCCAAGCACCTCTGCACTGGGCGACGCTTGACCGCGTTCGATTTTGGAAATCATGCCACGACTGACGCCGGATCGCTCTGACAAAGCATCTAACGTCAATTCTTGTTCGGTTCGGCAACGCTTAAGGAGTACGGGAAGCTGGGATGTAGACATCCCAAACGTATGGCCGAAACAAAACGACTTTTCCAGCAGAGGATTACCCAAAATCCAATGATGAGAAAATCTAGGCTCAGAACTAAAAGCCGCCATTGGTTGGATGGCGTCACGCGCATGTTGTTGATTGATCGCAACGCTGAGCCGTTAGAAGCGACTGCCGGCACGCTGTTTGCATCGGGAGTAGACTTTCAACCCTCACGCTTGATCTTGCCGACATCGACGCGCTGATGAACACCGTATCCAAAGCAGTCGCACAACTAGGTGATGTTGATGTGCAGGTTAATACGGCGGGATCTACGGCAAGAGGTGGACTGTCTGACACTGGCCAAGCTGAGCATCCCCCGCACCACGTTCTACCTTTGGTATATGGTACGGGGCTTTCAGAAGTCGCCGATGCGCATCGTATGAGTGTTTTAAGCACACTTGCGGGCCCGGATGGTGTAATTTTAAAAAGAACTTTTGCGTCAACTGAAAAAGGCAACATCATGATCCAAACCAAAACAGAAATCCTGTCCTCCACTGCGCGCGCGATGGTCGAAGACGCACTGAACCATGCTCAAGAAAACGGGTGGGAGGTTGCTGTGGCAATCTATGATCCGTCTGGAGGCCTTGTGGCATTTGGGCGTTCGGATCGCGTCGCGATGCCCTCAATTCAATTCGCACTGGATAAGGCTTGGACAGCAGCTGGCTTGGGAAAATCCACACAGGCTTTTGGCCAACGGGCGCTAGAAATTCCGTCGCTTGGTTTGGGTATAGGGGGTCGCGACCGTCTGATGGTCTGGGGTGGTGGAGTCGCGATCTTGCATTCAACAGGTTGTATCGGCGGGATCGGCGTCTCTGGCGCACAGGAGGAAGAAGACATCGCCTGTGCTCAAGCAGCCATTCATAAGGCTGGGTTAACTTCTGGTTAAGCGGCGACAAGGCGTTTGATGGTTTCGATATTGAATTCCAACCGGTCCTCAAGCGCACCCGCTGCGGTTAGGTCGCGTTCAAAAACGATCGAGCCTGTATGCCGATTTGTCAGATAGTAATAGCCGATCGCTGCAATGGTGATGTTAAGCTGAGTGGGGTCGATGCTGGGACGAAAGACACCTTCACTGACCCCGCGGTCCAAAAGCGCATCCACCATGCCGACAAACTTGCGGCTTATCTCGGGGATAAGCTTTGATTTCTTTAGATGTTTGGCGCGGTGCAGGTTCTCGCTGTTAACCAGAGAAATGAACTCCGGGTTCTTGAGGTAATATGCCCATGTGAAACGCACCAGCTTCTCCATCGCGTCCATGGCTGGCAAATCATCAAGGTCCAGCTTTTGTTCTGCGGTTCGAATATCGAGATATGCCGCTTCTAGAACAACTTTGAAGAGGTCTTCTTTGGATCCGAAGTAATGATAGATCATGCGCTTGTTGGCCTTTGCGCGGTCTGCAATCTCATCAACGCGCGCACCTGAAAGCCCTAACTTGGCGAATTCCTTTTTTGCGGCTGCGATGATGCGTGCCTTCGTGGCGGCAGCATCCCGCGTCTTTTTCTTTGTGCCGACTGTCATTTGTTGATCCCGCTCCTCATTCTCGCTCCAAGCTTCATACGCAACTGGTTGTTTCAGGTCAAAGAGTCATCGCAGGCGCAGGGCAGCTGCAGGTTGGGTGATCACCAACACACTTGACAGATTAGAAATTTAAGAAGTAACTAGTTAGTGCGTTAAGAGAGGTGAATTCTTGATCGAAACGTAAAAGCGATGGTCTAGTGGATCGTGCATCAATCAAAGCTACTCCCGCGAAAAAGGGGGAAGTAGAATGTTAAAGGGAGGACGACATGTCATTCATCAAGGAATACATTGAGAAAGAAACGATAAACCGCCGGAACTTGCTGATCGCCAGTGCCTATGGTCTGGGCGGCGTTGCGGCGACGGGCCTTATGGGGGCCGGAATGGCGCGTGCAGCGATCGCTGATCCGACTGTTGCGTGGTCGTACCGCAATCGTACGAACCCTTATTGGAACGAGATTGTAACAGGTGGCGAGGCGTTTTTGGAAGGGATCGGCAAGTCAAAGGATGATCTTGTTCACTTGATCAACGAAGGATCTTCTGAGAAGTCATTGGCAGACGTGAAAGCAATGCTGGCGCGCACGAATGGTGATCTGGCACTTGCCATTGATACCAACGATGCGCCCAATGCGCGTCCTGTGGTTGAAGCCTGTGTCGAAGCTGGCGCCTATGTGTCGACACTGTGGAACAAGACGGCTGATATGCATCCGTGGGATTATGGCGACAATTACGTGAGCCATATGAGCTGGTCTGATGAGGGCCCTGCAGAGCAGACGGCGCGCATCTTGCTTGAAGCGATGGGTGGTAAGGGCGGCGTTGTCCACCTTGGTGGTATTGCTTCTAATAACCCTGCGATTGAGCGCCTGAACGGCCTCAAGAATGCGTTGAAAGATTATCCTGACGTTGAGCTTTTGGCCGCTGAGCCTGCGGACTGGGATACTCAGAAAGCCAATCAAGTCATGTCTGCTTTCCTGACGCGCTTTGGTGACGAGATCAACGGCGTACACTGCGCCAACGACACAATTGCATATGGTGTTCTGGAAGCGCTGCGCGCTGAGGGTATCGATGACATGCCGATCGTATCTTATGATGGTAACCCGCAGGCCGTGCAATTGGTGGCGGAGAAGAAGATCCTCGCGACCGTCTTCACCAACCCACACTGGGGCGGCGGCATCACAGCATCGCTGGCCTATCATGCGGCAATCGGTCACTTCAAACCGTCGGACGAGCCAAATGAGCATCGTGAGTTCAACGGCCCGACAATCTTTGTCACGCCCGAGGATGCGGTCGAGTTCAAAGCTAACTACCTGGACGACGTTCCTAAATATGACTGGACCGACTTCTGGGGTCCGTCGAATGGACCGATTGTCTACAAATAAACGCTCAACGGTGGCGGTCTAGTCCGCTGGGCCGTCACTTTTTCTAATTCAACATACGCTTGTGGTCCCGCATCGGCGGGTCCGCCATGGGCAGGGGAGGGCGCGTCATGGCAGTTTCCGGGACATCCGATACGAAAAGCACAGCTGGACGTATCAATCGCGACACGCTGGTAAAGTGGGCACCGTTACTCGTGCTGTTGGTTCTCATCGCATTCTTTGCTTTGATGGAGCCGCGCTTCTTTTCCATCAGAAACTTTGCCCGCATTCTGATCTCAGCAACCCCCGCGTTGATGGTCGCGGTGGGGGTGACGTTTATCATTATCATGGGCTCAATCGATCTGAGCATGGAAGGCACCGTATCGGTCTGTGCCGTTTCCTTTGCATTTTGTTTTGTCTGGCTTGGCGGTACGTTGAATTCCTGGGCTTGGCTGGCACTGCCCTTTGCCTTGCTCGTTGGCGCAGCCTTGGGTTTCATCAACGGGTTGATACACGTCAAACTCAAGATTCCATCGTTCATGGCATCTCTGGCCATGGGCTTTGTCGGTACAGGTCTGGCGATGGTGTTGACTGGCGGCGACCGTATTCGCATTGAGGACGAGGCATTTCGGTCTTTGCTGACTGTGCGCTGGTTCAATTTCCCGATCATGGTTTACGTCGCTGGACTGTTCTTGATCATCGCATGGTTCATCCAGACGCGCACCACGCTGGGCCGCAACTTCTACGCAGTTGGCGGAGGCGAGGCGCTCGCGCACGGCTCGGGCCTTAATGTGGACCGCGTACGGATCATGGGGTTCACACTTGCAGGGGTATTCTTTGCGGTGGGGGCCTTGTTGGCAGTGGGTCGCATCGGCATCGCGGAAACGGCAACAGGTAACAATTTTATGTTTTTATCCATCACCGCAGTGGTTGTCGGTGGCACGGCGCTGTGGGGTGGCATTGGTGGTGTGTGGAACACACTGGTGGGCGTGTTGATTGTTTTTGTGATCGGCAACGGCATGGTCGTGATTGGTCTGCCTGGTTACGTGCAAGATGGCGTTCTTGGCTTGCTGGTTATCCTCGCGGTGATCCTGTCAACAGACCGTCGCGCCATTAGCTTTGTAAAATAGGGGGTGGAGAGATGTATCAACTAAATAAAGTCGACAAGAAGTTCCCCGGCGTTCATGCGCTAAAGGCCGTAGACTTTACAATTGGCCGTGGCGAAATCGTTGGTCTGGTTGGAGAAAACGGTGCAGGTAAATCCACCTTGATGAAGGTGATTTACGGCGCTTATCAGCCTGACGGTGGCACGGTGACTGTTAATGGTGATGAGGTCCGGTTCGCCAATCCGCGTCAAGCGATGGACTACGGCATCGGCATGGTCTTTCAAGAACAATCGCTGATTACCAATCTTACCGTCATGGAGAATATCTTTCTTGGGTTTGAGCAGCAGTTCGTTCGGTTTAGCGTGATAAACTGGAAAGAAATGGCTGCTGCAGCGCGCCGCCAACTTAAGAAAGTGAAGCTGGATATTGATCCGTCTACCGTGACGGCCAAGCTCTCGTTTGCACAGCGTCAGCTCGTTGAGTTGGCAAAAGTGCTGACGTTAGAGGAACGCATCGACGGCGATCTGGTGATCCTGTTGGATGAACCGACAAGTGTTCTGGCCAAGGAAGAAGTAGAACTGCTGTTCAGCCTTGTGCGTGAATTGACCAGCCGTGCATCGTTTATCTTTGTCAGCCACCGGATGGATGAGGTCCTTGAGCTCAGCGACCGTGTTTATGTGATGAAAGACGGTGCGGTGGTGGATATGGTGACCAAGGCCGATGCTAAGGTTGAAGCGATCCAGCACAAAATGGTCGGGCGGGATGTCGACAAGGAATACTACCGCGAGCAAAAGCAGAACCCCTATAATGCTGCCAAAACACTGGTGAGTTTGCAAAACGTCACGGTGCCGGGCGCGTATAAAGATATTACATTCGATATTCATGCAGGTGAGGTCTTGTGCCTTGTGGGCACCGAAGGATCAGGACGCGAGTCGATCTTGCGCACTGTCTTTGGTCTTGAAAAACCAAGCGAAGGCACTGTGCAGGTCAAGGGAAGTCCCTATGTCAAACGCAACGCGCAAGAGGCCGTGGCGCGCGGTGTAGGCTATGTCCCACGCGAGCGAAAGATCGAAGGTATCGTCAACGGGATGAATGTCTACGAGAACATGACGCTGAGCCAGATGGGAAACTACGCCACGAAAGGTGTGCTGCGCATCGGCGAAGAAAAAGCGCTGGCGCAGAAATGGATTGATCGGCTCGCGATCAAAACACCGGATGTTTACAAAGACTGTGGCGGTCTGTCGGGCGGCAATCAGCAAAAGGTTGTCTTGGCTAAATGGCGCTCTGGTGGTTCAGATGTTATCCTGCTCGATCACCCGACACGCGGGCTTGATATTGGGGCCAAGGAAGACGTTTACGACATGGTCCGCGAGATGTGTGACGATGGCGCGGGTATCATCCTTGTAGCTGACACGCTGGAAGAGGCTATCGGCCTTAGCCACACGATTATCGTCCTAAAGGACGGCGAATTTCAGAAACGTTTTGACGGGTCTCCGGGGGATAAACCCTCTCTCTATGACCTCGTCCATCACATGATTTAGGGGGCTTTGATGTCACTCGAAACACTAAAGCCGTATTTCCCGTGGATCACGCTTGTGGCGCTGGTTCTGGTGGTGGGCGCGATCAACCCAGCGTTCTTTAATATCGGATCATTGGTCACGTTGGTGGCGGACATCGTGCCGCTGTTCATTATGGCAATGGGTATGACGTTCGCCATCTACATTGGCGGGATTGACCTCAGCATGCAGCAGGTTGCCAACCTTGTCACTGTGGTGGCAACTGTCTATCTGGCGCAATTTGGCATCTTTGTCGCTTTTATCTGCATCTTGTGCGGGTTTGGTATCGGTGCGTTGTCGGGTTGGCTCACAACCAAGCAATTCGTGCCATCCTTTGTCTCAACCTTGGCCACAGGTTTCATCGCCCTTTCGGGCGCGCGCTACTTATCGGGCGAACGCGCTTTGTCGATGAACGCTGAGGTGCGCGATACATCCTTTGGCTGGATGTTTGGCAGCACCGGCGGCGTTCCACATGAGCTGATCATCGCAGGTGTGCTGCTGGCCTTTGCTTGGTTCCTACAAACACGCACCACCTTTGGTCGGGCGCTCAAGGCGGTCGGCGCGGGGGAATTGGCGGCGGTGTCATCGGGGCTTAATGTGAACCGCATCAAGATTTTGGCCTTTGCCCTTTCCGGGACCTTTGCTGCGATCGCTGGCTTGATGTTTTCGGTCAAGCTGTCGGGCGGCGATGCGAACCTTGCTAATGGCTTTCTGATCCTTGCCATTGTCGCCGTCTTGGTGGGTGGCACACCGCTGACTGGCGGTGTTGGCGGCGTCGTCAACACGCTCGTTGGAACTTTGATCGTCGTCGTGATCCGCTCTGCTATGGTTTATCTGGAGATCGACGCCACCATGCAGCAGATGGTATTTGGGGTGATCCTGATTGTGGCCATCGCGCTAACCATTGACCGAACCAAGATGGGCACAGTTAAATGATGCAGGCCGCTGTCCTTGTTGAGCCGGGGCGATTTGAAATCGAACAGCGACCAGTGCCCAAACCGGGTCCGGGTGAGGTGCTTATCAAAATCGCCCGCGTCGGGGTTTGTGGGACTGACATGCACATTTTCAACGGCCACTATGCAGCGGACAGCTTGCCGATGGTGCCGGGGCATGAATTTACGGGTTGGATCGACGCTTTGGGCGCAGGGGTTGATTTGCCCGTCGGCCAAAAGGCGGTTGTGGATATGAACATCGGCTGCGGCAGTTGTTTCTGGTGCCGTCGGAATGAAATCTTGAACTGCCCAAACATGCAGCAAATGGGCATTTCGATGGACGGTGCCTTTGCCGAATATATGGTTGTACCAGAGCGTCTAGTGATCCCCGCGCCAGACGTTGTGCCGTTCAATATCCTTGCCCTGACGGAGCCGCTGGCCTGTGTTGTGCGCGCGGCGCGCAAAGCGAATGTGACCTTTGGTCAGTCTGCGGTCGTATTGGGAGCGGGCCCCATCGGGCATTTGCATGTTCAGCTTTTGCGGACAATTGGCGCTGCGCCAATCATCGTTTCTGACCTGTCGCAAGATCGCATTGATCTAGCGCTTGAGCATGGCGCAGATATTGGTGTCAGCGATCCAACACAACTGCGCGATGCGGTGCGCAAAGCAACGGATGGACGTGGGGCGGATATTGTGGTCGAGAGCGTTGGGCTGCCGCAGCTTTATGCGCAAGCCACGCAACTTATTCGCAAAGGCGGGCATATCGCAGCCTTTGGTTTGACTGGGCCAGACGATGTTTTGCCCCTCAATATTCTTGAGACGATCCTAAGCGAAAATTCGGTGAAGGGGTCTGTTGCAGGTATGGGGCAAGATATGCACGACGCTTTAACCTTGCTGGTACATGGCCGCATTGAACCGACACCTTTCATGGGCGCGGATTTTCCGCTCGCCGATATCCAATCCGCATTCGACACATTTAAGGACAGGCCCGGTGATCTAAAAACTCAGATTGTCATGGTTGCTTAACCAACAGGGAGAAAGACCAATGTCCGTCACAACCGAAAGCTACCCCTCCGCACCAAGTGGTAAAATCCCCAATAGCCGCTTTCCCTTGCTCGTGCATCGGGGTGCCGTGCCGGGCGGTGGCGCAGAGGCCGTCAAGGAACGGTTTCGATCTAACGGCTGGTCGAACAATTGGGATTATCCCGGCGTTTACGAATATGCGCATTTTCATTCGACCACGCATGAATGCCTTGGCTGTGCGCGGGGCTGGATGGAATTTAACCTTTCGGTTGGTGATGGCGGTTGGACCAAGGTACGGATTGAAGCAGGCGACGTGATTGTCATGCCCGCGGGCGTAAGCCACGAGATGATCGGCCAGTCCGAAGATATTCACATGTGTGGTGGTTATCCAGATGGGCGCGATTGGGACGACATTCAGGAAGAGTACCTGACCGAAGAAGACTACAAGCGCGCCTGCAAGCGCATCATGATGCTGCCTATTCCAAGTGCAGACCCTGCCACGGGTAAAGCAATGCCAGAGTGGCATGCTGCACCATCGTCTGTGGACGGCGGTTGGAACGATTGGCGCCATGCGCTTGATACGCGGTCCTGACCATCGCTGATTAGAGGTTGATCGGGGGCGAGCTGCGCTTTATCAAGTAACTAAATGGTTACTAACGAATGAATTCCTGGCCAGCCCCGAAAAGGAGACGACGAATGGACATCCAAACTAATACCCGCAAACCGCCAAGTGAACCACGCACCTTTGGGTTCTTTCTTGATGGGAAATTCGTTGCGGCGGACGAAAGGGAGATATTCCAACGGTCCTCTCCCGGTCATGGCGTGCCTGTCTCGCGCATACCAAAATGCACACCCGATGACCTCAACGCAGCGGTGGCATCGTCGCGGCAAGCGTTCAATGATCGGCGCTGGTCGGGGTTACCGGGAGCGGACCGCGCGGCTGTTTTGCTGAAAACTGCTGAGATTATGCGCACCAGACTTGATGAAATCGCGTATTGGGAAAGCCTTGAGAACGGCAAACCAATTGCGCAAGCACGCGGTGAGGCGACGGGTTGCATCGGCATGTTCGAATATGCTGCTGGTTTGGCGCGATCCCTTCATGGGGACAGCTTTAACAACCTAGGCGACGGGATGTTTGGCATTGTGACCCGCGAACCTGTTGGCGTTGTCGGTCTGATAACACCTTGGAACTTTCCGTTCCTCATCCTTTGTGAGCGGGTGCCCTACATCCTTGCCTCGGGATGTACGTTGGTTGTGAAGCCGTCAGAGGTAACCTCGGCTACGACGTTGTTGTTGGCGGAAATCTTGACAGAAGCGGGCTTACCCGATGGGGTCATGAACGTTGTGACCGGATCAGGCAGTACAATTGGCCAAGCGATGACCGAACATATGGACATCGACATGTTGTCTTTTACAGGATCAACCAACGTGGGCCGATCCTGTGTAGAGGCGGCAGGACGGACAAATTTCAAGAAACTCGGGTTGGAACTTGGTGGCAAGAACCCACAGATCGTTTTTGCAGATGCCGATCTAGAAGACGCAGCCGATGGTGTGGCCTTCGGGATCGCTTTCAACACCGGCCAATGTTGCGTCAGCGGTTCACGCCTGATTGTGGAGCGCTCGGTGGCCGACGCGTTTTCCCAACTGGTTGCGGACAAGATGGCCAAGATCCGTATTGGTGACCCGCTGGATGAAGCCACACAGGTTGGGGCCATCACAACCGACGCTCAGAACAACGTGATCATGTCTTATATCGCCAAGGGTCAAGAAGAAGGCGCAAATTTGTTCTGTGGTGGCAAACAAATTGACCTCGGCATGGGACAATACATTGAACCGACGCTGTTTACCGGGGTGAAAGGCGAAATGGCGATCGCCAAAGACGAAATTTTTGGCCCTGTTCTGACTGTCCAGGAATTTGAAACGGTGGAAGAGGCCATCGAGATCGCAAATGACACGGTCTATGGCCTTGCGGCCTCAGTATGGACCAAGAACATCGACAAAGCGCTCACTGTGACGCGCCGGGTGCAGGCTGGGCGGTTCTGGGTCAACACAACACTATCCGGCGGGCCAGAATTGCCTTTAGGTGGCTTCAAACAATCAGGTTGGGGTCGCGAAGCTGGCATGTTGGGCGTTGAGGAATACACACAGGTCAAATCAGTACATATCGAGATCGGCAAACGATCCCCTTGGGTGGTGTGATGGCGAAAGGATTTGACTATATCATTGTTGGAGGTGGCTCTTCGGGATGTGTGCTGGCCAATCGGCTCAGCGAAAACCCCGACTGCAAGGTATTATTGCTGGAAGCGGGCGGCAAGGACTGGCATCCGCTGATCCACATGCCGGTCGGCTTTGCCAAGATGACAACTGGCCCACATACGTGGGGATTGACCACTGTGCCCCAAAAGCACGCCAACAACCGCGAGATTCCTTATGCTCAAGCGCGGGTCATTGGCGGAGGGTCGTCGATCAATGCCGAAGTTTTCACGCGAGGCCATCCCAGCGATTATGATCGGTGGGCGCAAGACGAAGGCTGTGAAGGGTGGTCATTTTCCGAGATCAAGGAATACTTCATCCGTTCTGAGGGCAACACCACCCTTGCGGGCGATTGGCATGGCACGGATGGGCCGCTTGGCGTGTCGAACCTGATCACACAGCCAATGACACGGGCCTTTGTTCAAAGCTGTCAGGAATATGGAATTCCTTACAATCCAGATTTCAATGGCGCGGTGCAAGAAGGTTCAGGCCCCTACCAGACAACTACAAAGAACGGCCGCCGCTGTTCTGCGGCAGTGGGGTATTTGAACCCAATCAAGAACCGGATCAACCTTACCGTACGCACCGATGCTTTTGTCAAAAAGGTGGTTATCAAAGCGAACCGTGCAACTGGTGTAGAAGTCTGGTCCGCCAAGGCCGGGTCAGAAACCATCGTAGCGGCATCCGAAGTGCTGATCACCACTGGCGCGATTGGCACACCCAAGCTGATGATGCTGTCCGGGCTTGGGCCAGCAGCGCATTTGCGCGAACATGGCATCGACGTCGTTCAGGACTTGCCCGGCGTGGGTGAAAACCTCAACGATCACTTCGGTATCGACATTGTCGCAGAGCTGACAGGGCATCAGAGCCTTGATAAATACAACAAGCCGCATTGGGCGGTCTGGGCCGGCCTTCAATACATGATGAACCGCACTGGCCCTGTTGCGTCAAACGTCGTTGAAGGCGGGGCGTTTTGGTATGCCGATGAAAACGCGCACTCACCCGACCTACAGTTTCATTTCTTGGCCGGTGCTGGGGCAGAAGCGGGTGTTCCTTCGGTGTCTAAGGGCGCATCGGGGATCACATTAAACAGCTACACTCTGCGTCCCAAATCACGTGGAACTGTGCGCCTGCGCTCCTCCGATCCTAAGGACATGGCGTTGGTTGATCCAAATTTCCTGAGCCACCCTGACGATCTGAAAACTTCAATTGAAGGGGTAAAGATCAGCAAGGAGATTTTCGGCCAGCCATCCTTGCAAAAGCACATCCGAAAAACCAGTTTTCCCGACGATAGTGTACAGACGCAGGCGGATTATGAGGCCTATGCACGTCAGTACGGGCGCACCTCGTATCATCCGACCTGTACTTGCAAGATGGGTGCTGACAGCGATCCGATGGCCGTTGTCGATCCGCAATTGCGGGTGCGGGGTGTCGATGGGCTGCGGGTTTGCGACAGCTCAGTCATGCCCTCGCTTGTCGGGTCGAACACAAATGCACCGACGATTATGATCGGTGAAAAAGCCTCGGATATGATCCGCGGCAATCACTGAACCCTAATAACGATCCTCCCCCAAACTCGCCCGCCCTTTCATCGGGCGGGCGCTTTTTGCTTAAGATATTGCTTAGTCGAAATCAGGGGCCCAAGGCACAAGGTCCTTACCAACGATCCGATAATTTGTATGGGTCAAGACGTCGATCCGCGCCATGTCCACCGAGGACAGCGTGAAATCCATAATGTCAAAATTCGCGGCAAGATTGGCGCGTTTCGTTGACATTGTGTTGATGCTGACGCCTTTTTGCAGGATCCAGCGCAAAACAACTTGCGCTGCGGTCTTGTCATAAGCCGCACCGATTTCGGCAAATTGCGGGTGCTTGAACACCTCGCCCCGCGCAACGGACGAATACGACGACAGTGGAATGCCGGTTTCTGATGCGGCGGCAAGTAGGATATCTTGATTGAGCAGGGGATGAAACTCAACTTGATTGGTGACAATTGGTGTCTCGATCATCTTGACTGCATCGCGCATCATCTGTGCAGTGTAATTCGACACTCCGATGTTGCGTGTCAAGCCGCGTGTTTGGGCCGCTTCAAGAAGTTTCAATGATCCTTCGATCTGAAAATCCGCTGGCGGCCAATGCAACAGCAAAACATCCACATAGTCAGTTTGCAGCGCCTTCAGGCTGGCCTCCACCGAGCTCAGAAATCTGCTTTCATCAAAGTTGTCATTCTCGACTTTGGTGGTAATACAAAGATCTTGGCGGGCAATGCCAGTTTCTGAAATTGCGGCACCGGTCTCCGCTTCGTTGCGATACATCTGGGCCGTGTCGAATGCCCGATATCCAACCTCGGCAGCTATCAGTATCGCGTCGCGACATTCATCCGCCAAAAGTGGATATGTGCCAAAGCTACGCTGATGAGTTCTCTGGAAATAAATGTTCATAGTGTCCTCCCTTTCGCTTCGCATTAGTAACTCATTAGTTACTTGTTGGCGAGTCTGAATTGGCCTTGATTGGTTTCCTATTTGACGGCATATTGGATTAACTAGATAGTTACTTAGTGGTTCTTACAGCGATACAAAGGAAGGCGAATGCCTCAGATAATGACAGCAAGAGACGCAGCAGAGTTGATCCCTGACGGGGCAATCGTAGCTGTTAATTCCTCAAGCGGATTATGTTGTCCTGATGCGGTCTTGGCTGGCATCGGGGAGCGTTTTGATGAAACCGCAGCACCTTCTAACCTGACCACAGTCCATCCCATTGCCGCTGGTGACTTCTTTGGCACCAAAGGTGTCGATCACATTGCAAAGAAGGGGTGCCTGTCACGTGTGATCGGGGGCTCTTACCCCAGCGGCCCGACCAAAGCAGACCCACCGTTGATCTGGCAGATGATAATTGCCAATGATGTGGCCGCTTACAATGTCCCTTCCGGTATCATCTTTGATATGCTGCGCGAAGGCGCGGCAAAGCGGCCCGGCGTTCTGACTAAGGTTGGGATGGAGACATTCGTTGATCCAAGGCTTGAAGGCTGCGCGATGAATGATTTGGCGCGGGAAACGTCGATAGTAGATGTTCGCGACTTTGAGGGGGAAGAGTGGCTTTACTTCAAGGCCATTTCGCCGGATGTGGCGATTATTCGCGCGACAACGGCTGACACACGCGGCAACCTTAGCTTTGAACACGAAGGGGCATACCTTGGTGCGATGGAAATGGCGCTGGCGGCGCGCAACAGTGGTGGGACTGTGATTGCACAGGTCAAACGTATCGCCGCTGCGGGCTCCATCCGACCTCATGATGTGACGGTCCCGGGTATCCTTGTTGATGTGATCGTGGAAGCGCCTGAACAATTGCAAACAACCGCCACGGCATATGATCCGGCTATCTCGGGTGATCTTATCCGTCCGATGGATACTTTTAAAAATGCCGAATTCAATCTTGGCAAGGTCATCGCGCGCCGTGTGGCGATGGAGATGCAGCCGGGTTGGGCGGTCAACATCGGTTTTGGCATTTCCGCCAATGTCCCGCGCATCTTTGTAGAAGAGGGGTGTCATGGTGATGTCACTTGGATGATTGAACAAGGTGCTGTGGGCGGCGTGCCGCTGTTGGATTTTAAATTCGGCTGTTCCGCGAATGCAGAAGCTTTTGTCGCCTCACCGCACCAATTTTGCTATTTTCAGGCCGGCGGGTTTGATTGTTCGCTGTTGTCATTCCTTGAGATTGGCGCAGATGGGTCGGTGAATGTATCCCGGCTTTCAGCGACACCACACCGAACGGCGGGGGCAGGCGGGTTTGTAGATATTACGTCAAGGGCGCGAAAGATTGTATTCTCTGGCATGTTCAATGCTGGCGCAAAGATGCGGCTTGAGGATGGCCAGGTTGTCATTGATCATGAGGGCAAGATCGCCAAATTCGTGCAGGCCGTTGATCAAGTGTCGTTCTCCGGCTCACGTGCGGTCGCCCAGGGGCAGGATGTCACGTACGTGACTGAACGCTGTGTGATCCGATTAGAGGCGCGCGGACTTGTCGTAACTGAGGTCGCACCTGGGATCGATCTTCAACGTGATATTCTTGATCAAGTGTCTGGCACGCTTCATGTCGCTGATGATTGCAGAACAATGGAAGCAGCACTGTTTGTTGACGCTCCCATTGATCTGGCGCGACACATCTCCGCATGATTGAACTGACGATCAAAAGCGGGGTTGCGCGGCTGGTCTTGAACCGACCTGACAAGCTGAATGCGCTCACCGCTCAGATGTGCCGCGACCTGTTGGCGCGCTGTCTTGAGATCGAGCAAAGCAATGCACGCGTTGTAGTGCTATCAGGCGCAGGAAAGGCGTTTTGTGCTGGTGGGGATATTGGCGCTTGGTCCACCCTTTCGCCAGAGACATTTGCCGATCATTGGGTGCGCGACGGACATCTTGCTTTCGACGCGCTGGCACGGCTTACGGTGCCGGTTATTGCCGTACTTGATGGGCACGCGTTGGGTGGTGGGCTTGAACTTGCCGCCTGCGCCGATTTGCGTATCGCCGAAGAGCAGATCAAGATTGGCCAGCCTGAAACCGGCCTTGGCATCATTCCGGGATGGTCCGGTACGCAACGTGCCGTGCGCCGTTTCGGGGCACAGGTTGTTCGCCGTATGGCTTTGCTGGGCGAAGTTTTTGGTGCTCCAGAAGGGCTGGCATTGGGCCTTGTCGATGAGGTTGTTGCGCAAGGGTCGGCCTTAATGCGCGCAGACGAGGTTGCCCAAAAGGTGCTATTGCGCGGTCCGCAAGCTACCAAACTGACGAAGATGTTGATCAACGCGGCTGATGGCGAAGACACTGAGCGCGTACTCGACGCTCTTGCCGGGCGCATTGCCGCTGGAACATCAGAACTTGAAGAAGGTATCGCCGCATTCCATGAAAAACGTGCGCCAAACTTTTGAAGAAGGGATAAAATATGATACGCCATCTTGTACATCTTCGTTTTAAATCCGAAGTTTCTAACGCTGAAAAGCAGAGCATTTACAATAATTTGGCTGGATTATCCGACCACATTGACGGAATCCTTGATTTTCAACACCGCCAGAATGTTTCTGTCGAAACACCACTCGTGCGTGGCTTTTTGGACATGTTCTGGTTTGACTTTCGGGACGAGGCTGTTCGCGACATTTATCTTGTGGATCAAAAGCATCAGGAGATTGGCGGCCGTATTGTCGAGAAGCTCGAAGGCGGCGCCGATGGTGTTTTCGTGTGTGATATCGAACTCTGATGCAGCCAGCTGATCGTGAATTTCTGATATCCCTATTTGACGCCGCAATTGCAGCGGCTGATCCGTTTATTGTTCTAAAACCGGTAATGCCTGCGAAACCGAAAGGGCAAACGATTGTTATCGGGGCAGGTAAGGGTGTCGCACAGATGGCGCAGGCCTTTGAAACGCTTTGGGATGGTCCGTTGAGTGGCGTGGTTGTAACCCGTTATGGATATGCGGCACCTTGCAAACACATCGATGTCATTGAGGCCGCGCACCCTGTTCCTGACGCAGCAGGTGGAAAGGCGGCGCAGCGACTACTTTCGGCGGTTGCGGATCTGAACAGTGATGACCTAGTTGTCACGCTCATTTGTGGCGGCGGCTCTGCCTTACTATCAGCCCCACCTGACGGTTGTACTCTCAAAGATGAACAGCTGCTTAACGAAGTCTTACTTGCCTCCGGCGTCCCTATTGGCGAGATGAATGTTATTCGCAAGCATTTTAGCTTGATTAAAGGGGGGCGGCTGGCAGCAGCGGCATACCCCGCGCGTGTTGTCAGTCTTGTCGTTTCGGACGTGCCTGGTGATAATCCTGCGCAGGTCGCTTCCGGCCCTACTGTGCCTGATGGCATGACCCTTGAGGATGCGATGCGGATCATCCAGACGCGAAATCTTGAATTACCGACTGCTGTTTTGAATGCTCTGTCGGAGGCCCCGCAGCCTGACGACCCGAGGTTTGCAAACAATGAAGTTCATGTCATTGCGTCAGCCCGGTTGTCTTTGGAGGCGGCCGCCAGCAAAGCAGAAAGTGCAGATATTGCATCAGTCATCCTTTCGGACAGTATTGAAGGGGAAGCTGCCGACATCGGGATCATGCATGCTGCGATAGCCCGCGAAGTGGCCCTGCGAAACCGGCCCTTCAAGGCGCCAATTGTAATTTTATCGGGCGGCGAGACCACGGTCACCTTGCGAAACCGTGATGGGCGTGGCGGGCGCAATACTGAGTTTCTGCTGGCTTTCGCCAATGCCATTCAAGGGCAAACCCAGATCGCAGCCCTTGCCGCTGACACTGACGGAATAGACGGTTCTGAGGACAACGCGGGTGCATTCGCAACCGGTGAAACCGCAGCGGCGATGCGCGCCGCTGGAACCGATCCAAGGGTGGCGCTTGCACGAAACGAGGCCTGGGATGCTTTTGCAGCGGTAGAGACGCTTTTTGTGCCCGGTCCGACTGGGACCAATGTTAACGACTTCCGTGCTATTTTGGTGCGCTAAGCAACGAGCAGTTCAAAGGTCAAATATCAATCGATTTTGACCCGATTGGACGCAGACCCCATCCTGATTGAACACCTCGACGTCCAGCGTGACAACACCACGTTTACCGGACGAGGTCAGACGCTTTTGCGCAACGCAGAAAACTGCGCGAATGGTGTCATCGGTGAAAACAGGCTTGGTAAACGCCCAAGTCCATCCCAGTGATGCCAGAGCATCAATGCGTGCAGGAGCTGTGTTTTTCAGCCCGTCGATCACGGATAGGATCAACAGGCCATGCGCAACCCGTTTTGGAAACCCGCGAGCCTGTGCTGCGGCATCGTCCATGTGGATGGCGTAGCGATCCCAAGAAAGGGTAGCAAAAGCGTCAATCTGTGCGGCGGTGATTTTGCGCTCAGCTGTTTCGAATTGATGCCCAAGTGCGAGCGCGCTGTATCCGTAAACGCCTTCTTCAAGGATCATGTCGGAACGGGCGCATCCTCGCGCAGCAACCCGTTATGTTTCAGTTCTGCCCAGAAATCCACGGGAATGTCATGGCTGAACCATGCCAGGTTCTGGTTCAGCTGCTGAACTGTCCGCGTCCCTGCGACAAACGATGGAATGGCAGGGTGAGCGACCACAAATTGCAAGGCCGCCGCAGGCAACGGCACGCCGTGATCTGCGCAAATTGCTTCGATCTTGCGAACGCGGTCCATAATATCCTCAGGTGCAGGGGCGTAGTTGTATTTCGCACCTTCCTTAGCCCCTGTCGCCAGAATGCCAGAGTTAAAGCCGCCCCCAACAACAACCGCAGCACCGCGCTCAATACACATCGGTAGGAAGGTGTCGTGTGCTTCCTGCTCAAGCAACGTGTAGCGCCCTGCGAGCAGGAAACAGTCAAAGTCGCGTGCTTCCAGTGCGGCTTGACAGACCTGCCACTCGTTCACGCCGACACCGATGGCCTTGACGACCCCTTCGTCGCGCAATTTCGATAGCGCTTTCCATGCACCGTCCATCGCTTGTTTGAAAACCTCAGGCTGTTCGTCACCGCGCGTGAAAACATCAATGTCGTGGATGAAAACGATGTCCATCCGCTCAAGCGCAAGCCGTTGAAGACTATCCTCAAACGCGCGCATTGTGCCATCGTAAGAATAGTCAAATTCCATGTTAAAGGGTGCGGCATTGGCCCATGGTTCAAAATTGATGCTGCTACGTTTGGCGGGGACCAAGCGCCGACCGACCTTAGACGAAAGCACGTAGTCATCCCGGTTTTTCCAACGCAAAGACTGACCCGTTCGAAGCTCAGCGAGACCATGTCCGTACATCGGGGCAGTGTCGTAATACCGTACGCCCGCGTCCCAGGATGCCTGGAACATGCCGTCCGACGTTGTCTCGTCAATTTCTCTAAAGATGTTGCCCACAGGGGCGGTGCCGAAGCCAAAAGTCGTGACATCAAGATCGACGCGTCCAAACTTTTTTGTTTTTAGAGGATCCATTGCTTCACTCCCATAAGTAACCATTTGGTTATTTGTGGAACAAATGCCGATCCAAATCAAGCATTGAATCCCTTGACGGAATTCATGGGCGCTTCTATAAGTAACTAAATAGTTACAAAGGATCTGTTTAGAAATGTACTTCACTGAACTACACGAACAAGTCCGCGATATGACGCGCAGCTTCGCTAATGATGTGATCCGCCCGGTCGCAGAAGAACTGGATCGCGATGAACGGTTTCCCGCCGAAATCTATGCGCAAATGGCAGAATTGGGCCTATTTGGCATCTGCGTGCCCGAGGACATGGGCGGGCCAGGCTTTGATACAGTGGCATATGCGGTTGTCATGGAAGAACTCTCGCGTGGCTATGCGTCAATCGCGGACCAGTGCGGCTTGGTTGAACTTATTTCTACACTTTTGGTCAGCCACGGTACAGACACGCAGCGAGCACAGTGGTTGCCTGATATCCTAAAAGCCAAGACCCGCGTTTCGTACTGCATCACCGAGCCCGAAGCCGGTACCGATGTGTCAGGTATCCGTACCACAGCAGTACGGGATGGTAATGGCTGGGTGCTGAATGGCGGGAAAATCTGGATACACAATGCGCCAGTGGCGGATGTCGGCCTTGTACTGGCACGGACAGACCCTGACGCAGGGCATCGTGGGATGTCAATTTTTATTGTGGATTTTCACAGTGCGGGCGTTTCCCGTGGGCCCAAGGAGCACAAGATGGGCCAGCGTGCGAGCCACGTAGGGCCGGTGAATTTTGATAACGTTAAACTACCAGCCGAGGCGATGCTTGGTATTGAGGGGCGCGGGTTTCACATGATGATGTCCGTTTTGGACAAAGGCCGCGTCGGGATTGCAGGGCTTGCTGTCGGCATTGGGCAGGCTGGACTAGAAGCTGCTGTGGATTACGCGGCGCAACGCAAACAATTCAAAAAGCCAATTGCAGAGTTTCAGGGCGTGCAATGGCTATTGGCCGATATTGCAAAAGATGTCGAAGCGGCGCGACTGCTGGTTCATTCCGCTGCGCACAAGCTTGATATAGGCGCCGATGCGACCAAGGCTTGCTCAATGGCAAAGTGCTTTGCCGGGGATATGGCAGTCGCACGGTCTGCCGATGCGCTACAGGTCTTTGGCGGGTCCGGCTACATCAAGGGTTTTGAAGTTGAACGGTTGTACCGTGATGCCAAGATCACCCAGATATATGAAGGCACCAACCAGATCCAGCGCATGATCATCGCGCGCGAGTTAATGGCCAAAGGCGCCACAGCATGACGGGTGCTGCACTTGTCACCGGATCTACCCGAGGGATCGGATTGGCGACAGCCAAAGCGCTTGCCCTTGAAGGGATGCACATTGCCCTTAATGGCCCCTTCGATGACGATGAATTGCAAGACGCTTGCGCTGACATCGCAGCTATTGGGGCTCGCGTTGTGGCTGCGCCCTTTGATGTCAGCAATCTGTCCGCACATGAACCCGCGCTTGCCAAGATCGAAGATGCAATCGGTCCCCTAACCACATTGGTCAACAACGCAGGCGTCGGCGTGATGCAGCGTGGCGACATGTTTCACGTGACCGAGGAGAGCTATGACCGTTGCATGAACATCAATACAAAGGCGATGTTCTTTCTCAGCCGGTGCTTTGCAAAACGCCTGCTCGCTAGAGATCGGGCAAATGCGTTTTGTTCGATCATCAATGTCACGTCTTCGAACGCCGCAGCGGTGGCAGTGCAGCGCTCCGAATACTGCGCATCCAAGGCTGCGGCAGCGATGATTTCTAAAACCCTGGCGGTTCGGCTGGGCCCTGAAAACATTGCAGTCTATGATGTTCAACCCGGGCTGATTGCCACAGATATGACAGCACCAGTGATCGAACAATATGCGCAACGCGCCGCAGATGGGCTCACGCTTTTTCCGCGCGTTGGTCAGCCTGAAGACATGGGTAAGATCATCGCGTCACTTGCAACGGGCAAGCTACCTTACACAACAGGACAAGTTATTTCTGCCGACGCGGGCATGCTTGTCCCCCGTTTTTGAGGATTTGAAATGAAAATCACACTTCCCGATACATCTGGTGTCCTTTCTGATTATACGCTCACGGGCACTCCGATTGCTCAGGCGCAGTTGACGCCGTCCTCGGCGCGTATCGTATTCTCTGCCGCTCATGTGGTTGCTGATCCCTTTACTGCTAACGACCCACATGGCCCCGCGACAGTGGATTGGGAGGCGACAATGGCTTTCCGCCGCCATCTCGCGGGCTTAGGTTTGGGGATCGCTGAGGCCATGGATACTGCGCAGCGCGGCATGGGCCTTGAATGGAGCGGTGCGTTGGAGTTGATCACACGCACCAAGGCCGAAGTGCCCGATGCGTTGGTGTTTAACGGCTGTGGCACGGACCAACTGGCGCCCGAAGATGCAAAATCCTTGGATGATGTGATCGCCGCTTATCTTGAACAAGTCGAGGCGATCCAAAAAGTCGGTGGGCGTATCATCCTTATGGCATCCCGCGCATTGGCACGTGTGGCGACGTCGTCAGACGATTATCTAAGTGTTTATGCCAAGGTGTTGGACGCATGCGACGCACCCGTTATTCTGCATTGGCTTGGCCCTATGTTTGATCCGAATTTGGCAGGGTACTGGGGCAGCGAAACCTTCGAGGGCTGTCTCGAAACATGCCTAGAGATGATTGTGGCCAATCAATCCAAAGTTGACGGTATTAAGATTTCTTTGCTGGACAAGGACAAGGAAATTCAGATGCGCCGTCGTTTGCCGGATGGTGTCAAGATGTACACAGGTGATGACTTCAACTACCCCGAGCTTATCGAAGGGGACGACGAAGGGTATTCTCACGCACTTCTTGGTATTTTCGACCCGTTGGCGCCTGCGGCTGCTTACGCTGTATCGCGTCTGTCCCAAGGGGACGCGGCCACGTTTCGCGCCACGCTTGATCCAACAGTTCCACTTGCACGGCAAATCTTTCGCGCTCCGACACAGCATTATAAAACAGGCGTGGTGTTTCTCGCTTGGCTTAACGGTTTTCAGGATCATTTCGTGATGCTGAACGGGGCACATGCGGCGCGACCTTTGCCTGATTTTGTAACGATCTTCAAACAGGCGGAATCCTGTGGCTTGCTGCGAGACCCCGAATTGGCCGTCGCGCGCATGAAACGGTTGCTGGGCGTTTATGGCATTGCGTGATTTTTCAAATGATCATTCGGCGCTTGCCTTGAATACAGCAACGCTGGGTCATAACCTTGAGGGATATGGGGCAGGATGGTCGCCCGAACAAGTGATAGACGCCTGTGCCGCGCGCGGCTTTGGCGGCATCGTCTTTTGGCGCCGTGAAATCGGGGATCGTGCGGTTGAAATCGGCGAGCGGGTGCGCAGTGCTGGACTTGAAGTCACGGGGCTTTGCCGCACGCCATTTTTTACCGGGACAGACGCCGAGGATGACGATGCGGTTCGCGCCAGCATAGACATGGCCGCTGCGCTAGGCACGGAAGTCCTGACCATTGTGACTGGCGGCACTGACCCAGATACTAAGGGCATTGTTGAAAGCCAAAAACGCCTCGCCGACCGCCTGATGCAGATAGAACCATATGCTGTGAAATCCGGCGTGCGCCTAGCGCTCGAACCGCTCAATCCGATGTTTGGCGGCAATCGCACCTGTATTTTTACCGTCGCTGATGCGCTCAATGTTTGTCAGGCGACTGGATCAGACTTCATCGGCGTCGCCGTAGATGTTTATCATGTGTGGTGGGACCGCACCCTGGCACAAACTCTGCCAGAGGCGCGTGGAAAGATCCTTGGGTATCACCTGTGCGATTGGATGGAGAACACGCGCGATATGCTCCTTGATCGCGGCATGATGGGGGACGGCGTCGCCGATCTGAAGGCGCTGCGCGGCATTGTCGAAGGGGCAGGATACGTCGGCATGTGTGAGGTCGAGATATTTAGTGAGGCTTGGTGGAAACGGGATCCAAACGAGGTTCTGGATACAATCATCGAACGTTTCAAGACGGTATGCTGATACCCGGATCATGCTGGTGTCCATGCATAGCAGCGAATTACGTAGCGACTTTGGTTTAGGGAATAGAGATGTTAGAAACAGGTATCAAAAATGAAAGCCATACCGCTCTTGGGATTTCAAAAGTGTGTTTGGTTTTGTGTTACATGACTTGTTTGGTCCTAGTTGCAAGTGCACTGATTTTTCAGGACCAAATCGCAGATTCATTAGGTGAAAGAGCATTGGCGTTGCCGATAGATTATTCCGCGCTGCTGGTTTTTCATTAGGTTAGAGTTTTAGCAGTTCTTAATGACGTTGACGGCCCAACGGTAAAATGGGGTAACAGTGCCTAAGTTCGGATTCCTGCAGCGATTATACGGCGGCGAAGCTGTCGCTCGACACATCAGTTGACGTACGAGAAGAAATCAGGGGGCTCATCATCGAGCCGTATCCATCGCCAGAGTTCTTGCCGGACGACTTGTTGGACGGCCATCACCAGCGAAAATGCTCATGACGTGATTGAGACCTACGGACCATTGGATCAAGAAGCCCTCTGATATGGCGTATAGCCGCCTCATTCCTGTCTTTCGGTCCAGGGTGAAGAACCCCAGCTTCGATCCTAATGGGCATATTAGAGGTCGTTTCCGCAAAAAACTTAGCTCGATGCATACAGTGGCAGCCAACCGAGGGCATAATAAGTCTGTTCGCAGATCTAGGCATTCCAGGATCATACGTATCTTTATAAAATAACATAAGATAGATTATGCGTATTTTATCAATAATATATTTTGTGTTGTAATGATATACTAATGGAGTCATGCTGCTTACACCCTACCCGCTAGGATGCTTCACATGCTTCGCACATTTCAAAAATACTCAATT
>Ga0189291_100236_pt1 | contig 35066 bp, 37 predicted proteins | sample UW1redminimetaG_FD_130331 | JGI IMG/M metagenome (GOLD analysis project Ga0189291, IMG submission 130331) | Marine microbial communities from the Costa Rica Dome - UW179B-red mini metaG | ecosystem: Environmental > Aquatic > Marine > Oceanic > Photic zone | place: Costa Rica: the Eastern Pacific... | reverse complement strand
TATTTGGATAGTTGCCTGAATGTCTGGATTGGTGAATTTCAAGGTGCGAAGTTTTTAGCAGTGAGTGACCGCTAAGGGCCGGGAGTTCTGATCACATTCGAAAATATAAGGTCGACAATGGGCTCCAAGCAGCCATCTAACGCATCGTACGCAAGTCACACACTCAAAAGCGTGGCGAACGGCAGCTGAGTGGACATAATGACCAAACGCAAAGATCGCCGAATTGGTGTTAAGGGCGGAAAGCAGACTTTGGCACGTTAAAAAAGTGGCTGCCCCATACAAGTGACCCAAGCATTTGCCATATCAACTTTGCCTGTCTTATCTACAGCATTGTTGCGAATGCAGCTTTGGCGCATTGCTGCGACGGCACCCCAAGTATTGTGGTTCTCTTCGATTCCCGAAACGCTGGCTGCAGTTGCATCGTCGTAAGAACACACAGAAAAAATGTCGTCTTTGTTGAACCCCAAAACAACGCCTTGGAAGAAACAGCTTTTAGTCACGTCAAGATTGACCGACTTACGGCATAGCGCCAACGCATCAGCCTTAACTTGTTCCGCACTATAGTTCCCTCTAAACACAGGTTCTCCCGCCATTGCTTGGTAACAACGGATAGGCTCCTCGGCGAATACCGCTACTTCACTGAGGCACACATCAGCAATTTCGTTCTGGTTAAGTGCAGCTTGGTGGCCGGCTTGGGAACACTTCCCCGAAACTTTTCTTGCTGTTAAATCTGTTTGTTGCTCTTCACCAAAGAGACAGAACCCAACAGAAGCACCAAAATCGTACCCATTTACTGAATTGTTTGCAAAACGCAGGCCGTCTTGTGATGCACTTTGATAGACACAGCTCTCAAAATTGTACGTGCAGGCTTTTATAGCTTCGGACCAAGGAGCACCCTTTTTGATGGCGGCTGAGAAACAAGCGATAGGATAATCAACCGCTGGTGTGTTTCGACAAAGGTTTTCGGCATTTTCCAAAACCCACTCTGTGGCCTTTGCATTGCTACCGTCCCATTGGAGACCATTATTCATAATGCTAGAAACGCATTGTGCGGCGTTATCTTCTTGCGCACTAGCGGTTGAAGCAAAGCCGATCAACGAAATTACCATCCCGAAAAACAATGCCAAGAAACTTGCTGATTTGATCGCACGAGATATATACGAATCCATTGTATATCCTATCTAATTTCGCAGAAAACTGATTTGCTTGAAGTCGTCAATTGGGCCGTGTTCCCACTAGTGAATAGTGTGGCTTCACCATTTGAGAACTTAACGCCAACACTCGTAGGCACCCTTATGAGAGCAAGCTGATTGCCACTTCCCAGCGCAATGCTGGCAATAGAAACGTTTCCAGAATCTGCTATTTCAATGGTCATATTTGAACCATCATCACACAAGTAGCTTTTGGTTCCGGCTGCCTGGTCTACGGCTTTTTGTTGGGAAGGCTGAGGCAACTGGAAACCGCCGCCGTTGCTGTTCTGCTGAACAGGCTGCTGCTGTGTTGGCTGGGGCAGAACAAAGCCCGAGCCACCGCTGTTTTGTTGCACGGGTTGCTGTTGTTGCATGGGCTGAGTTTGCACTGGCTGTGACAAGGATGAACATGACTGCAGGAATTGGTTGATCGCCTGTGACGCCCCAACACTGCTCGCATTGCGTAAATCGCCTCCAACAATGCCGAAAGCTATTTGCTGCGCGCTTTGCATCGCCGTCCAAATTGGATCTTTGGGGCTCATTGCAAACCGAACACCTGCCCACTCGCTCGTCTCTTCAAAAACTTTACCCTCAAAACCATATGCCTGTTGCGATACGGCAATGAACGTTTGCACAGGTGCACCATGTTGGAGAGCTCCATAGTCGACCAAAAATGATGTCAAAATGCTTCCATCAGGTTCACATGACGCGTTGAATCCAATCGCATCTGTCTCGGGAATGCCAAAAGACAAATTTGAAACAAGTCGACCAGTTGCAAAATCTTCAAAGCTGGAATGGAACCATTTCAACCCATCATTTAAAGGCACAGCGTGCTCTTGATTGTAGTTGTTTTGCTGTTGAGCTGTTTGAATGTTGTTCCAACCACAGTGAGCTTTGAAAATATCAATTGCGGTACGCGAACCCTTGAGGCCGATCTCCGTTGAGACACCCTCAAAAATAAACCGCGCACGGGTGCCAGCCTGCAATGCCGCGATTAGTGGGTCATTTGGACCAACAACGGTTTCGGGGACAAAACCCACCATGCCGTTTTCGCTAAGGGTGCTTCGATAGTCAAATCGTTGCCCATCAACATCAATTTGTAATGGCAGGACGGATCCAACAAAGCCGTTTTCAATTGCTGCCCATGGAACTGACAATCTCGCTGCAAGCCCTTCGCCTTGGCAGGCAAGTATTACCCCGCTGTCTTCTTCGCAGTCGTTGCTACAATCTGCGACGGAGATAGAGGCTTCGTTGCCAAATGCACCCCAAGTACGTGAACTCTGTGGAGGTTGTTTCTGAGCAACTGGTACGTTTTGAATGCTCTGATGACTAACATTTACGCTATATGAGATCTCGTAAACTGCACCGTCGCCGCGAAGGGTCGTTGTAAAATTTCCAGCCTGATGATTATCATCAATCGAGAAGTTGCCGATTTGATCACTTGCGTTAAATGAATCCCACTCGCGCAAATCAATTGACACACCTCCGGCGGCGTTCAAATCGGCGTTTGGATTCCAAACTTGGCCTTCATTGATACTATGCGCATTGCCATCGCCAGAAGGAAATCGCTGACCGTTGCTTGCAAGTAAGAAGATTTCATCTCCACCAAAACCAAACGTGGTTTCAACGGCTTTTACAGAATTAACTTGCACCCGCATTGATCGCCCGCTCACATTTGGAGGTGTAGAAGGTGCCGGCGCCTCTGTGAAAAAACTGTCCTCAACCTGATCAATAGCAACTGCAGCCCCTAGGGTCAAAAGACCAAGCGCAACACCTTCTGCAACATTTATGTTTGGCGAGCTATCACTTATGTTCGCTGTATTGTTCGAGTTTTGGCTTTGAGTCTGACCGTCATTCACGCCTCTAACCCAAACAAGTTTGTCGGGGTTATTCTTCACACAAGTCTCTATGTAAGCAAACATGCTTGAAAGCCGTTGGGCGTCTGCCTCGGTGAATTGATCTGCTGCACGTACGCGTTCCAGCGTCTGTGAGAAAGATGCTAGACGCTGCTGTCCATCGTCTTTTTCTGGTGTGAATGTGAGAACGAGTTGTTGGCCAATAAACTGCGTTGAAAACTGACCAAGTGTTGATATCGGACTGGGCAGTCCTGCGGAAAGCACATAAGCCGACTCTTGTTGGCCTTTCTTAATCTTTGAAAGCTTATTGTCGAAGTTAACTATGCCGTAGCTGCATCTATCTTGATGTACGATGCCTCGTTCACCTTGAGCAGCAATGAAAGTAAGACACCCAGGACAAGGATTAAGTGTAGAACCTACTTCCTGCCACACACCAGTCACCGGTCCGACTCCATGTCGTACTGTTTTCAATACATCGCTCTGCGCCAAACTGGTAGTGGTCCAGCCAGCCATTACCAACAGTATGATGGCGAACAGTGTTTCTAGTTTTCTAAACATCGACAGTTTCTCCAAACTCGCCAGCTTTGTGTAAATGCTTTACTACAATCAAAGCTTCCATTTGCTCGAGGCATATATCCTCAAGCGGCTATACTATTGTGTTCACCAACTATTTGATCCGACAGCTCTCGATTGCAATAGGGAACGATTTTCCTGCAATTATCAAGCCTTGAAAACATGAAGTTGTTAGATTGTATACAGGTGTGCCAGCGCACAAACGCGCCGCATTGAGTTCTGCCCAGTTCGCGTTCCCATTCCGGTCCCATGGCACGTTTCCTGCCATCACGTATTGAAAGCAGTGGGCTGACGCTATCGAAGATTGATCTTTGCTACAAACGGCTGCTGTTATATCATCGGGGGAAACCGTCAGCCGGCCTCCCTGCCATTGATTCTGGCTGTTTAGCGCAAGCCCGCAAGCACCAAATTGACTTGGTTTTGGCTTAATGCGGCCATAAGTGTCACTTGCTAGATCTAAGAATTTCTTTTGAAAAAAATCCGCTGGAGTGCCTTCGACGTTGTAGGTTAGCTCATCTTTGGAAGTAATGCCGAAGGCGAATAATTCGCAATAACGCGCTTCTCGGTGGTAGTTAATGGCTGCACAGCCATCACCTAGCCTCGAACACCAATTCGTGCAGTCCACAAGCTCGATGTTTTGCTGCGTTATTGGAACCGCTAGATTACGCAGCTGACCAAATGGAAACCAAGTAAAGTCAGATTGCGTTACCGCGTTAACCGATTGCATGTAGCGAACCGGATCATGCGGGTGACCAGTGTTTGTGGTTCCATAAAACACCCACTCTTTTTGGCCGACTGCATTAATGCAAGTCGATTGTGGGTGCTGGAGATGGCGAATTGCTTCGCTACGCTTGTATGCGCAAGATTCAGGATTACCTGATTGATGGTTTTGGCTCCGGTCGAGTAGAGTACCAAAATTGGCACCAACCGCCAGAGTTGACATTAAGGCTGCAGTAGTTGCCATGCAAAGCAACATCAGAACGCCTACAAGCCGCAGAAGTAATTGCTTTTGTGAACTAGTCGACTGGAATTCAGTTTTATACATCGTAAAATTGTCCGAATGTAAGTTGCTCAATACTTTGTACACAACAATTGTTTGCGAAATATTTGAATTGCTGAATTTGAATAATTAGGCGCGAATTGAATGTTCGGATTTATCATCGGCAGTTCGCCCCAATATCAGATTAACTTCATCTGGAACAATGCCGGGGCCGAATTGTTTCTGCAGCAAAGATAGGGGAGTGCGATACGCATTGGCACGATGCTCAGGATTTACCAGCAATCGAGCATAAACGTAGTGAGTGAACATCAACATTGCTTTCGCTTGCACCGTTGACATATTGACCAACGCCTGTTGCGCTGCTTTCGCAGGGCGTTCCGCGCAGGTAAATAGGAACTGCATCAAGACTTCGATTTGCGGAACGTTGCTACAAATATGGTGAAGCACCCGATCCAATTCCTCGCGAGCATTTACGGCAGCCAAGGCCTCACACTTTAGGACCTGAAGATAAACTTCAAACTGTGAGCCGGTTTTACATCTTTCCAGCGCCTGATTTATCGCAGCTAAACCTTCTTCATTTTGACCTTCAAATACACGCATTTGGCCAACAACAGGAAGAGAAGCGGACAATGCCATAGAATTTTTATGAACGCGTTCTGCAATTTCAAAGGCAAGGTCTCGGTATCCGTGGCCGATAAAATAGAGCAACTTGGCCGCAGGTAACAGGTAGGTTGGCTGATCCTGAATATGGGGCAAACTGTCTGTCACCAAAAGTTCGATTTCGTTTTCGTCCGTTTGCCGCGGATCATCATTTGAACTGAATAGCTGAACACCGTCTTGCAAATATTTCGTGTGCAAATTCGTCGCCAACATTATTTTAGAATGCCAGTCATCAGAATTGCGTTGCACTAGCGTTCGCAGCCTTTGATCATTCTCTGACCAATGACCCTTTATGCCGGTAAATGTTTTGCCAGCCTCAATCAAGCCAACGGCAAGCGGAATTTGCTCGCCAGACTGTTTCGCAAGGTTAGTGCGAAGAACACCTGCGAGTTCGGTTGCAATGGCCTTAATATCTGGAGATGTCACTTTTGCACTTTGCACAGCAACCCTTCTCGCAAAGACGGTGACGCCAGTGCCAAATATGTAGCCGCGAAATACACATTCCAAAACATCATTTTCAAATATGAAGTTCAGTTCGACGCCAACTTCGGGTGCGTCACCACGAAATTGGCATGCATCTGGACAGTCAATGTCAAATGAAACCATTTTATCGGAGCTGAAATGTCTGCGAAAACTCTTATAGAATCTTTTCGAAAATGCATCCGCCGTCGACCCAAAGTCACTTATGTGTTCAAGTCCAAAAACTGGCCCTACAACCACTTGGCTTCCAACCGCTGTTGAGATCACTTTCTCGGGCCGGGCGACCCATATATAGCCTTCACCATACCTTGTCGCGATAAAAACTGGTTCTTTCGGATTGTCTGCAAGCTTCTGTCGAAGCCTATTGATGAGAAAATCGATGCTTCGATCCATGCTAGTTTTGCCGTCAGTGTTAATCGCATTCAGCAGCTGGGTTCGAGAAAGAACCTGATCTGGGTGTTTCACGAAAAACGAAAGCAATTTGGCTTCTGCACGTGTGAATTTGATAAACTCATGCTTGTCATTCTTTGCAGAAACAAACGCCTCATCAAAGTGGAGGCCTCCCAACACAGCAGTGTGCGACATAGAAATGGATTCCGTGAAATACTAAAAAGGACGCCGTCACAGGTTAGTTTGCAAAACCCACTCGGACAATCACTAATTATTTACTGATCAAGTTGCAGACTACCTAGAAAAAGTAGCCAACTGCACTACAGATCTTTCAGCAAATGTCCGAATTAGGCTGGATACAGCATCTTCTTGAGCGATGCCCAAAGTTTACTTTTGGGCTAGCAGTGGCGTTTGACTGCAAGTTTCTCAATGTCAGCTTTGGGCCGTTTCCAACCTAAACCCGATCAGGCAACCCCTTAAAACACACCCCTCTTTCGTCACCCTCGTGCTCGACACGAGGGTCCATGATGAGACGGCAAAATGGTAGATCTGAAATGCTCATGGTAGGCGAAGCTCACAATGGATTCTCGGGTCCAAGCCCGAGTAAAACGACGTAGCGAAGAAGGTTCACCGTGAGGCACGAGATTGGCCCCCCCCAATCCTCATTCTGAGCCTTTTTCCTCACCCTGAGCCGCCCTCCACCAACCCTCATCCTGAGCTTGTCGAAGGATGGGACAGCAGCGCACAATATGCATGGTTTCACGAGCTCACCATGAAGGTGGGGAATGGAGCAAATACTGGTTCCCCAAATAAACTTATCCCCGCCACCACAAACCCATGCCATGATCTGCGTGTCTTTCATTCAACCACGCGGCTTGCCGACGGGCAGGGGGTGGTCGGGGCAACCTGTTGGAAGATGGTGATGGGCCGCAAGACGTTTGCGGTGCGCGCGCCTTTATTTTCAATTGTCCTGCCTGACGCCGAGGGCAGCCGGAAGCCATCAGTGGGTCTGTACCCATTGCCCTTTAAAAAAGGGTGCGGTTTAGAGCGTTTGTTTAAAACGCTCTAAAACAGTGAATCGTGATGCAGGTAAAGGGATAAAAGGGTTTAGCTCCCTGGGGCAGTTGAGTTTAGCGGCGCACATCATCATAACATGCGAGGTCATTATGGTCTCATTTAAACATTTCTAGCGCATAACGAGCCCATAAAGACCTCGCATGCTGCAACATTTCCAATTCTGCCAAACCGCGCATCACAATTGTGGTGCTGCGGGTTTTTGCGTGGAAAAATTTAATGTTAAACCCGATCCCGCAACCCCATGAAAAACGCGCGGATTTCCTCAAAGGTGCCGCAGGTTTCAAATGCGACCAACGTTGCGCTGGTCCAGGGGCGGGAAGGGGCGAGTTCGGCTTCAAACGCTTCGACTTGCCTGATTTGCGCTTCGCTGAGTTTCAGTTTGCGCACCTCGCGCAGCATGGCCAAAAACTCGTGCACATTGTGCATAGCGCGGTAAGCATCAAACATCTCTTGCGCTTCATCCGGGTGGTCGCGCCACGAGCGGCCGTCAAATATTTCTTTAAACGTGCGTTGCCCCGCGCCAAAGCAGTTGTAGCGCACGCAGCCTTTAAATCCTTGTTGGTCCAGTTCCGCGTGGATGGTGCAGCTGTGCGCTTTGTCTAAATGCTTGCAAGGTACTGCGGCCTGCTTGTCGTATGCAAACATATTGGACTGGTCAAACGCCAGTGCAACGCAGCAATAGGCGGCACAATTGGCACAATCTGGTTCCAGGTTGATGTTTTGCAAATTGCTCGCCATGAGCCAGTGCTATCCGATACGTCAAACTATCGCAACCGTTTCAAAGTTTGACCATTTGATAAATAAATAAACTTCAATTATGGTCACCGCTTGTTGCAAGGGAAAAAGCGTATTGCGCCTTGCGATAGGGGGGCAATTTGTGAGACAACGGCCCCACATTTTTCCGCCAAACCCAAAACAGGTGAGCCATGAAATTTTTCGTCGACACTGCAGAAGTTGCAGACATTAAAGAACTCAATGAAACTGGTCTTTTGGACGGTGTTACCACCAACCCAAGCTTGATCGCAAAATCTGGCCGTGACTTCCTCGAAGTGGTCAAAGAAATTTGCGACATTGTTGACGGCCCAGTTTCCGCCGAAGTTGCCGCAACCGATTATGATGGCATGGTGGCAGAAGGCGAACACCTCGCCAAAATCGCCAAAAATGTTGTGATCAAATTGCCATTGACCATGGACGGCCTAAAAGCTTGTAAGTATTTCTCAGGCAAGGGCATCAAAACCAACGTCACCTTGTGCTTTTCTGCCAACCAAGCTTTGCTGGCCGCTAAAGCAGGTGCGACATATATTTCGCCGTTCATTGGCCGTTTGGACGATATCAACCTTGATGGCATGCAACTGATCGAAGACATCCGCACCATTTACGACAATTACGGCTACGAAACTGAAATTCTTGCAGCATCAATTCGCTCTGCAAATCACGTTTCTGATGCTGCCTTGTCTGGCGCTGATGTGGCAACCATTCCACCAAGCGTTATCCGCCAATTGGTGCAACACCCATTGACCGCAAAAGGCCTAGACGCCTTTGTGAAAGATTGGGCGTCGACAGGTCAAAAAATCCTTTAACTGACCGGGGTCTCAACCCCTACTTAAAGCGAACGGAATAAATGATGAGCGATAAAGCTTTGGAAGATGAAGTGCGCGCAGCGCTAGCCACTGTGCAATTGCCCGGCGGTGCCCCATTGGCAGGGTATGCAGGCATGAGCGACATCATCATTACCAAAGGCGCCATCGCGTTCGCCATCACCATCGCACCGGGACTAGAAGCCTCTTTTGCCCCGGTGCGTGATCAGGCTCAAGAAGCTGTTGCCAAAATTGCTGGCGAGCGCAAAGTGATGATTTCTGTCACCTCAGATCGCCAGCAAGCGCAAAAAGCCACTGCGGCCCCGCGCCAACCCGGCCCGCCGCCAAAAGAGCCAGTTAAAGGCATCAAATCCATCATCGCCATTGCCTCAGGCAAAGGCGGCGTAGGCAAATCTACAACGGCTGTCAATTTTGCGTTGGCGCTGCAAGCCAAAGGCCAAAAAGTTGGCATTTTAGATGCGGATATTTACGGCCCGTCTATGCCTAAATTGCTGGGCCTAGAAGGCAAACCCGCCATGCGCGACGATGGCATCTTCACCCCGCACGAAGCCTATGGCCTCAAAGTCATGTCCATCGGCTCCATGCTGGAAGGCGACCAAGCCGTCGTGTGGCGCGGCCCCATGGCCACCTCCGCCCTGCGCCAATTGCTGCGCGAAACAGATTGGGGCGACATAGATACGCTCGTGGTGGATCTGCCCCCCGGCACAGGCGACGTACATATTTCGCTCGTTCAATCCGTGCCCCTCACTGGCGCAATCATCGTATCAACCCCGCAAGATTTAGCCCTAATCGACGCCAAAAAAGCCATCGACATGTTCGCCCGCACCAAAGTCACCATTTTGGGCATCGTCGAAAACATGAGCTATTTCCTATGCCCATCCTGCGGCACCCGATCCGACATTTTCGGCTCCGGCGGCGCACAAGAAACCGCCAAAAAACTCGGCGTGCCGTTCCTAGGCACAGTCCCCTTGCACATGGACATCCGCGAACGCTCAGACGCTGGCACGCCTATCGTGGCCACCGCTCCGGAAAGTGCAGAAGCGAAAGCGTTTTTGGATATTGCTGAGGTGGTTGGTTGATTGGGTATTGCTGAGGCGTTTGGTAAGCTAGTTAGCGAGTTGCCTAGTTAGCCTTGATCCCGCATCAAGTGCGGGAATGCCCCTTGGGGACGCAAATCATCTCCACTCGGCATCCCCGGACTTGATCCGGGGTCGCTATCAATTTGCTATTCTGCCGACACATGCACTTTCGCGAACACTCAGATGTCGACACACCCATTGTTGCAACGGGACCGGACAGTGCAGAGGCGAAAGCATTTTTGGATATTGCTGTGTCTGTGGGGTGATTGGGTGCGGTCGCAATAGGGCACAAGTTCTCAGCAATGAGCCCTTGGTGTGCCTTGCATTCCATGTATTATCTAAGCAACTGGAAGTGAAGGTAAGTTCTATGACATTCGGCACTGAATTTTGGTCAGCCATAAGCGGTGCTTTGGTTGGTGGGTTAATCGCGCTGGTCGTGCAACTTGTCGCGATCTGGGCGGCAAAAAAGGAACGTAAGGCCGCTAAGAAGGAAAGGAGCATAGCACTGGCCCATTCTATTATGTTTAAAGTTATGCGCATCCACTCAAATCTGTACAATCTACACTTGCATCTGGAAGAGTCTTTCGCTGCAGTAGACCCCGCCTCACACAATAGACCCTGTTTATTCGTCCTGCCACTAGTGGGGACACCTGCTGATGTAGATTTCTCAGCTGAAGAAATGTCTCTTGTTTTGTCCTTTAAGGACGCTGAACTTACTGACATGCTTATGTCGCTAGATGGGATCCATAACAACTTGATTGAAGTGTTTGAAACTTACGCTGGCTTGCGCAACGAATTGCAAGCCAGTCTCCCTGCCGAGATGGAAGGTAACGTGGGCACGAGTAAGCTCACGAAGGAAGAGTGGATGCTTGCGGAGCCAAAAATGGTAGTAATGAATCAACTTCTTGTTGACGCCAGGACAAGGGCGAAATTGGACTATGATGACTCCAAAAAGGCTACTGATAGTCTACTTAAAGCGATAAATGATACACTGGGGTTGAAACTCGTGGTGGAGTTCAAAGCAGAAAAGCTTGCAGCACTTGCAGAAGCCATCAAGGTAAATACAGAGTAGACAAAGCAATTTGCTCAGCAACTAGGGTTCGACTTTTTGTCCACAAAGCAGACATATTCCCATAACTGACGAAGCATCACCGCACCACCGTAATCTTCTCCGCCGCCCGCGTCACCGCCGTATATAAATGCCTTGCGCGGTCTTCGCGGAAGGCCCAGCTTTCATCAAATAGGTACACATTGTCCCACTGGCTGCCTTGGGATTTGTGCACGGTTAGGGCATAGCCGAAATAGAACTCGTCATACTTTTTGCGCTCACCCCAGCCTAATTCAGCTTCTTTACCGTGGAAAAATTTTTCGTGGGTGGTGACGTTGGCGCGGTTTAGGCGGTCGCCTGCATCGTCTGGGTTGAGCACCATATCGAGCACGCCAAGGCCTTTATATTCAACGTCCTCGGCGATCCAGAGTTGGCCGTTCAAAAGTTGCTTTTGGTGGTTGTTGCGCAGGCAGATCAGGCGATCGCCCACAACCGGAGTTTGTGGCGGCAGCTCTTTGAGCGCGCGCACCCGATCATTATAAGAAATGCGGGTGGCGTTGGTGCCGCACAAGATTTGCTCGGCCTCCAACACCTCCTCACGCGCTACCTGATTTTTGCGCACCACTTTGCTCTCGCCGTAGGTGCCATAATCTAAGCGGCCATTTTCGCGGATTTCTAGTGACAATCGTACAATCGGATTGTCCTCAGCCTGCCGATGTATTTCGGTTAGCATGAAGTCTGGCTCCGCTTCGGTGAAGTAGCCCGTGTCGTGGATCGGCGGCAGTTGAAACGGGTCGCCCAACACCAAAATTTTGGTGCCAAACGACAATAGGTCTTCGGCCAACTGTTGGCCCACCATCGACACTTCATCGATCACGATCAGCTCGGCGTCGCAAATGTCGCTATCATCGTTCAGCTTGAACTGCGGCGTGCCTTCTTTGTCGTTCACAAACTTATAAATCAAGCTGTGGATGGTCGATGCACCCTCGCATCCGCGTCGGCGCATCACAAGGGCTGCTTTGCCCGTAAAGGCGGCAAACACAACGCTGCCCACCCCTTGCGCCAAATGCACCGCAAGGGTGGATTTGCCCGTGCCTGCCCAGCCAAAAAGCCGAAAAACTTGCGGCCCGTTTTTATCTTTCAACCAGGCATCAACTGCCTTTAAGGCATCGTCTTGTTGGGGTGACCATTGCATGAAATTGGCTCAGTTTAGGTTGCAGAACCCCAACCATAAGCAGTCAAAAGATTCGCGCCAACATAAACTGGGCACCAATCCACTATCGCCAAAAATTATTCGCCTGCGCAATGGTTTGAAAATGCGTTGCCACGACCTGCGAAACAGCAATCAGTGCGTCCGCATCGCTTTCATAGTCCGCTCGCAATTTTGTGCGCATATCTGCATCAGGTTGGGTCATTTTGACCGCAATGCGAGATAGCTTTACAGCCAAGTCATAGCCCTGAGTTGGTGTTTGTGTGATCAGGTTTGGAAGCCAATTATCGCTCATGTATATCTCGCTTTCATTGTTTAAAATATGGAAGGTCTGGCCCCAAAGGAGCCAGACCAATTGAATTATTTCACTTCGCCTGGCAAGCTCAGATCACCAGATGCTACATCAAAAACATCTGTCACGCACAATAGTGGCGCGTGCAGGTTGGCGTTAACCCGCAAAGCAGATGTGACGCCATCGTAATTTGTGCCAGCCAATTGCACACCAGCTCCAAATGGCACGCTTACTTTAACTTCTTCGCCGTCAAATACTGGCGTGTAGCCTGGGCTATCGATGAAGATGGGCAAGCCGGGCCAAGTAAGCGGAAGTTTAGGCGAGGTGCCTTCTTCAATGTCCCGCACCCCCAATGCGCCTGCGCCACATGCTTCAGTTGGGGCCAAAACCACCCAGTGAGAATGCCACAAATCACCGTCATTGGTCAGATCACCATCTTGGTTTTCATCATAAAGCGGGGTGTCGTCAAAGTCTGGGTGGCTCGTGGCCGCAAGCGCCAAAATGCCGCTTTCGCCTTCAAAACCAACTGTTGATGGGTCAAGTGATGTTGGCCACACATAGGCAAAAACTGGCGCGCCAGCCAAATTGCCTATTGCAGTTGGTTTATCGCTACCTGCTTGACCTGCGGTACTCATATGGAAAGAGGCCACATTGTCCTGCTGGTGCACATGGGCTGCCAAAACATCGAACGACGCGGTTACGGCGCTGTTGCGTTCAGATTTTACCGCATCGTCCAAAGCGATGGCGTGTGTGCCGCCCGCAAAGCTTGGGGTGGCGATGGTGGCAACAAGACCTGCCAATAAAATTGCATTTTTCATTTCAAACTCCTTTGTTGGAAAGGCGCTTATAATAGCGAGTCGAAACTATTGCAATAGTAATATCGATTCGCTATTATAAATTATGGGAAAAAGTGAACAACGAATCAGTGAGCTTCTTGATCGGTTGGCACGGCTCAACCAGTCTGAGTTGTGGATAAATGATCTGAATCCGGCACAAGTGGCGGCATTAAAATATTTGGTCGCCGCGAACCGGTTTTCGCGGGCGCCTTCCCATGTGGCAGACTATTTGGGGGCGACGCGCGGCACGGTCTCTCAGTCGCTGAAAACCCTTGCACGCAAAGGCTTTATCACTCAAATTAGGTCACTAACTGACAAGCGGGCAGTGCGCTATGATGTCACTGAAAATGGTCACGCAGTGTTGGCTGGCGACACCAGTTTGGAACAAGCGATTGTTCAATTAAATGAAAATGAAAGAGCTCATATTGCATTATTGTTAAGTAATGTGTTGCATAGCACCTTAGGCGCTCGGGGCGGGCGAAGTTTTGGAATTTGTAAAAGCTGCGAATATCACGAAAATTCAGCAGAACGACCTTACTGTCGTTTGTTGAATGTTGAACTGGCAAAGGAGGAAAGTGACCTCATTTGCCATGAACACAAGAATGCGGCCTAAATATTGAAAGCGTATTATGAATACAACTACATCTGTTTTGGGGCTGTTCGTCGGAAAACCCAAAGAGCGTTGGCCGGGAAAACCGCCAAGTGCCATTGCAAAATTCGACACCAACGGTACCCAACAACTCATTGAAACGGGGTTTTTGTCGGATAAGCAGGCAGATCTGAGCGTGCACGGCGGCCCGGATAAAGCAGTCCATCATTATCCAGCGGATCATTATTCTGTTTGGCAAGCTAAGAAGTTTGAAAGCTCCTTTGCATTCCGACCCGGTGGCTTTGGTGAAAATATATCAACCGCGGGCATTGTAGAAAATGATGTTTGCCTAGGGGACATTTTTGAACTTGGCACTGCACGTGTTCAGATTTCTCAAGGGCGACAACCTTGTTGGAAACTCAACATGCATACCCGCGTGCCTGAAATGGCCGCCTTGCTGCAAAAGTCGGGGAAAACTGGTTGGTACTACCGCGTGCTACAGCAAGGCGAGGTGAAAACTGGGGACCAACTGCATCTGGTTGATCGGCCCGTGCCAAACTGGCCGCTTGATCGACTAATTGATGCCAGATTTGACAAAGATTTGCCACAAGAACTCGCCGCAGAGCTCGCGCAAATACCAGAATTGGCCAAAAATTGGCGCGCCTATTTTGCCAAACGTGCTGCTTCTGATTTTATTGAAAATCAAGCTCCGCGATTGGTGGGGTAAGGGCAGGATTTGCGTTCAGAATGGCGCCATGTTCCAGATCAAATATAGTCTAACTTATTGGACATAAAGGCGAAAACTACGTCACTTAGGTGATGTAGTTTTTTGCTTGGCAATTCCCAAAAGATGTGCGAGCCTAAAGGGGAACCAAGATTTGCGTGTGTTTGGGTCGAGTTTCCAAAACGTTTTGGAAGAATTTTTTCAAGACGAAATTTGTAAACAATCTCCCCCAAATACAGGGCAATGGAATGGTCGTGCAAAACCACTATTAAAAATGCTCGACATGCGACGGGAGGAAAGCATGAAAATGAAATTTATCACTGGTGTTTCGGCAGCGGTACTAATGTTGGCAGGTGGCGCAGGTGCGTTTGCTGATAGCCACATGATGGACCTAAAAGGCGAAACCATTACGGTTTTCGGCCCATGGCTTGGGGTCGATAAGGACCATATTGAAGCGGTGTTGGCACCATTTGAAGAAGCAACAGGCGCCAATGTGGAATATGCGGGTTCAGACAGCTTTGAACAGCAAATCGTCATCGATTCACAAGCAGGCTCTGCACCAAACGTTGCCATTTTCCCGCAGCCGGGTTTGGCAGCCGATTTGGCGTCCAAGGGCCTCTTGTCGCCCCTAGGCAGCGAAACTGCTGATTGGGTAAAAGAAAATTACGCTGCCGGCCAATCTTGGGTCGATTTGGGCACATATAACAACGCCGAAGGCACCCCAGACTACTATGGCTTTTTCTACAAAGTCGATGTGAAGTCCCTTGTTTGGTATTCGCCAGAAAACTTTGAAGACGCGGGTTACTCTGTACCTGAAAGCATGGAAGACTTGATGGCGCTTAGCGATCAAATCGTTGCAGATGGCGGCACACCGTGGTGCATTGGCTTGGGTTCAGGCGGCGCAACAGGTTGGCCAGCGACCGACTGGGTTGAAGACATGATGCTGCGCACGCAGTCTCCTGATGTTTATGACCAGTGGGTGAAAAACGAAATTCCATTTAACGATCCGCGTGTCGTTGCAGCAATCGACGAGTTCGGCAAATTCGCGCGAAACGATGCTTGGGTTGATGGTGGTTCTGCTGCGGTTTCCGCAACTGATTTCCGTGATAGCCCCAAGGGCCTATTTTCTGTGCCGCCTAAATGCTACATGCATCGTCAGGCGTCCTTCATTCCATCCTTCTTCCCTGAAGGCACAGAATTGGGCACAGACGCGGACTTCTTCTACTTCCCAGCTTACGCAGGTAAGGATTTGGGCAAGCCCGTTCTTGGCGCTGGCACTTTGTTTGCCATCACCAATGAATCAAAAGGCGCTCACGCTCTGATTGACTACCTAAAAACACCACAGGCCCATGAAATTTGGATGGCGCGTGCTGGTTTCCTCACCCCTCATAAGGGCGTTGATTTGGGCAAATACGCCAACGACACCCTTCGCGGCCAAGGCCAGATCTTGCTGAACGCAACAACGTTCCGTTTTGATGGCTCTGACCTTATGCCAGGTGCAGTTGGTGCAGGCTCGTTCTGGACGGGAATGGTTGACTATGCAGGCGGAAAACCAGCAGCAGACGTCGCCAAAGAAATCCAGGATAGCTGGGATTCGATCAAGTAACTTGATCGGTTAAACCAAGTGTGGTGGGCGCTGCAATGTGCCCACCTCGCCACATCAAATCAATCGGTGCATAATGTTGGCATATTAAAAGCCGATATTTTGGGGGGAGACCAAATGTTTGATCAAGTGCTCAGTGCATTCACGACTGTCATTATCGGCGTCGGCATCTGCGTTCTGTATTTTTGGGGTGCGAATTGGGTTCTAGATCGCTTGCTCGGCGGCGATGACCAAACCTCCAAGAAAGACGGTTTGCGCACAACCATACGACCTTGGATCTTTTTGTTCCCCGCGCTGTTCTTCCTTTCGCTTTATTTGATCTACCCTGTATTTGCGACCATGTGGTTGAGCCTGTTTGATTCAAGCGGCAAACAATTTGTCGGGCTGCGGAACTTCCTTTGGGCCATTCAGGATGGCAACTTCTTACAATCGGTTTACAACAACCTGCTTTGGCTGATCATTGTGCCCATCGGCGCCACCGTTTTCGGGCTAATTGTCGCCGTCATGGCAGACAAAATATGGTGGGGCAACTTTGCCAAATCCATGATCTTTATGCCTATGGCCATCTCATTCGTGGGCGCATCTGTCATTTGGAAATTTGTTTATGATTATCGCTCAGGCGATAGCGAACAGATCGGCATTCTTAATGCCATCGTTTCTGGCTTGGGCATGGATCCGCAAGTTTGGTTGCAAATACCGTTTTGGAACAGCTTCTTTCTCATGCTGATTTTGATCTGGATTCAAACCGGGTTCGCCATGGTCATACTGTCCGCAGCTTTGCGCGGCATTCCAGAAGAAACATTGGAAGCAGCGCGCATAGATGGCGCCAACGATATTCAGATTTTCTTCTCCATCATGATCCCTCAGATTTTTGGCACAATCATCGTGGTATGGACCACCATCACCATTGTTGTGCTCAAAGTGTTCGACATTGTTTTGGCCATGACCAATGGCCAATGGGACACCCAAGTGCTGGCGAACCTCATGTTTGATTGGCTTACCCGCGGCGTCGATTTTGGCCGCTCTTCTACTATTGCGCTGGTGATCATGATCGCGGTGCTACCGATTATGATTTGGAACATTCGCGAAGCAAATAAAGAAGAGGGGACACGATAATGGCCGATATAGCTTTGGCCGCCGCGCCCGCAAAACCTTCTTTCAATTTGGCCAAGGTGGATTGGTCAAAACTTGCAACTCATATTGTGCTTTTACTGCTGGTCATTGTTTGGACGTTGCCCACAGCGGGGCTACTGGTTTCCTCCATCCGTGACAAAGATCAGCTTACCGTCTCCGGTTGGTGGTCGGCCCTCACGACCACCGAACGTACCGGAGGCGGACGAACACTAGCCGGTGATGCTCAAGTGCTTGAAAATGGCAAATATGTCATTGCCGGCAACCTATTGTCTGAGGATGAACAGGGCCGGACCATTTCCGCCTTTGGTCTCACCAACAATTCGTTTGGCGACACCCCGGTAGGCACTCCAATCACCCCCAAAGCGGGCGGTGAGTTAACGGTGAACGCCGATGGATCATATCGCTGGGTTTCGGACACCCAGCTCGATTTGCCGCGCGGCCAACGCGTGCTCTATGTGGCACAAATTCCACCACGTTTCACCTTGGACAATTATCGCGAAGTGCTTGCATCTGAAGGGATCGACCGTTCTTTCATCAACTCCTTCACGGTCACCATTCCTGCCACCATCATCCCCATTCTCATCGCCGCCTTCGCCGCTTATGCCTTGGCGTGGATGCAGTTTCCTGGGCGTGGCGTGCTGGTGGCCATTGTTGTTGGCTTGCTGGTTGTGCCGCTGCAAATGTCGCTGATCCCGATTTTGCAACTCTACAATAACGTCGCGCCCGTACTTGGCGTGCAGGCAAAATCTTATCTTGGCATTTGGCTAGCCCATACCGGCTTTGGCTTGCCGTTGGCGATCTATTTGCTGCGCAATTACATGTCCAGCCTGCCAAAAGAGATTATGGAATCTGCCCGCATGGATGGGGCATCACATTTCAAAATCTTCACTACTATGGTGCTGCCGCTTTCTTTCCCAGCCCTTGCCAGTTTCGCCATTTTCCAATTCCTTTGGGTCTGGAACGATCTGCTTGTGGCAACGGTTTTCTTGGGTGCAGGCGATAAAGAACTGGTGCTCACGGGCCGTCTGCGCGAACTCATCGGGTCACGTGGCGACAATTGGGAAATCCTAACCTCAGGCGCATTCATTTCCATCATCGTGCCGCTGATCGTGTTCTTCTCCCTACAGCGTTATTTCGTACGTGGCTTGTTGGCTGGTTCGGTGAAGTAGTTTCTAAAATGTGTAACCTCCAAAACAAGAGGCCCGGGAAATTTCCCGGGCCTTCGTAATTAGGTATGGGTGTCCAAACTTAGTTTGCCCAAGTGGTATAACCCAACTTCATGGTTGTGCCGGTATATCCGTTCAACCTGAACTGTGAGATACGGCCCTGATTGGTTTTTACGCAAACATATGATCCAACAGGCAGCGTCCAAATAGAGACCTGAGCAGAAGAGTAGCTCGCAACCTTACAGCCTGCATATCCACGGTTCGATTTGTCGCCAACAGCCATTTGAGCGCCGTTGATTGGTTTGATGTATTTTTGCACAGCCGTTACCGCGCGGTACCAAATGTCAGCGCCACCGCCACCAATTGCACCATTATCCAAATTGGCCGTGAATGTTTGCTTTAGATTGATCGGCCCAGTTGAGTGGGTCACTGGCACAACCGGCAGAATTGGTGGCACGATAATTCCAGTGAATACCCGCAAAGATGATGCCTTGTTGCGAATGGTTACAGGCAATGAAGATTGTGAGTTTGTGTACGTTTTGCAGATGCCGCTCAAATTGGCATTGCGACAAAGTTTTGTTTTGGCTGAGCCATACAATTTCACAGATGCGATATTGTCATTAAAGGTCGCATCAAGTGTGTTCAGCGTTGCTGGGCCGTGACAGAACTCTGATCCCGTAAAGTTGGCGCCAGTGTAAAAACAAGCCACATTACCAGCAGGGGGTGTTGGCGCTGGGGGTGGTGGCGTAGGTGTTGTTACTTCTGAATCACCACATTTAAGGGTTAGGCTTGGGCCTGATGGCGTGATGGTGATCGAAAATCCACAATCTGGGTTAGATGATCCGCCGCCGCCGCTTACAGGTGTTAAATAGTTCGAGCTGACCCAGCCGTCTGGACCGCTATGTTCAATGTAACACCAGCCATTGGATACACATTCATTCACTTCAACATTTTCACCAGGCGTTAGTGTATCGACGACGCCGTAAGATGTGCCTGGTCCTGAGCGGACATTTAAAGCAGTTGTTGATTGTGCAGATGTGGCAAATGCTGCACCACTTGTTACAATGATTCCAGCAACAGCGAATACTGCGCCTAGTGCAATTTTAAGAGTTTTCATTATCCTCGCTCCCAATCCAAATGTTGTGCCCGTTGTTGGGCTGCCCCGATGACAACTAGAAAAGCAAATTGTGCCTGAACGGTTTCTGAACAGAGGGTTCAGGGCGGTTCAGGTTCAACAGTTTACTCAAGAATATGGCGACGAACTAATTGTAATTATTTGGATATTTTTTCGTCGTTCGTGCCATTGCAAAACGTAGATTTGTTCATCGTGTCAACAATTTTGACCACTTGTGTAGGGTTCTTATGCATTCATTGGCGACGCGATTTAAACATCGGAATCCAGCATGTCACGCAATATGGTCATTTGTCTACAAACCCGTTGCCGCACAAACACTTGTTGCACCTTGGAAAATGTAAAGGCCCGCAAGGTAAGGCAATTGCATCGGCTTTCTTCGCTCTTTTACCTTTGTGCGCCTATCCGTAAATTTTCTTCACATCGTTGAACGTGACAACAGTTAGATGTTTAGCTAAATATCAATTCATGAACAGTGTATCTAAAGCACTGTCGGACCCAACCCGTCGCGCCGTTCTGGAGTTACTTAAAAAGGGACCAATGAGCGCTGGCGATTTGGCGGCCCATTTCAAGGTTTCAAAGCCCACAATGTCTGCGCACTTTGCGGTGCTGCGGGAAGCGAATTTGGTCGCGTCTGAAAAGCAGGGAAAGCAAGTGATCTATCAGCTCAAAATATCTGTGTTGGAAGAAGCTTTATTGGGCTTTGCCCAAACATTTGGTTGGGAGTTAAAGGCGACAGAATTGCCCAACCAGAGCACAATGCCTGAAGGAGAAAATTCAAATGAATGATCGTATCGTTTCAAAACTGCCCGCAGCGACGCTGATCGTCTTGGCCATCTCTTTGTTGGCATACAATTGGTTTTTGGTGCCTGAACGCGCAACGGTGTGGAGCCTTGTCATGGCTGGCATGTGCGTTGCTTTGCTGGTGCTTTACATCTAGCGCCAGCGCATGCATGCGGATGACAGTGTGCTGATCAAGCTCAACGGCGCAATGTTTGCAGGTGCCTTGATTATTGTCACTAGTCTTTTGGCTTCTATCGCTGGGGAGATTGGCCTAATCGTGCCTGAAATCGAAAAGCGCACGGTCGGCATTGTCATCGCCGTTATGTTGATCGTGACGGGCAATTATTTACCTAAAGTCGTCCGCCCCATCAACACCAGCAATTGCGATCCCATTAGGGTGCGCGCCGCAGAACGCTTTGCAGGTTGGTGCTTTGTCATTGCTGGATTCATTGGGGTCGTAGGGTGAGTCGTGTTGGACACAGACTACGCAAAACTCACCTTCGCCGTCGCTGGGCTAAGTGCGTGTGGATTGGTTGTCTTGAAATGGGTTGGCGTTTTTGGCGCCAACAGACAAAACCATAACGGTGCAGAATAATGAGTGAATTTGAAGTGCAATTGGCCACACGCGGCGCCCTCTATCAAATCATCCATGCCATCGCCTGGGTCTGCGTCATCTTTTTGCTCGATTTCTTTTTGGGCGACGACGCGGTGCGCATTGCGCTGATTGGCTTTGTAATCGTCAATTCAATCTTGGCAGTTTTACACACCAAGGACCGCAAGAAGCTTGCAAGCCAAGCCGACTAAGCATCTTCTACTTCAAAGTGCGGCGGAATTTGGTCTCTGGGTAAATTTGGCCGTAAGCTAAAGCGCGCTGGAATAAGTTCCCCCTCGGGGGGGGCTTTTTTCTGAATTTGTTTCATCAATTGGCGCACCAGTGCGTGCCCACTTTCATTCAATGGCGAGCGAACAAAGCTGATCTGCCCTTCAAGTGAGGAGAGATCCACATGGCGCAATTCATCATCCATGGTGGCCACCTCTAGGTCTTCGCCAATCTGGCGCCCCGAACTGACAATAGCCGCTTGCCCCTCGACGGCCATAACGGCTGATGAGTAAAGGATAGCGGTAACCTTAGGGTCCTCAAGTGCTTTGGTGGTCAACTGATAGCCAGCATGCACCATCGGGTGCACTGCATTGAACACATGCAGCGCATCGCGCGAAGCGCCCATAGCATCCAAACCGCGTTCAGCACCCAAGCGGCGCTCAAGCGCAAACGAATAATGCTCGTCTCCATTGATGAAGGCAATTTTTCGGTGGCCTGCACCCAGCATGATCTTGGTAAGCGTTTCAAACATCCCAAAGTTATCGATGTCCACCCACGCATATTGGTCGGAACGCTGTTCGCGGCCATGCACCACAAATGGTTGCCCTGCGTCGAGCAAATAGGTGATCCGATCATCATTTGGCCGTGGCAGTTCAAGAATAAACCCGTCAACGCTCTGGTCTTTGACATAGCGATCGAACAGTGAAACCAACTCTTCTTCCGCGCCAGATGCGAACACGACGTCATAGTCGTAGTGTTTTGCCTCGCGCAGCACCCCAGCGAATACTTCAACAAAGTGCGGGTCTACAAAGTGCTGAGGCCCATCGCCCTTAATCCAGCCAATCGAATGGGAGCGCTGGGTGACCAAGCGTTGCGCATTGCGGTTGGGCGTATAGCCCATTTCTCGCGCCGCTTTTTGCACCCGTTCACGGGTTTTGGCACCAACATCGCTATACCCATTTAGCGCACGCGAAATCGTGGTGATCGAAAGATCAAGCGTGCGTGCAAGGTCTTTGATCGTCACTTGATTTTGCTCTTTGGAGCCAAATGGGTCTTTATTTTGAGCCATATTTTGTAGCTATTTTCCGCTTTGCAAAAGAAATCTGTGCGCCTACTTTCAACAATTGGTTGACGAGAGCAATCCATCTTGGCTAGAAATAACTTACCAAAACGTTTTGGAAGCCCTGAAACCAACGATATTCAACATGGTGGCGCTTGGCAAGTAATGCCACGAACACCCCACAAAGTGGCAAGAAAGACCATTGATGAATAACATGACAAAGACTGATTCTAATGCCGAGATAGGCCCAAACAAACAAAGTGATTGGTGGCGCGGTGCCGTTATTTACCAGATCTACCCGCGTTCGTTTCAAGACAGTAACGGCGACGGCATTGGTGATTTGAACGGCATTGCAAACCGGTTGGAATATGTGGCTGGGCTGGGCGTTGATGCGATTTGGCTTTCGCCGTTTTTCACTTCGCCGATGAAAGATTTTGGCTATGACGTATCTGATTATCGGGGTGTGGATCCTATATTTGGTACCATCGAAGATTTCGACAATCTGTTGAAAAAAGCCCATCAATTGGGTCTGAAAGTTATGATTGATCAGGTGATCAGCCACACATCTGACCAACATGAATGGTTTAAGCAAAGCCGCTTGTCGACTGACAATCCAAAGTCGGATTGGTATGTGTGGGCAGAAGCTAAACCAGATGGTTCGCCACCCAACAATTGGCTTTCGATTTTTGGCGGCTCTGCTTGGACATGGGACCCGCGTCGTTGCCAATATTATTTGCACAATTTCTTGGCCAGTCAGCCCGATTTGAACTTTCACAATCAAGATGTGACGGCGACACTTTTGGAAGATGTACGCTTTTGGCTTGAGCGCGGTGTTGATGGTTTCCGGCTCGATACGGTGAACTTTTACGTTCACAATCAAGACCTGATAGACAACCCGGCCCTGCCCAAAAACCAGATTAACGCCACCATTGCCCCGGCGGTGAACCCTTACAATTGGCAAGACCATATCAACGATAAAAGTCGGCCGGAGAATATTGATTTTCTTAAACGCCTCCGGGCTTTGCTTGATGAATATGACCAGATCACCACCGTAGGCGAAATTGGTGACGCGCAGCGCCAGTTGGACATTATGGCAGCATATACCTCGGGCGGGGATAAGCTGCACATGGCCTACACGTTTGACTTCTTGGGCGGTGAGTTCAACGCCAAATACTTCGCCACGAAGATCAGTGAACTCGAAGCCATCTTGACCGATGGTTGGCCGTGCTGGGCATTTTCCAACCACGATGTGCAACGCCATGTTTCGCGCTGGGGCGTTGCGCCTGTGCACCAAAGTGACTTCGCCAAATTGTCCGCCGAATTGCTGCTGTCCTTGCGTGGCTCTGTTTGCCTTTATCAAGGCGAAGAGCTGGCGCTGACCGAAGCAGATGTTGCTTTTGAAGATTTGGTTGACCCATACGGTATTGAGTTTTGGCCAAACTTTAAGGGCCGCGACGGCTGCCGCACACCAATGGTTTGGGAACAAGATGGAGGACAAGCCGGATTTACCACCGCCAATCGCACATGGTTGCCGATCCCCATGGCGCATCGCCAACACGCCGTTGATGCGCAGGGCGAGGGGTCTGTGCTTGAGCATTACCGCACCTTCCTCAATTTTCGCAAGGCGACGCCTGTTTTGCGCCAAGGGGACATCAAGATTATCGAAACAACTGAGCAAGTTTTGGCATTTGAACGCCAACTTGAGGGGGAACGCATGCTGTGTGTTTTCAACATGAGCGAGCAACCCGCCAGCATTGCGCTGGGCGATATGGCGCTCTATGCCAACGCCGTGCGCAACACAAGCGCGACAATTCAGGGCAACCAACTTTCATTGCCCGCTTTTTCATCCTACTTTGGCGCAAGCGCCAACTAATCCATCGTTTCAGGGGAGGGAACATGGCCGACATTAAGATTACGAACCTCGATAAGTCATATGGCAATGTCCATGTGCTTAAGGACATTAATCTGGAGATCAATTCGGGCGAATTCATCGTGTTCGTTGGTCCGTCCGGTTGCGGTAAGTCGACCCTGTTGCGCACTATTTCTGGGCTCGAGACCATCTCGGGCGGCGAGTTGCAAATTGATGGGCGCGTGGTCAACGATGTTGCCCCCTCCAAGCGCGGCATCGCCATGGTGTTCCAGTCCTATGCGCTTTATCCGCATATGAGTGTGTTTGATAACATGGCTTATGCGCTCAAGATCCAAAAGCTTTCCAAGGCTGAGATCAAACAAAAGGTGGAGGCCGCGGCGGAGAAATTGCAGCTGACGGAATATTTGAAACGCCTGCCCAAAGCCCTGTCTGGTGGCCAACGTCAACGGGTGGCGATTGGTCGGGCCATTGTGCGCGACCCTAAAGTCTTCCTGTTCGACGAACCCTTGAGCAACCTTGATGCAGCGCTGCGGGTGAAGATGCGCATGGAAATCGCTGGTCTGAAAGAGCAATTGCCCGGCACCACCATGATTTACGTAACCCACGATCAAGTGGAAGCCATGACCATGGCTGACCGGATTGTGGTCCTGAAAGATGGCGTGGTGCAGCAAGTGGGCACCCCGATGGAGCTGTATGAAACGCCGCAAAGCCTGTTCGTTGCTGGCTTTATTGGCTCCCCCAAAATGAACCTTCTAACTGGAGCACATGCCGCCAAATTTGACTGCACAACCGTTGGCATTCGCTCTGAGCATTTGGACATTGTGGAAAGTGGCGCCGATTGGGAAGGCGAGGTGGTTCACACTGAAATTCTTGGTTCGGACACTTACATTTACCTCAATATTGGCGATGAAGAATTGTTCGTGGTGCGCCAAGAAGGCAATGCGCCAGTGAAAGTGCACACCAAGATCGGCGTAAAAGCGAAAGATGGCCGCCTGCACCGCTTTGATGCAGACGGCAAACCAATTTAGCTCACCGTTTTGGCCGCGGCTTCAAACAGGGTTTGCCACCCAACCCCAGCGGTAAAAATCGCCGCCAGTTGCACCAAAATCGGTTTGTCCGGCGCAAAGCTATTTTTGTACACGCCGGGCAAAATCATGATGCCCATGACAATTGAAAACGCCAGTAGCGGCCCCAGTGCGCCAAGGTCCATGCCAAAGCTCTTGGTGGCGATGTAGTTTTTGATAAACGGGTCTGCAATGATGCCCAAAACCAACGCAATATATTGCGGCCAAACGGGCGTGAAGGCTGGTGCCGTTGTCGGTGGTGTTACGCCGCCAGGTGTGGCCGGATCAACCATGGTTTGCAGCCCTAAATCCCGTACGGATTTTTGGTGTTTGCGCTGCTCAGATTGCAAATCGAAATAGTCAAAAATACTGCTCATAATATCCTCCCAGTTCCCTAATTATGCACCCATTATAGGTAAGGGGGGATAAGTTCGCCAATGATTTGGCTCAAATGCCGATATCGTAAATCCCGAGGGCGGGGCCGACGCTATCCTCTTCATATCCAAAGTGGGAGAGTAGTAATTTTTCAAGCCGCTCGTGGGCTATAATAGTCGCGTTGAACTGGCCTTCACTTGGATTGTTGATCAGCTTTTCCGCTTCTTCAGCCAATTGCAACAATAGTGCGTGCACCACCTCATGTTCTTCACGCAGCCGCGCCACAACTTTGTCCAGCACGCTGTTTTTCCCCTCAAGTGCAGGGAACATATGCGCGTCTTCAATGGAGTGATGCCCATTGACCATTTGGCAATGCTGACCGCACAGATTGCCAAATATGCGATAATTCTCAAGGATCGGATTGTCCTTGATGTGCTGGTGCAATTCACTGGCGCTGGTGTCGCCAGATCGCACGCCCTCCAGCATGCCGGCCATCATGCGCATATTGCGCCGATGGTGCTCATGTATCGCCCGCAAATGCCGCATCGGCTGGCGCTGCTGCTCGGTAAGCTCTGGCACTTCGGGGACCGCAGGGCGGGTGCTATCGTCTGGAATCAGTATGTTGCTCATGAGGGTGAGTTTAATGGGTTTTTGTGACCGATCCTATCAATTTGACAGGCGCACTTTGCCCTTCTTTTGCGTTTGCATGTTATCCAACCAACAATATAGACTTTCATTTGCCCCAAGTTACTGACGGTTGAGGGATGGAGAATAAGGTTATGAGATTTGCCAAGAAGACAATCCTGCACGGTGCGTTGTTCGCCTTTCTGGTTGGCATGACAACACCGGCACAAGCAACCTCATCCATCGGGTGCCAAGGCATAAATTCAGATGCCGCTGTCAACATTTTGTTCGGCGCTGGGCCATTGCTCAATCCGCTTAGTGTCGACGTGTTCTTTGGCGACAGAGAGATTTCTACCCAACCACGCGATGGCGTTGAGAAGGCTGCAATTTTGCAGTTCTTTGCAAACGACAATGAACTCACGCTCGAACTTATGGACGAGCAGGCAGACCAACACCTTGTAACGGTTCGCCTGTTGCGCCTTTTGGATGGCGATGCGGAACCACTGCAGATTGGGTTTTTGAACATTCATGGTTCAGGCCCCGTTGGCATTACATGCGATGGGCCTTAGTATGATTTTCTTGGACTAAGGCAGTATCTGCACAGCCGCATCAAAGCCCCCGACATGCTCAAACATTCGGATTGCAAAAATTGCGAAACACACGAGGCGATTATTGTCTCGTTAGTGTAGTAACAAAATGAGACAAAAAACGCCTCGTGTGGACAGGTTCTTTTCACCAGTGCCCAAATGCCCCGGGGTGCTAAACCCTTTTATCCCCTTACCAACGCTCCATCGAAACTGTTTTGATAGTTCTGGATCATTCGATGATCAACTCTTGCAAGTTGAAGGCGAGAAACAATACCCACCAAACGGTTTACAGCTGCCCTCGGCGTCAGGCTGGACAAATGGTGCTGGCGTTCCCCACACGCGGCCGCGCGGGGCACCTGCCTCTTCTTTAAGTTGGGGCAATCACATCGGCGAAGAACGCTGGAACTCTCATTCTCTGAACGTAACAACACCAAAACCATCACCCAAACCACCCCACCATCCGTCGATGCTCGCTTGGGGCAGAAGATGAGACTAGTATAAGGGCGTGGGGAGAGGCGGGGACAAGTTTATTTGGGTCGCGGCAGTGATCCCTCCCATCAAAGGGGACCGAGAACTGTCGAGGCCAGCTTGTGCGGTACGAGCGCGTGAACGAGAGCACAGGATACAGGACTGAGTTGGGGTAAACCGGAGCCGATCCTTATTCGAAATTGAGATGCGACCTCAAAACTCCACAACAAAGTATCGCGCAATCCCATAAACATAGAGCGCTGAAAATATGATGTTGATGTATTTCAATTGTCGTTCGGTTCTTAGCCATCCGCAATAAATCCAGATTAGACACAATGGCAGGCCGAACAGCATTGCTGCCAGTTGCCACCCTTGAACAATGGAAATTGTGCTGCAAATACCCAAAGTAAGGGCAAGCCATTTCAGCACTTGCTCGAAGTCAGCCTGTGTCGAGAGTTTCATATTGTAGAATTTCCTGAAAATCAGCGCCGTGAACCCGGCGATCTGATTTCTCCTTCTAACAAAGTGCGGCCCGCAACGCAATTCATGCTGTTGCGGGCCGCACTTTGTAGACATTGAAGGCTGGAAGCGATCTACTCAGCCTTTAACAAAGCATATAGCTGATCTTTCAACACCATGCGCTGTTTGCGCATTGTCTCTAGGTTCAAATCGTCGGTTGGTTCGACATTGGTTTCTGCGCGGTGCACGGCGCGGTTGATGTCGTGATACTCGTCAAACAATTTGGAAAAATGCGCATCGCCTGTTTTTAGCTCGTGAATGCGTGCTGCAAACTCAGGGAATTCTTCGTGAAATTCATGTGGTGTGTGCGACATAAGCCTATCCTTTAGTCTGCGGGAACTGGCAAAGCTTTTCGCCTTGCCGTGGGCGGTCAAAAAAAGCGTTTCCTTGACCTTTCAGGCTAAAGCTACACTGGGCATTGAAGGACTGGTTTGACCTGCATCAACATGATGCAAACTTGTCTCAATTCTACAGCCAGACGCCAAGCGCCGCTGCTGATCGGGTGGGAGTATAAGCCTATTCTGGCAACACAAATCGATGCATTTGACTTGCTTGCGGCATCAAGCAGGTGTCCGATTTTCCAAACCACTCGTAGCGGTTTTTGGCGATGCGGACATACATCCAATCACGAAGCGGTCTGGGCAAATAACGCAGGAAGATTATCGCACGGGCTGGGCCGTTTAGGTGTTTTGCCAGTTCCATAACGCCATCGAGTTTGACCAAAGGTTGCCCATTGCACAAAAATATAAAGCTCTCGGGATCATCTGGATTGATGCCGTATTTCAGCGCGAGTTTGCGGCCATATGCTGATTGAATGGCGACGAAGTTTATCTCGGCTTTTCGCTCATGCGCTAACGTATATTGAACGGACTTTGAACAAAGAATGCACACCGCATCGAACAACCAAATTGGTTCTTTTACATCCATAATGCCTCCTCAAATCTCCAACCGAGCATCCAGCAAGCGTTTGGTAATTTCCGCCTTTGGCGCATCAAACACCTTGTCCACATCACCCTGTTCAACGATTTTGCCCTTGTCCATCACCAGCACCCGGTTGGCCACAGCGCGGACCACGTCTAGGTCGTGGCTGACGAACAGGTAGGCAATGCCGAAACGCTCACGTAAATCGGCGAGCAGGGCCAGAACGTCGCCGCGAATGGAGACGTCTAGGGCGGAAACGGGTTCGTCGAGCACCACCAGTTTTGGCCGTAACACCAGGGCGCGGGCAATGGCAAGGCGTTGGCGTTGGCCGCCGGAAAAGGCGTGCGGGTGACGCCCTAACATGTCGGGGGAAAGGCCCACCCGTTCAAGCGCCATATGCACCCGCTCGCGTCGTTCTGCGTGGCCAAGTTCGGGCATCAGGTGCAGCGGTTCGTAAAGCGATTGGGCCATGTTGAGGCGGGGGTCAAAACTGCCAAACGGGTCTTGAAACACCATCGATAGTTCGCGCCGCGCCGCGCTGGGCATGGTGCCCATTTCGCGACCATAGGAATGGCCATCAAAAGTAATGGTGCCGCGCTGGGCGGTTTGCAGCCCGGCAATAATTCGCGACAGGGTGGTTTTGCCACAACCGGATGGACCAACCAAACCGACACATTCAGCTTCGCCAATTTCTAAACTGATATTGTCTAACGCCTGCACATATTGCTTTTGTGCCCAAAACGGGCCGGGCAGGCGGAAGCGTCGCGAAATGCTGTTGAGCTGCAATATCGGCTTGCCCACGGGCCGCGTGCTGGCGCGCGGGCGGGTTGGGCGCGCTGCGGCAATCAAGCGCTGCGTGTAGGCTTTTTGCGGGGCAGTGAGAAGGCTTTTGGTGGAGCCGTCTTCCACATGCCTACCTTTTTCCAGCACATGCACATGCTCACACAATGCGGCCACCGCGCCCAAATCATGCGAGATGAACAGTAGGGCCATATTGCGGGTTTCGCAGACCCGCCGGATCAAGGCGATCACTTGGGCTTGGGTGATCATATCAAGGGCTGACGTCGGCTCGTCGGCAATCAGCAATTCGGGTTCGCCCGCTAAGGCAATCGCCAAGCCGACGCGCTGGCGCTGCCCGCCAGAAAGTTCATGCGGATAGCGTTTGGCCATGGTTTGGGGCAGGTCAACTTCGCGAAGCAGTTCATCTATGCGCATATCAAAATCGATATTGGGTAGATGCAATTGCAGCGCTTCTTTGATCTGATCGCCCACGCGCATCAAAGGGTTCAGCGCGGTCATGGGTTCTTGAAACACCATGCCAATATGCTTGCCGCGCACCATCTCCCCGTCAGATCCGTCGCGCAGAACCTTGCCCGTCACGTTGGCAGCATCCGGCAACAAATCAATGATAGAAAGAGCGGTAAGGCTTTTGCCTGATCCGCTTTCCCCCACAACGCCGACGCGCTGACCCGGCGCGATGGACAGCGAAATATCGTGCACCACCGTGTAATCGCCGAACTTGATCGACAAGTTTTTAATCTCAACCAGCGACATCAACGCCTCCGGCTTTTGAAAGTTTTGGGTCCAACGTGTCGCGTAACCCATCACCCAACAGGTTGAAACTGATCACCAACAACACAATCGCCATGCCGGGGATGATGGCTTGTAAGGGGGCGCCGAAAAAGAAGCTTTGCGCTTCTTTGAGCATCAGGCCCAAACTGGTGTCGGGTGGTTGGGTGCCAAGGCCGATATAGCTCAGCCCCGCTTCTGCCAATACCCCAAGCGAAAGCTGAATAGTGGCCTGCACAATCAATAAGCTGGCGACATTCGGCATGATGTGACGCAGGCTGATTTGGGCGTTGGAGAGGCCCGAGAGTTTTGCCGCATCCACATATTCCAGCGTCCATAGGCTGAGCGCGCCACCCCGCGCCACCCGGGCAAAAACCGGAATATTAAATATCCCAATCGCCACCATGGCGTTGATCGCTGAAGGGCCAAACAGCGTGGTGATGATGATGGCTGAAATGATCGCGGGAAAAGCGAAAATGAAATCATTAAACCGCAATATCACCGCTTCCAACCAACCCCGATGCGCAGCGGCGGCCAACCCCAACGGCACGCCAATCAGCGCGCCAATCGCCACGGCCAGCAGAGCAACTTTCAAGCTAGAGGCAATGCCCGTCATTAATAGCGAGAGTTGATCGCGGCCCAGATAGTCTGTGCCGAGCCAATTGCTGGCGGTGAAGGCGCTGAACCGGTTGGGAATGTCCACGATGTCAGTTGGGTAGGGCGTCCACACCAGCGAAATCAACGCCAGTAGAATAAAAAAAAGGCTGCCGATCAAACCGAGCCGAAAACTGGGGTGCGTAAGGGCGCGGGAGAAAGTGGATTGTTTAGCCATCATCGCGCTGCCCTCCGGTGCGAATGCGCGGATCAACCAATGCATAAGCCATATCCACCACAAACATCACCAAAATCACCATGGCCACCAGCACCAAAATCGCGCTGCGCACCACGATCAAGTCGCGAGCGGAAATGGCGCTGAAAATCAACCGCCCAAGGCCGGGCAAATAGAACACGTTTTCAACAATGATCGTGCCTGCAATTAGAAATGCGAACTGTAAGCCCATTATGGTGAGAACGGGCAGCAATGCATTGCGCACCCCATGCCGCCAAATGGCTTGGTTTTTCGTTAAGCCCTTGGCCCGCGCGGTACGGATGAAATCGGCTTGCATCACATCCACCAAGGCGGTGCGCATCACCCGCGCCAGTATGGCCGCTTGTGGTAGCGCTAACGCAACAGCGGGCAACACTAGCGACCTGATGGCAAGCAACGGGTTCTCGCCCCACGGCACAAAACCGCCGGGGGGGAATATGCGCCATGTCACCGCGAAGGCGATCACCAACAACATCGCAAACCAGAAGTTGGGAATGGCAATGCCCACCTGCGCCAAAGTCATCGCAAAAGTGTCGCCAAATTTGCCACGGTTTTGCGCGGCGATAATGCCGATGGGCAACCCAATTGCAGTCGAAAGCACAAGCGCACCAATCGCAAGCGGCAGGCTGACCTGCAACCGGTCCACCATCAAATGGGTTACGGGCATACGTTGGGAAAAGCTGATGCCCAGATCGCCCTGAAACAGGCCAAAAAGCCAAATGAAAAAGCGATTGAAAGCAGATTGATCAAGGCCCAGTTCAGTGCGCAATGCAGCAACCGCATCCTCAGTTGCGTTGATCCCCAGCATAAACCGCGCCGGATCGCCGGGCAGAATATCCAGCAGGAAAAAAATGATCGCCGCGGCCACCAAAAGGGTAACCGCGACGCCAAATAAACGTTTTGCTGCAAAGCCAATCATAGTGGACAATCGGCCTTGCTAGCGCTGTAAAGTCAAGCCTAATTCGTCCAGCGAATGGCGGTCAAATCATTGCCCTCAACAGGCGAGTTTGGCCACATGCCCGCAAGGTTGGCATCCCAAACGCCGGTTTTGGCCAGTTGGAACAAATAGCCGTTCACCGCTTCTTCTGCCAAAATGCGCTGAGCGGCGCGGGCCAACTGCTCACGTTTCACTTCATCTGCGGTCACGTTCAACTTTTCAATGATCGCTTGAAACACCACATTGTCATACTGGAAATAATAATCCGGATTGGCGTAAATGCCGATGTCAAACGGTTCGACATGGCTGACAATTGAAAGATCGTAGTTTTTGGTTTTAAACACATCCTCTAGCCACTGACCCCACTCCACATTGATCAGTTCAAGATCGATGCCGATTTCGCGCAATTGCGCCGCGATGATCTGCCCGCCGCGCCGCGCATAAGTTGGCGGTGGCAGTTTGATGGTGGCTTTAATGCCCTCAGGGTAGCCCGCTTCGGCAAGCAAGGCTTTTGCCTTTTCAATGTCATGCGGGTAGGTGTTCAACAGGTCTTCATAAAACGGATGGTGCGGCGCAAAGTGGGTGCCAATCGGGGTGCCATAACCAAACATCGCCCCATCTATAATGGCCTTGCGATCTAGCGTGTGGGCAATGGCTTGGCGCACTTTCAAATTGTTGAACGGCGCTTTGGCATTGTTGATGGAAAGAATGGTTTCGCCTTCGGTCGAACCTTGCAGCACGTTAAAGCGCGGATCAGCTTCAAAAACCGCCAATGCCTCAGGGGCTGGGAAGTTGGCAAAGCCATCCACTTCACCCGCCAACATGGCGTTTTGCGCCGCATTCGGGTCTGAAATGAAGACAAACGTTGCCTTGTTCATGTGCGCAGGCGTGCCGGTATAGTCGGCGTTCTTTTCCAAAATCACGCGGCTGCCTTGGTGCCACCGCACAAATTTGAACGGACCAGTGCCTATGGGGTTAGATTGATTGTTCTGCGCACTTTCGGGCGCCACAATCACCGCATCGCCGCGTCCAATATTGAACAAAAAGTCGCCTTGCGGCTGTGCAATTTTGATCTCAATTGTTGCCGGATCAATTGCTTTTATCGAAGTGATGGGGGCAAAAATGCCTTTTTGCGCATTGGTGCTGTCCGCAGCGCGGGCGCGATCAAATGTGAACACCACATCATCTGCGTCAAAACTTGTGCCATCGTGAAAAGTTGCGCCGGATTTAAGCGCGAACGTATAGGTCATCCCATCTTCAGAAATGTTCCAAGAGGTAGCAAGCGAAGGCTGCACTGCGCCATTTTGGTCAATGCGGGTTAGCCCCTCAAACACATTGGCATAAACCACTTCATCAATCGCAGCGGCAGCACCGGCTGTCGGATCAAGATGTGGCGGCTCTAAAATCAAACCAACTGTAATTTCATTGGCAAAAGCACCAAAAGTGGAAAGGCCAACCATTGTCGCCATAAGCAATGATTTTTTGACCGTCTTTTCAATAATTTGCACTGTCTTCGATCCTGATTTGTTGTGGGGCAAACCTGATCTTAGTTCTAACGGAAAATGCATGAAAAGCAAAAGCCAACTTTGGTTGGGGGGATGACAGATTGGTGATGCAGTCTTTTGCGTAAGAGGCGGGATGCGGCATAAGAAGTTTCGAATTCTGCAATGAGAGGGCTAATCGTTCGGCCTATTCAACGGGAAGCTGTTTCAAAGTCGGCTTTGTGGACTAAGTGTGCGGCTCACTCATTTTCCGATTATGTCACCTATTGTGCTCGTCATTTCTTGTTAATCCTTGTCTGCACATCGCAGCCTAAAATTGACTGCCTTCACAATCGGCATGCGCGGTATCGATGAAATACTCTAGATCCGACCCGTTTTCCGACCCTTCTAGTATAAAGTTTACCAACTTTAACGAGCGGCATATATCACCGGATATCTCTTGCTTTCCTAAGTAGTAGGGCAGATCTGATGCTCTAGAGAAAAATGTGTAGAAGTTTGTTTGTCGGATCTTTTGTGCGAACGGTTCAGCACCAATTAACGCATTTACAGCGATCATGTCGTATACTGCGGTCCGGTCCCACGCGTCCAACGACGCGAATTTGTGTGAATTCCAGAAAAAATATTTGACCCTCTGGCTAACACCCTTATTATCAACAACAAATTCTAAGTTTGCAACATTGCTTTTGCGTAATTCTTTGCGAACCATTTCGGTTGCGTGGCCAGTGTTGAACATTGGATTGCTGTCGCCAAACCTCTGCATTGTCGTATTCAACCATTCAAACACAAGTGGGTCATCACTGCTGGATACCTCAACAAAAAGTAACAAACTCTGTTTGAGCGGAGCTATATCTTCGACATCAGTATCAACCATCGATGCAATACTTGAAGCTGACAACTTTGACGCAGCCCGGAAAGCGCGACTTTCAAAATGCTCGTTTGCCGACACAAATATGACAACTTCTGCTGGCCAATAATCTCTCAGCAATTTTTGACCATTCTCTTTGAGGGACTCGAGTGCTAGAAACTCAAGTTGAGAATAAATCGGTGCTGGTGCAGCTTGGGCAACACAAATTGCAATTGTCAGAAACAAAGCCACCGACAAAAACCGCGCCAACAACGTTCGACAAATATCCATCTTGAACCTTTTAAGAATTTCCAAGCGCATGATCATTGCGTGAGCCGGCTAAAATAAACGGAGCATTGTCAGGTATCTTAGTTCAATTTACTGCGTTGAGGATTGAAATCTACCCCAATTTCTGAGAATTTCGCAACAAACAGAAGGTCTTGATGAACAAAATTAGATAGCTGGCATTCACCGGTCCGCATTTTATGTCTAATTTGGGCGGTGGATTCAACTGATCGTCGCAACACTTTAATCTTTTAGGAAAGATGGAGTGTTGAACATGAAGTATCGCCGCCGGATATTTTTCACCGACAAACAGAAGTCTGAGATTTGGGATAG